>Ga0190265_10000044_pt1 | contig 147581 bp, 139 predicted proteins | sample Popmic124T_FD_133135 | JGI IMG/M metagenome (GOLD analysis project Ga0190265, IMG submission 133135) | Populus adjacent soil microbial communities from riparian zone of Indian Creek, Utah, USA - 124 T | ecosystem: Environmental > Terrestrial > Soil > Riparian zone | place: USA: Utah...
CGACCTGCCGCTGCAGGCCTACTTCCGCATGGAGGGCGCCAACGAGGGCACCTTCGAGCACACGCTGATCATCGCCGACGAGGGCTCCGAGGTGAACTACATCGAGGGCTGCACGGCGCAGACTTACAGCGTCAACTCGATGCACTCCGCCGTGGTCGAGATCTTCGTCAAGGAGGGCGCAAAGGCGCGCTACACGACCGTCCAGAACTGGTCGAAGGACATCTACAACCTCAACACCAAGCGCGCGATCGTCGAGGCCGAGGGTACGGTCGAGTGGGTTGGCGGCTCGATGGGCGCCAAGGTCGTGATGCTCTACCCCGGCTCGTTCCTGATGGGTGAGGGCGCGCGCGCCGATCACCTCAACGTCGGCGTCGCCAGCGGCAACGTCTGGAAGGACACCGGCGCCAAGGTCATCCACCTCGCGCCGAACACGACCTCGAACATCCTCGCCAAGTCGATCTCCAAGGACGGCGGGATCATGGGCTACCGCGGCCTCGTCCGGATGGGCCACAACTCACAGGGCTCGAAGTCTCACGTCCAGTGCGACGGCCTGATGATGGACGGGCGCTCACGCTCGGACACCTGGCCCGACATCCAGATCCAGAATCCACACGTCACCGTCGCCCACGAGGCCGTGGTCGGCAAGATCTCCGACGAGCAGCTGTTCTACCTCCAGTCCCGCGGCCTCTCCGAGGAGGAGGCAGCCGCGATGATCGTCAACGGCTTCATAGAGCCCGTGACGAAGGAGCTCCCGATGGAGTACGCCGTCGAGCTCAACCGACTCATCCAGTTGGAGATGGTCGGCAGCATCGGTTAGCCGGCTGCAAACCGTCGCCTGGCGGCATCATCAGGAGCCTCACGGGCTAGCGCCCGCCACGGCCCGCTCTTCCTTGCCATGCTCGGTTTCTCGCGGCTAACCGGTGCCGGAGCGCCTTTCGGTAACGACTTAGACCGGTACGCGGGATAGCTCCTGAGGAAGTGATGGAAGCTCTTGCTGATTCTCGCGGCATCGGAGATCAGGCAAGGCGCGTTCGGGGCGAACGGCGAAGCGCGGCATTGGGGGCCACGAGGGCCGGAAGGATCCTCTTTGTCGTCTTCGTGAGACGGGAGTCTGGTTTACGTGTCGTGACGGCAATGGACGCGTCGCAGGATCAGAAGCGGCGCTATCGTCGGAGGAGCAAATGATCCGTCCATCCAGCAAGCGACAGATGGTCGTCGTCGAGAACCTTGATGACGTTCCTGACTTCAGCTCTGAGGCTGAGGAGGTCGAGTACTGGGATACCCATGAGCTCGGGGGCGAGGCCTTGGAGAAGATGGGGCCTCTCGACGACATCCTGGGGCCTCCTGACCGGACGCGGCAGCGCCCGACTCCCTAGGGGCTACTCAGGCCAGGAGGCGTCGCCGGTAACCGCGCCGCGCATGACTTTGAGGCTGAGGAGGGCGCACTTGCGGCGGGTGGGGGAGATCTCGATGCCTAGGAGGTCGATGATCCAGTCGGCGCCGAGGGCGGCGATGGCGTCGGCCTTCATGCCGATCAGCTCCTCGCTGGCGATCGAGGCGGAGGCTTGGGAGATCGCGCAGCCCTGGCCGTGGAAGCGCAGGTCGGTGACGGTGCCGCTGTCGTCGACGATCAGGTGAACGCCCAGCTCGTCGCCGCAGAGCGGGTTGTGGTCGAGCCACTCGCGGTCGTGGGGCTCGAGCTCGCCGAAGTTGCGCGGGGCCTTGTAGTGATCGAGGATGTAGTCGCGGTAGAGGGCGTCCATCAGAGGTGAAACACCTCGCGGGCGGTCTGGAGGGCCGCGATCAGACGATCGACGTCGTCGTGGGTGTTGTAGACGTGGAAGCTGGCGCGCGCCGTCGCCGGCACGCCCATCTCGCGCATCAGCGGTTGGGCGCAGTGGTGGCCGGCACGGATGCAGACGTGCTCGCGATCGCAGATCTCAGCGAGGTCGTGCGGATGGATCCCCTTCAGCTCGAGCGAGACGACGCCGCCGCGCAGGTCGGGGTCGACCGGGCCGAAGGCGCGCAGCCCCTCGACGTCCTCGAGCCGCTCGAGCGTGTAGGCCGTCAGCTCGCGCTCGTGGGCGCGCACGGCGTCCATGCCGATGGCGGAGAGGTAGTCGATCGCGACGCCGAGCCCGACGCCCTCCGCAATCGCCGACGTGCCGGCCTCGAACTTCCACGGCAGGTCGTTCCAGGTCGACGTGTCGAAGCCGACCGCGGCGATCATGTCGCCGCCGCCGAGGAACGGGCCCATCGCCTCGAGGATCTCGCGCCGGCCGTGCAGGATGCCGATTCCGGTCGGGCCGAGCGCCTTGTGGCCGGTCCAGGCGTAGAAGTCGGAGTCGATCGCGGCGACATCGACCGGCAGCTGCGGCATCGCCTGCGAGCCGTCGATCAGCGTCACGGCACCGGCGGCGTGCGCCCGCCGAACGATCTCGGCGACCGGGTTGATCGTGCCGAGCACGTTTGAGACGTGGGCGACCGAGACCAGCTTGACGCGACCGCTCGCGAGCGCCGCGTCGAGCTCGTCGAGCGAAAGCTGGCCGTCGTCGGAGACGCCGAGGTAGCGCAGCTTCGCGCCCTGGCGCTGGCACAGCAGCTGCCACGGCACGATGTTCGAGTGGTGCTCCATGTGGGTGATCAGCACCTCGTCACCCGCCCCGACGTTGTCCTGGCCCCAGGCGTAGGCGACGAGGTTGATCGCCTCGGTCGCGTTGCGGGTGAAGATCGTCGTGTCGGTCTCGCCGCCGGCAAAGGCCGCGACGCGCGCTCGGGCCCCCTCGAAGAGGTCGGTCGCCTCCTGTGACAGCTCGTAGACGCCGCGATGGACGTTGGCGTTCGACTGGCGGTAGTAGGAGTCGATCGCCTCGATGACGGCGGTCGGCTTCTGCGACGTCGCGGCCGAGTCGAGGTAGGCGATCGGCAGCCCATCGCGCTCACGCGACAGGATCGGGAAGTCGGCGCGCACCCCCGCGAGCGGCTTCGTGGCGGCGGTGGGCGGCGGCACCGTCACGCCTCCTGCGCCGCTCCCGCTCGGTGTCCGACGAACTCCTTGACCTGGTCCTCGGCGGCGAGCAGCTTCTCGCCGATCCGGCGGCGGATCAGCGTCTCGAGGCCGGGGTCGTCGAGTCGCTGCACGACCTCCTCGAAGTAACCCTCGACAAGCGTGCGGACCGCGTCGATCCGCGAGATGCCGCGGGTCATCATGTAGAAGATCTGGTCCTCGTCGAGCTCGCCGACGGTACCGCCGTGCGAGGCGGAGACGTTGTCGGTCTTGACGATCAGCGACGGGATCGCGTCGCCCTTCGCCCGCTGTGAGAGCAGCATCTGGTGGGTCTGCAGGTAGGTGTGGCTCTCCTGCGCGCCCTCGACGATCTCGATCAGGCCCTCATACGACGCGCGCGACTCGCCGGTCAGCGCGCCCTTCCAGACCGTGTCGCCGGTCGTGTGCTCGGCCTCGTGCAGGTCGGTGGTGAAGAGGTCGAGGTGCTCGTCGCGCTCGGTGAAGTAGAGGCCCGTGTGCCGCATGTCCGAGCCCTTCTCCGCCGTGATGATGTCGAGCGTCTGCTTGGTCAACCGGCCACCGAGATGGACCGGCACCCAGCTCACGAACGCGTCGCGGGCGATCACCACGCGCTTGGTCGAGATGTCGTAGATCTCGCCGCGGCCCCAGTCCTGGAAGTGGGCGACCTTGGCGCGTGCGCCCGGCGCGGTGTAGAGCTCGAAGGCGCCGGCGTGCAACGCCTGGCCGTCGATGTCGGCGCCGAGGCAGTACTCGCGGATCGCGCACTCGGAGTTCTCGCCGAGGACCACGAGCGTGTGCGCGTACTGCGCGGTGCCCGGCTCGTCGATCGCGTAGACGCTCTGGATCGGCTTCTCAACGCGGACGTTGGCCGGTACGTGGATGAACACGCCGCCGGTCCAGAATGCGGCGGTGGTGGCGGGGAACTTGCCCTCGGTCTCGGAGAGGCGACGCATGTAGTGCTCGCGCACCAGCTCGCCGTGCTCGACGACCGCCTGCTCGAGCGGCATCACGATCACGCCCTGGGCAGTCAGCTCGGCGTCTACGTCGATGTAGATCGTGCTGGCGCCGCGCTGGACGATCAGCGCACCCGGCTCGCCGTCGAGCGCGTCGCGCACCTGCGCCGGCAGCTCCGCCTCAGAGCCGACCGGCTCGTAGCGGCGCGGCTCGAGCGCGTCGAGATCGAGGTTGCGCAGGGACGTGGTCCAGAAGCCCGAGCGGCGCCAGGTCGGCACCGGCTCGGCCTCATAGGCCTCGAGTGCGGCCTTGCGCCGCTCCGCGATCCAGTCGGAGGCGTTATCCGGCATTGGCCGCCGCCACCTCCTCGCGAATCTGGTCGTAGCCGGTGTCCTCGAGCGCCGTGGCCAGCTCCGGGCCGCCCTCGCGGACGATCCGGCCGTCGAGCATGATGTGGACGAACTCCGGCTTGACGTAGTCGAGGATGCGCGTGTAGTGGGTGATGATCAGCGAGCCCATCTCGGGTCCGCGCAGCGCGTTGACGCCGTCGGAGACGATCCGCAGCGCGTCGATGTCGAGTCCCGAGTCGGTCTCGTCGAGCACCGCGATCTCCGGCTTCAGCATCGCCAGCTGGAGGATCTCGGCGCGCTTCTTCTCGCCGCCGGAGAAGCCCTCGTTGAGGTAGCGGCTGGTGAAGGCGCGGTCGATCCGCAGCAGCTCCATGTTCTCGCCGAGCAGCTTGCCGAACTCCTTGACCTTGATCGGCTCCTCGCGTTTGGCGTTGACAGCCATCCGGAGGAAGTTCGCGACCGACACGCCCGGAATCGTCGCCGGGTATTGGAAGGCCATGAAGAGGCCGGAGCGAGCGCGCTCGTCGGGGCTGGCCTCGGTCAGATCCTCGCCGTTGAAGATGATCTTGCCGTCGGTCACCTCATAGACGGGATTGCCCATGATCGTGTTGGCGAGCGTCGACTTGCCGGAGCCGTTCGGGCCCATCAGCGCGTGCGTCTCGCCCTTGCGCACCGTGAGGTTCAGCCCGCGCAGAATCTCGCGCTCCTCGATGCGTACGTGCAGGTTCTGAATCTCCAAGCTCATGCGGTGGCGTTCTCCGTGCCTTCCAAGTCGTGGTCGTCGCCGGCGTTAGGGCGACCTATGAGGTTATCGGCGCGGCCGTTTCGGCTCAGCGCCCGGCTGCCAGCAGCCGCAGGTCGTGGGCCAAGCGCTCGGGAGTGACCTCACCGAGCGGATAGCCGACCCGCTGTGCGCCGTTGCCGTCAACCAGCACGATACGCGCTGTGTGGTCGAGGTTGTCGAGCTGAGGCTCGACGGCGTATCCGCGCCAAATCCGGCGTAGCTCAGGACGTTTGCCGAGCACGAAGCGCATCCGCCCGGTCATCCGTTGCTTCGAGAGGAAGGCGCGCGCGCTGTCCGGCGTGTCGTTGGCCGGGTCGACCGAGATCGCCAGCGCCGGCACGTCGCGGCCGAGCTCATTGAGCGCGCCCTTGACCTGCTGCGCCTGCGCCGGGCAGCTGTCCTCGCAGTTTGAGTAGAGGAACGTCACGATCGCTGGCTGGCCACGCAGATCGGCCATTCGCACCATCTCGCCCTCCTCGTCGGGCAGCCCGACTTCAGGAGCCTTCAGCCCCGCCGGCAGCGTCGCGCCCGCGAACCGAGTGCCGTTCGAGCTGTCGTCCGAAGAGTTGATTGCGGCCAGCGCGATAGCGCCGAAAGTCGCCACGGCAACCACCACTAGCGCGATCGCGATCCGCGGATTCACGCCCCCGAGGGTGACATGCCCGCTCTTCCTACGGCTCTACCAAGCCCCGCCTGATGGCGTAACGGGCCAGCTCGACGCGGTCGCGCATGCCGAGCTTGGCGAGCACGTTGCCACGGTGCGACTCGACAGTCTTCTCCGAGACCTTCAGCGCCTCGGCGATCTGGCGATTGGTCCGTGCCTCGGCGATCAGCTTCACCACCTCCAGCTCGCGCGCGGTGAGCTCCTCGCGGCGCGTGTCGGGGTCCTCCTCGAGCCAGCGCCGCATCAGCGCCTGCTGGGTCGATGAGGAGATGAACGTGCGGCCGGCGGCGATCGTCCGGATCGCGTCGATCAGATCGGAGTCGGCGGCGCGCTTCGGGACGTAGCCGAGCGCTCCGGCGTCGAGCGCGTCGAAGAAGTAGCGCTCGTCCTCGTGCATCGACAGCATCAGCAGGCCGATGTCGTTGTGGTGGCTGTGGATCTGGCGCGCGGCCTGAAGCCCCGTCAGTCCGGGCATCGAGACGTCGAGCACAGCTACGTCGGGACGCTCTGCAAGGGCGAGCTCGACGGCCGCGATGCCGTCGGCTGCCTCGCCAACGACCGCCATGTCGGCCTGACGCTCGATCAGCATCGCCAGTCCGGAGCGGACGACGCCGTGATCGTCGGCGATCGAGACCCTGATCACGGCAGCCTCAGAGTCAGCTCGGTGCCCGCGCCGCGCTCGGAGCGCAGGTCGAGCGCTCCGCCGGCCAGCCGCGCACGCTCGGCCATACCGTCGAGGCCGAGTCCGCCGGTGCGGGTTGCGAACGGGTCGAAGCCCTGGCCGTCGTCGCGGACGCGCAGCTCGACGCTGTCGCCGACCGTCTTCAGCTCGACGTCAATCCGCCCCGGCCGAGCGTGCTGCGCAGCGTTGCTGAGCGCCTCCTGAGCGACCCGATAGACGACTGTCTGAACGTCCTCGTCGAGTCCGCTCGGATCGCCGCTGACGGCGATGTGCGCCTCGACGCCGGTCCGCTCGGCGAAGCCGCGCAGCTGCGCTTCGATCGCGGGGGCGAGGCCGTGGTCGTCGAGCGCCGTCGGGCGCAGCTGGCGCGCGAGGCGCAGCAGCTCGTCCATCGCCTGGCCGGTGAGCTGTTTGAGCTCGGCGACCTGGGCGCGCTGGTCGGGGGGAACGTCTTGGGCGAGTGCCTCAAGCCGCAACAGGATCCCGGTCAGAGCTTGGTTTACCTCGTCGTGGAGATCGCGCGCGACGCGCCGGCGCTCCTCCTCCTGGCCGCGCAGGACGAGCTTGCCTGAGCGCCTGCGCTCGTCGTCGACACGCTGCAGCAGGCGGCGGAAGGAGGCTGCGAGGCGGTCGATCTCCTCGGTCTGCTCATCGCCGAGGTCGAAGGTAGCCGGCTCGGTTGGGTCGATCTGCTCGAGCCGCTCGACGAGCCGCTCGAGTGGGTCGAAACGCTTCTGGAGCATCCAGAGGTTGACGCAGAAGGTCAGCACGGCCGCCAGCGCGAGGATGCCGACCTGCCAACGCTGGTCGCCGAGCGAGATCTGGTGGTCGGAGGCAATCACCGCCGCGGCAGTGGCCGCGAGCAGCGTCAGCGAAACCAACACCACGTTGGCCGCTACAACCTGCCCAATCAGGGAATCTCCACGCCGTTTCTTCAAATGGGGTCTAGACCCCATATCGGCAGCGACCTCCGATGACGACAATCCCAATCAGAAGCTTTCGGCGATGGGCGCCGTGGGCTTCCGCAAGCAGTGTCTGGGTTGAACAGCGCCGGGGCGTCCGAGAGGGCGCCCCGGCCGCGTTCTGGGAGCGAACCAGAGTCGCTATCCTTTGTGAAGCATTGGCGTGGAGAGCGAATTCGCGGCTCTTGCGTAGAATTGACCTAGACCAGACCGACTTTCAGGAGTTTTCGCATGCCCAGCGGTGCTGAGCTGATCAAGAAGGCCAAGGAGCAGATCACCGAGGTCGACCCGAGCGAGGTCCACGACCTGCTGGGCAACGGCCACCGCAACGGCACCGTCCTGGTCGACTGCCGCGAGGAGCACGAGTTCGCCGAGTCCCACCTGCCCGGCGCCGTCCACGTCCCGCGCGGCCACCTCGAGCAGCGCATCGAGGGCGCCGCGGGCGACAAGTCCGCGCGGGTCATCATCTACTGCCAGTCCGGCAGCCGTTCGGCGCTGGCCGCCAAGACGCTGATCGACGAGCTCGGCTACGAGCAGGCCGAGTCGATGACCGGCGGGATCACGCTCTGGAAGGACCGCGGCTACGACGTCGAGACCCCGCGCCGGTTGACCGCCGAGCAGCGTGAGCGCTATTCACGCCACCTGCTGGTGCCGGAGATCGGCCTCGAGGGTCAGCTCAAGCTGCTCGACGCGAAGGTGCTGCTGCTCGGCGCCGGTGGGCTCGGCTCGCCGACCGCGCTCTACCTCGCCGCCGCCGGCGTCGGAACGATCGGCATCGTCGACGACGACGTCGTTGACCTGTCGAACCTCCAGCGCCAGGTCGCGCACTCCGAGAGCCGGATCGGCGTCGCGAAGGTCGACTCCGCCGAGCAGGCGATCCACGAGATCAACTCGGACATCGATGTCGTCAAGTACCAGACCCGCCTCGACGCCTCGAACATCATGGAGATCATCGATGGCTACGACGTGATCGTCGACGGCGTCGACAACTTCCCAACGCGCTACCTGCTCAACGACGCGACGGTGCGGCTGAAGATCCCCGTCGTCTCGGCGTCGATCCTCGGCTTCGACGGCCAACTCTCGGTCTTCGCCCCCTACGACGGCCCCTGCTACCGCTGCCTCTACCCGACGCCGCCGCCAGCCGAGCTCGCGCCTTCCTGCGGCGCCAACGGCGTGCTCGGCGCGTTGCCGGGGATCATGGGCGTCCTGCAGGCGATCGAGGTCGTCAAGCTGGTCACCGGCGCTGGCGAGCCGCTGATCGGACGGCTCCTGCTCTACGAGGCGCTCAGCACCAGCTTCACCGACCTCAAGGTGCGGCGCGACCCGGAGTGCCCGATCTGCTCGCGCGATCCAGAGTCGATCTCCGACGACGAGATGGGCGTCTTCCCGGACTACGAGCTCTTCTGCGCTGCCGCCGGCTGAGGTAGGGTCCGCTCCGTGAGCACGATCAAGATCCCACCGGTTCTGCGGGCCTCGACCGGCGGTGAGCGCGAGGTCGCCGCCGAGGGCGCCGATGTCGGCGAGTTGCTGAAGGCACTCGCGGCGGCCCATCCCGCGACCGAGAGCCAGCTGTTCGGCGACGACGGAACGCTCAACCGCTACGTCAACGTCTACCTCAACGACGAGGACGTTCGGGTCTTGAACGGGCTCGACACGATGGTCAAGGCCGACGACACGCTCGTCATCCTGCCGGCGATGGCCGGCGGCGCCTGAGCCGAAGGGCCTAGGCGGGGCTTGCGCCCGTCGCTACACTTTCTGAAGTGATGGAGGGCCTACAGAACCGGCCTTGCGGGGGTCGCTACGGCGACATCGTCGAGGCGATCGGCAACACGCCGCTGGTCGAGCTGAAGCGGCTGTCGCCGAAGCCCGGCGTGCGGATCTACGCGAAGCTCGAGTCGTATAACCCGACTGGCTCGGTCAAGGACCGCGTCGCGCGTGGGCTGATCGAGGACGCCGAGACGCGTGGGGCGATCGCGCCCGGGCAGACGATCCTCGAGCCGACGTCCGGCAACACCGGCATCTCGCTGGCGATGATCTGCCAGCGCAAGGGCTATCCGCTCAAGGTCGTGATGCCCGACAACGTCACCGAGGAGCGGACGCAGCTGCTGAGCATGTACGGCGCCGAGATCGTCTACTCACCCGGTGCCCAAGGCTCGAACGGCGCGGTCGCGCTGGCGCTCGAGATGGCCGAGGCCGACGCCAGTTATTACATGCCGTACCAGTACGGCAACAGCGCGAACCCCGACGCCCACTACAACGGCACCGCGCTCGAGATCCTCGACGAGCTCGACGAGGTGACGGCGTTCGTGGCCGGCCTCGGCACGGGCGGGACGCTGATGGGCAACGGCCGCCGCTTCAAGGAGCACGATCCGGAGACGACGATCGTCGCCGCCGAGCCGCTTCAGGGCGAGCTAGTCCAGGGCCTGCGCTCGCTCGACGACGGGTTCATCCCACCGATCATCGACCTGTCGCTGATCGACCGCAAGATCTTCGTCTCGAACCGCGACGCCGTCGTCTGGACCAAGAAGCTGCTCGCCGAGGAGGGCCTGTTCCTAGGTGTCTCCACTGGCGCGATCGCCGCGATCGCCACACGGATCGCCGGCGAGCTCGACGAAGGCAACGTCGTCTTCGTCTCACCCGACGATGGCTGGAAGTACCTCAGCTCGGGCGTCTACACGAAGCCGATCGATCAGCTCGAAGCCGAGGGCGTGCTCGACTCGGCTTCCTTCTGGTAGTCCGCCGGCTCCGGCTGGACCGGCATCTCATCGGGCAGATCGTCGTCGTAGGGGACGTCGCCCATCACGACGGCCGGATCGACCGGTAGGCCGCCTGGATCGTCGCGGCGTGGGGGCGGCGGATCGATCTCGGCGCTACCGCCGCGATCGTCGTCCTCATCGTCGTTGTGATCGCCGATGCCCTGCAGTGTCTCGCGCAGCTCGCGCATCCCGCGGCCGAGCGAGCGTGCCGTCTCGGGCAGCCGCGACGGGCCGAGGACGAGCAGCGCGATGATCAGGATCACAATCAACTCGGGCGCTGAGGGGGAGAGGAAGGCCACGACTGCCAAGGCTAGCCGCTTCGCGGGTCCCCTACGCTTCGACTCATGCGGATCACCAGGGCCCAGTGGGACGAGCTGATCGCCCACGCTCAGGAGGAGGCGCCGAACGAGTGCTGCGGTTATGCGCGGTCCAAGGACGGCGTCGTCGACGAGGTCTACCGGGCAGTCAACGAACGCCACTCCCCGTATGGCTTCGAGTTCGGCTTTGCGGCGCTCAACGCGACCAACGAGCTCGACGACGAGGGCTGGGAGGTCGCGACCTACCACTCGCACCCGCGTAGCGCCGCCGAGCCGTCGCAGACCGACATCAACCTTGCGACCTATCCCAACTGGACCTACCTGATCGTCTCGCTCGACGGCGACCCGCACGTGCGTGCCTGGCGGATCGTTGACGGCAAGGTCGACGAGCAGCCGATCGAGGTAGATGGCTGATCTCCCCGGATCGGACCAGGGAGCGGAGGAGACCGAGCCTCCACGTAATGCCGCGCACGAACGCGCCCGCAAAATCGATCCGCGCTACACCGAGGGCGAGCTGGTTAAGGTCGCCTGGGCCGGCAACCAGGCTGAGGCCGAGCTGATCCAAGGCCTGTTGCTTGAGAACGGCGTCCCGAGCACGTTGAGCCGCTCGATGGGCTTCGACGTCCCAGACTTCTTGGCCGCGGGACCGCGCGACATCTTTGTGCCAGCCGCGGGGGTTGAGGCCGCACGCGAGCTGTTGCCCGACGCCATGGCGCCGGCCGGCGGTGACGCCGCCGACGGCCCGCAGCTGGCCCAGGCGCTCAAGATCGCCGCCGTCCTGCTGCTGGTCGGTGGTGGCGTCGCGCTGCTGGCCTGGCTGCTCCAACCGGCCGGCTAGCGCCCGGTAGCCTTCGCGCGCGATGGACTTCGCCCCGTCCGAGCGTGTCGCCGAGCTGCGCGACCGCGTCCAAGCCTTCATGGCTGAGCACGTCCTGCCCGTTGAGGACGAGGCGATGCGCGCGCTTGACGACGACGTTGGCCCGGGCGTCGCCTACCCGGCGATCCTCGTCGAGCTGCGTGAGCGGGCGAAGGGGGAGGGCCTGTGGAACCTCTTCATGCCGGATGAGGAGCACGGCCCCGGGCTCGCCAACTGGGAGTACGGGCTGCTCTGCGAGGACATGGGGCGGTCGCCGGTTGCGCCGATGGTCTTCAACTGCTCGGCGCCCGACACCGGCAACATGGAGATCCTCGCCGAGTACGGCAGCGACGAGCAGAAGCAGCGCTGGCTGGCGCCGCTGCTGACCGACCACGTCCGCAGCTGCTTCTCAATGACCGAGCCAGAGACCGCGGGATCGGATCCGACCGGTTTGGCCGCACGGGCCCAGCTCGACGGTGACGAGTGGGTGATCGACGGCCACAAGTGGTTCACCTCCGGCTACAACGGCGCCGACGTCGCGATCGCGATGGTCGTCACCGATCCCGACGCGGCGCCGCACAAGCGCGCGAGCATGATCCTCGTGCCCATCGACACCCCCGGCTTCACCGGCGTCCGTCCGGTGCCGGTGATGGGTCACAGCGCCGGCCCCGGCCACTGGGAGGTCACCTACGAGGGCGTCCGCGTGCCGGCTGCGAACCTGCTCGGCCCGCGCGGCGACGGCTTCTCGATCGCCCAGGCGCGGCTCGGCCCCGGCCGCATCCACCACTGCATGCGTGCGATCGGCTCCGCTGAGCGGGCGTTCGAGCTGATGTGCGCACGCGCTAACGAGCGCGAGGCGTTCGGCGGGCCGCTCGCCGAGAAGCAGTTCGTCCAGGACTTCGTCGCGACTTCGCGGATCGAGATCGACGCCGCGCGGCTGATGGTCCTGCACGCCGCCTGGAAGATGGACACCGAGGGCAAGCACGCCGCCCGTCAGCAGATTTCGATGATCAAGGTCGTCGCTGCGCAGATGCACCAGGCGGTCTGCGACCGCGCGATGCAGGTCCACGGCGCGCTCGGCATGTCCGACGACGTCCCGTTGGCGCTGATGTGGCGCCAGGGCCGCTGGCTGAGGATCGCCGACGGCCCCGACGAGGTGCACAAGCAGTCGATCGCGCGGCGCGAGCTGAGCCGCTTCAAATGAGGAGAGAGAGCTAGATGGCAACCGCAGCGCCCACCAGCCCCGCCGACTATGGCCTGACCGACGAGCAGCGCGACTTCGTCGCGGCGATCCGCGACTACGCGGCGCGCGAGGTGACGCCCGACAAGCTTGACGCGCTCACCGATGGTGGCAAGGACCCGCACAACCATGAGGTCGCCGCCAAGCTAGGCGAGCTCGGCTGGTACGGCGTGACGATCCCCGAGCAGTACGGCGGCTCCGAGGGCAGCTTTCTCGACGCGACGCTGTTCCTCGAGGAGAGCGCGCGCGGCCAGATTCCCGTTGGCGCCTACGGCGTCACGCTGATCTGCGTTGGCGCGCTGAACAAGTTCGGCACCGAGGAGCAGAAGCAGGACCTGCTCGGTCGCGTCGCCGCCGGCGGCACGCTGGCGATCGCGATGTCCGAGCCTGACGCCGGCTCCGACGTCGCCGCGCTGAAGTGCAAGGCGCGCCGCGACGGCGACGAGTGGGTGATCAGCGGCGCGAAGATGTGGTGTTCGTTCGCCCACAAGGCGAGTCACACGCTGATCGTCTGCCGTAGCGGCGAGGGCTCCGAGCGTCACGAGGGCCTGTCGATGATCTGGGTCCCCCGCGACGCTGAGGGCTTCACGATGCGGCCGACCGACACGCTCGGCGGCGAGGACACCAACGAGCTGCACCTCGACGACGTCCGCGTGCCGGCCGAGAACCTGCTTGGCACCGAGTGTGCCGGCTGGATCCAGCTGATGGCCGGCCTCAACAACGAGCGCGTGATTCTCGCCGCGCTGGCGCTCGGGCTCGCCCAGCGGGCCTTCGACGACACGCTTGCCTACGTCAAGGAGCGGCGCCAGTTCGGCCGTCCGGTCGGCTCGTTCCAGGCACTCCAGCACCGGCTCGCCGATCTCGCGACCGATCTCGCCCAAGCACGGCTGCTGGTGCGCTGGGTCGCGCGGCTGACCGACGAGGACCCGACGCGCATGCTGCCCCAGGAGGCCTCGATGGCGAAGCTCGCCACGACCGAGCTGGCCAAGCGCTGCGGCCTTGAGGCGGTGCAGATGGCGGGCGGCTACGGCTACGCGAAGGAGTACCCGATGGAGCGCCACCTGCGCTCCGCTGTGGTCACGACGATCTACGGCGGCACGTCGGAGATCCAGCGCAACATCATCGCCAAGACGCTTGGCCTCTGACAGTAGGCCGAATCAGACCAGCTGGCCTGCTTGTCGCTAAAGCCAGAGGGCGTTGCGGCCGATCACTAGTTCGTGGGCATCCCTCGCCCTGTCACCCGACTGGCCCCTGTAGGGGAAGCTGACGCTCGCGTCGGCTCGGCTACGGACGCCATGCGGGCGGTAACCCGCCTGCTGAGCGCCTCCGCCGACCTGCAGGGGCCAGACGTGGTCCGCCGTCGGCTGGTCGCCGAGGCGCGTGACTTCTTCGGTGTCGCACGTGCCGTGCTGCTCGAGGTTCATGAGAGTGAGGGTCGTGCCGAGCCCATCGTCGCGAGCCCGGCGATCGGTGTCGCGCGCCGCACGCTCCCGGTCTCCGACCTGCCGCCGCTCGATCTGCTGTTGCATCAGGGACTGCCGGCTTTGCTGGCGCAGCACGCGGAGGCGCAGGCGATCGACCGCATGCTTGGTCTCGACGGCAGCTCTGGCACCGCACTGCTGCTTCCGATGCGTGCCGGCAGCGCGGTCCGCAACGTGCTGTTGCTACTCGACGAGGAAGGACGTGGCTTCAGCGAGATCGAGATCGGCGTCGCCGGTTCCTTCGCCGCGGCCGCGGCCGCGAGCCTCGCCCAGATGCGACTCGCCGAGGAGCACGCCGCGCAGGTAGCTCAGCAGGCCGCGCTCGCGCGGGCCGCCAAGACGCTCAACGAGAGCCTCGACCTCAACCGCGTGCTTGTCCAGATCTGCACCGAGGCCGCGAGCATCCTCGACGGCGACAACGCCGCGATCTATCGCGGCAACGCCGACGGACTAACTGTCGAGGCAGTCCACGGCATTGCGCCCGAGGCGATTGGCTATGAGGTCGTGCCTGGCGTCGGGCTCTCCGGCCGCGTCGCCGAGCTCGACAAGCCGCTGATCACTAACGACTACCAAGAGCTGACGCCACAGCCCGACTCCGCTCTGTTCGGCCAGGTCCGCAGTTGCGTTGCGGTTCCGATGCACTGGGACGGCAAGCTCCGTGGCGTGCTTGCGGTCGGCTATCACCGTCGCCACGAGGTCACCCGCGAGGACATGAATTTGCTCGAGGCGTTCGGCGAGCTGGCGGCGGCAGCCTGCCGCAACGCCAGCGCACACGCCGGGCTCGCGCAGGTCGCGCGGACCGACGGTCTGACGGGTTGTCTCAACCACACCGCGATGCAGCACATGCTGCGGCGCGAGATTGAGCGCGGCGAGCGCACCGGCCATCGGCTGTCGCTCGTGCTGATCGACCTCGACGACTTCAAGCAGGTCAATGAGGAGCACGGCCACCTCGCCGGCGACGAGGTGCTGCGCCGAGTTGGCAATGCGCTGCGCAGCACGGTCCGTCCGTACGACCTCGTTGCTCGCTACGGCGGCGACGAGTTTGCGATCGTTGCGATCGAGGCCGACGAGCAGGCCGCTGCGGAGCTCGCGCGGCGGACACTTGACGGCATCGAGCGCGCCCTCGCGGCCGACGGTGGCGTACCCGATGTCTGTGGGGCGAGCGCCGGCGTCGCCGAGTGGCAGCCCGATCAGGCACCGGCCGCGCTAATCGAAAACGCCGATCGGGCGCTCCTGCACGGCAAGCAGCATCGGGGGCGGGGATCGGTCGTGGTCTATTCGTCGCTGCCCGCCGGCTTGCGTCCGCTACCCGCGCCGGGGGCGAGCCTCCAACCGCCGATCGCGCCGCTGGCGGCCGTTGAGGCTGCTTGGCCGGACCAGGGTCGTGAGCAGACCGAGCGGCTGCGCCTCAGGACCCGGCAACTGTCGCTCGCCAACGCGATCGGCGCTCGCCTATCGGCGATGACCGACCCTGAGGAGATCATCGGCGCCGCCGTTGACGAGCTCAATCGCGCCTTTGGCTATTTCCTCTGTGCGATCGTCCGGATTCGCGAGGACAACTACGTCGAGGCTATGGCGTGGCGCGGGACCGCGATGCCGCCCGGGGACGGCCCCGCACTGGCGATGCCACGCGCCGCCGGCGTGATCGGGCGCTGTCTGCGCGAGCGTCAGCCCGTAATCGTCGGCGACGTCCGCGACGAGCCGGACTACGTGGCGAAACCAGAGACCGCGGACGTGCGCTCCGAGCTGGTTGTGCCGCTCTGGGTCGGCGACGAGCTGTGGGGAGCGATCGACATCGAGGAGGAGCGGCCGGACGCCTTCGACGAGGACGACGCGCGCCTGGTGGAGACAGTTGCCGGTCAGGTTGGCTCGGCGCTGCGCTCGGCGATGCTCTACGAGCGGCTCGATGGCGCCTACATCGGCACCGCGCAGGCGTTGGCTACCGCGCTCGAGGCCGGCGACCGCGAGCGCGGCTCGTCCAGCGCTGTGGTCGAGCTCGCAACCGCCGTCGGAGGTCGGTTTGACATGAGCCAGGACGACGTTCGCGCGTTGCGCCTCGCCGCGATATTCCACGACATCGGCAAGGTGTCGGTCTCCGACGAGGTCCTCAACAAGCGCGGTCCGCTAACCGAGACCGAGCGCCTGCAGATCGAGCGCCACACCGTCGTCGGCGAGAGCATCTTGTCCTCGGTCGAGTTCCTCAAAGACGTTCGTCCACTTGTTCGCCACGCCCACGAGCGCTGGGATGGCGCCGGCTATCCCGACGGCCTCGCCGGCGAGGACATACCGCTTGGCGCCCGAATCGTCCATGCCTGCGACGCCTACGAGGCGATGACCGCCGAGCGGCCCTACCGCGACTCGCTGTCCAAGTCTGACGCCCGCGCGCAGCTGATCGCCGGCTCCGGCAACCAGTTCGATCCCCGTGTCGTCACCGCACTGCTCGCGGTGCTAGACGCCGAGGTTCCGGTTCCCGCTTAGGCCAATACTGGGACGGCGTCCGAGGCGATCGCCTCGATCTCCGCGGCGGCACGGTCGAACTCCTCGTCGGAGAGCACAGGCGTGCCCTCGAAGGGGAGATCGCGGTGCAGCTCGATCCAGGAGCGGCAGCCGTGGTACTCGGGACGGACCTTGACCGTGACCGGGCGCGGGATGCGGTAGGTGCGCAGCAGGATCACGTGCATCGGGTGATGACGCTTCCATTCGAGCCGCTTCTCGGCGTAGTCGGTCGTCCAGACGTAGTACGGCGACAGGGCGTCGACGGCACGCGGATCGGTGATCAGGTAGCTCGCCGAGACCTCGGCCCAGGCACGGATGCGGACCCGGTCGGGCTGGGGGATGCCACCGTCCTGCAGCAGCGCGCGGGCGGGCGGGTCGCCGTCCGGCCAGACGCCCTCCTCGAGCGCACGCCCGAGCTCGGGCAGATGCGAATCGCGCACGAGGTTGTTGCGCTGGTGGTCGAAGGTGGGGTAGAGGAAGAACTGATCGTGCTCGATCTCGAAGTGCTTGTTCTCCTCGCGGATCCCGCCCTTGCGCAGGGTAAGCAGCTGCTCACCCTCTGCTAGAGCGCGCACGGTCACAGCCCATTCCTTCAAAGCAACTGGCATGAAAAAGGGATTCCTTCCAACCCCGTGCGCAGGACGTTGACTCAATGCTGGCGTGGCACGGGCGACGGATTGTGACGCAGAGGGTCGTTTAAATCAAGTGAACTGTGACCACGATCACAGTTTCCCGTATCCGCCACCCCCTGGGGTCTCGATCCGCAGGCGGTCACCGGGCGACAGCGTTCCCGAGGTCTTCGGCGGCAGCTCGGCGCCGTTGACCAGGTTGCGGCCGTGGGTGCCGGGGGCGCCGCCGTCGGCGCCTGGCGGTGCGTGGCGGCGGCGCTCGGTGATCAGCGAGTAGCGCATCTCGGCAAGCGCCTCGAGCTCGCGCGCTACGCCGTCGCCGCCGCGGTGGAGACCGCCGCCGCCGGAGCCACGGCGCAGCGCGTACTCGACGGCGCGCAGCGGGAACTCGAGCTCGAGCGCCTCAATCGGCGTGTTGAGCGTGTTGCTCATCGCGACATGGACGGCGCTTGGACCATCGGCATCGGCGCAGGCGCCCTGGCCGCCGCCGAGCGTCTCGTAGTAAGTGAAGCTGTCGTTGCCGAGCGTGAGGTTGTTCATCGTCCCCTGGCCGAGTGCCTGGCCGAAGGCGGCGAGCACGAGGTCGGCGACGCGCGACGACGTCTCGACGTTGCCCGCTACGACCGCTGCCGGCGACGTTGCGTTGAGCAGGCAGCCCTCCGGCACCGTGACGCGCAGCGGCCGGTAGGCGCCGGCACACGGTGGTACGTCGGGATCGGCGATCACGCGCAGCGCGAAGTAACAGGCCGAGAGCGTGACCGCGAGTGGGCAGTTGAGATTGCCCGGATGCTGGGGCGCGCTGCCCGAGAAGTCGAGCTCGATCTCGTCGCTCGACACAACCGCCCGCAGCTGCAGCTCGAGGTCGCCGTCGGCTGCCTCGAGCACGTCGGTCGCCGTTCGCTCGCCGTCAGGCAGCGTCGCGATCCTTGCGCGTGTGCGGCGCTCGGCGTAGTCGAGTGTCGCCGCGATGCCCGCGCGTAGCTCGGCGACTCCGATGCGCCGCGCAAGCTGCTCGAGCCGCTGCGCGCCGGCGCGGTTGGCGGCGAGCTGGGCGCGCAGGTCGGCCTCGCGCTCGTCGGGGTTGCGCATCTGGACGGTCAGTCGGTCGAGCAACTCGCGGTCGAGCTCTCCGCCGCGGGCGAGTCGGGTCGGCGGGATCACGACCCCCTCGTCGGCCAGCGTGTGCGAGTCGGCCGGCATGCTCCCCGGCTCCTGCGCGCCGACGTCGGCATGGTGGGCGCGGCTCGCGGCGAAGCCCAGCAGCTCGGCGCCGTCGAGGAAGACCGGTGAGATCACCGTGATGTCTGGGAGGTGGGTACCGCCGGCGAACGGGTCGTTGAGGATCCAGGCGTCACCGGGTCCCTGCGGCTCGTCGAGGATCGCGGCGACCGCGCTCGGCATCGCGCCGAGATGGACCGGAATGTGCTCGGCCTGCATCGCCATCTGGCCGTCGCGATCGAACAGCGCAGTCGACGCATCGCGGCGCTCCTTGATGTTCGCCGAATGGGCGGAGCGGACGAGTACCGCGCCCATCTCGTCACAGGCCGAGCGCAGCGCGCCGACCATCACCTGAAGCGCGATCGGATCCAGCCTCATGCCGACTCCAGCTCCAGCGTCACGCCGCTCGCGTCGGACGTTCCCGCCCAATCGGGCGGGACGACGAGCGTCGAGCCGGGCAGCTCGACGATCGCTGGACCTGCGATCTCGCCGCTTCCTGCTCCAAGTACGGCGGAGTCGTGCCACTCCTCGCCGAAGCGCGCGCGGCGGGTGCCGCGATGCTCGGCTGGGGTAGCCGTCGCGGCGGGAGGCTCCGCGCCCGGCAGCGCGGCTGCGACGCGGACCGTCACCAGCTCCAGTTCGGCCTCGTCGTCGGCATACCCGTAGCGCTCGGCATGAGCGCTGTCGAAAGCGGTGCGCAGTTCGTCTGGTCCGGGCTTGAGGCCGGCCTCGATCGGCAGCTCGAAAGCCTGACCGGCATAGCGCAGCTCGTAGGTTGCGCGCAGCTCGGCGTCGGGCGCCCCGAGCTCGGCACGGCCACGCTCACCAAGCCGCTCGACGGCCGCGGCGATCGCCTCCCGAGTCAGACCGTCGCTGGTGAGCAGCACCGACTCGACGAGGTCGCGCCGCCGCTCGGATACCGCGAGTCCGAGTGCCGACAGGACCCCGGATGCGGCCGGCGCGAGGATCCGCCCAATTCCGAGCTCGACGGCGATTGCCGCCGCGTGCAGCGGGCCGGCGCCGCCAAACGCCACCAGGGTCAGCCCGCGTGGGTCGACGCCACGCTCGACGGTGACGACCCGCGCCGCCTGCGCCATCTCGACGGCCGCGACTCGCAGCGTTCCCGCGACCGTCTCTTCGACCGAGATGCCAAGTTCGCCAGCGAGCCGACCGACGGCCGCTTCGGCCGCGGCGCGGTCGATCTCGATGCCGCCGGCCAGTGGCGAGCGCGGGTCGAGGTGGCCGGCCAGCAGGCTGGCGTCGGTGACTGTCGGATCGGTCCCCCCATGGCCGTAGCAGGCCGGTCCCGGCCGAGCGCCCGCGGAGTGCGGGCCGACCCGCAGCGCACCGCCCTCGTCGCGCCAAGCCAGGCTGCCGCCACCGGCGCCGACGGTATGGATGTCGACCATCGGCAGCGCTAGCGAGCGTCCCGCGATCTCGCGTCCACTGGTCACCGCAACTCGCCCGTCGAGCACCAGCGACACATCGCAGGAGGTGCCGCCCATGTCGAGCGCGACAGCTTGCTCGGTGCCGGACTCGCGCGCGGCAGCCGCCGCGGCGACCGCGCCGCCGGCAGGACCGGACAGAACCGTCCACGAGCCGTGGCGCGCGGCCGTCGCCGCGTCGACGACTCCTCCGCTCGACAGCATGATCTCCGGACTCGGCAGGCCGGCCGAGCTGGCCCGCGTCGTGAGCTGATCGAGGTAGCGGCCGAGTAGCGGCGAGACCGTCGCGTCGACGATCGTCGTAACGCTGCGCTCGTACTCGCGGAAGACCGCCGCGGTTTCGTGCGACGTCGAGACGTGGACGCCATCGAGCAACTCGCCGACTGCAGCTGCGATCGCTTGCTCGTGCTTGGGATGGCGAAAGCCCCACAGCAGGCAGATGGCAACGGCCTCGATGTCGTCGGGCAGCGCGGCGAGCCGATGGCGCAGCTGCTCGTGGTCGAGCGGTCGTAGGACGCCGTCCGGCGTGCAGCGCTCGGGGGCGGCGACCAGCAACTCGTCGGGGACGATCGGCGCCGGGTTGGCAGCGCAGAGCCGGTAGAGCTCGGGCCGTGCCTGGCGGCCGAGCCGCTCGACGTCGGTGAAACCCTCGGTCGCGATCAGCGCGGTCCGCGCCGTTCGGCCCTCGAGCAAAGCGTTAGTGCCGACGGTCATGCCGTGCACGAGCCGCTCAACGGCGTCGGGCGCGGTATCGCCCAGCGCCTGCTCGATCGCGGCCATCACACCAAGCGACTGATCGTCCGGCGTGGTCGGTGCCTTGCCGGTGCGGACGCCGCTGGCGTCGATCGCGACAGCGTCGGTGAAGGTCCCCCCGACGTCGACGCCCAGAATCACGTAGGCAACGCTATCTCCGGACGCCCCGAGCGGATGCCCGGGGCGCGAATGCGAGCCCTTCGGGGCGGGTTACGCGGCCGCGGCCGCGAGCTCTTGGCGCTGCGCCTCGTCGAGGTGCTTGTGCGAGGGGCAGTACTTGCTGTCCGGCAGCGGAACGCGCTGGCAGGAGGTTCCCTTGCGGGTAGTGGCATGGCAGCAGAGCGGGCTGCCGTCGAATGTCACGCCGTCACGGGCCTGCTCGTCGACGTAGGCGACGGCCTCGAGCATGTGCTGCTCAATCGTCCGGTAGACGCGCAGCTGGCTGGTGATCGGAAACAGGCTTCGAACGTCGTTGAACAGAGTCTTGACCGGATGGGCGAAGTAGTGCCGATCGGTCGCGAGTCGCTCCATCGCGGACTCGCACTCGCTGAGCAGTCGCGCCTGCGCGACGGCCCGGCCACCGGAGGGCTGGGGGGTGACGTCCATCGCCAACTCCCTGTAGATCGCCCGGCTGAATTGGTACATACAAGCCTCCCTACTGCTTGGGCGACGTCGCCGTCGCCGTTCTCCCACGAAATCGATTAGACCAACGACTCATGTACTGGAAACGAATCCAAAGTTAAGTTCGGGTTAACGGCCCGAACTCCGCCTCTCGGCTCAATGGCGGTAGGGATGCAGCAGCCAGTCCATCCGCCGCCTGGCATAGAGCAGCGGCTCGCCCTGCTCAAGCCGGCCGCCGTCGAGATCGCCAATCAGGATCGTGTGGTCGTAGCGCGACAGGCTCTCGACCCGACGGCAACGCAGGTAGGCAAGCGCTCCTGCCAGCTCAGGCACGTTGTCATCCCAGCGCCAGTCGAGGCCGGCAAACTTGTCATCGCCGCGACCGGCGAAGACACGCGCTACCGGCTCCTCGCCCGCGTGCAGGATGTGGACTCCGAAGTGCTCGGCGTTCGCTAGCGCGTCGTGGCAGCGCGAGTCATGCGCGACCGAGACGAGCAGTGACGGCGGATTGGCGCTGTAGGAGGAGACAGAGGTGGCGGCCAACCCACACGGCTCGCCATCGGCACGACGCGCGGTGACCACCGAGACGCCCGATGCGAGCGAGGCCATCGCCTCCTGGAACAGCTCGTCGACGCCGGTCACTCCCAGCGCTCCAGCGTCGCGTCGCCGCGCGCGTCGACGATCGTGTGCGTGTGATCTAGCGCGCGATTGGTCTCCGGATGATCGCTGCGCTGATGGGCGCCGCGGCTCTCCTCGCGTGCTAGGCAGGCGGCCGCGATCAGCCGAGCGACAGGAAACGGATCGTCGAGTAGGGGACGTAGGCCGTCGGCGTCGCGCCGCAGTCCGGCGTGGTGCCACAACGCCGCGCGCGTCGCGGCTGAGGGTGGATCCGGCAGCGTCGCGGCCTGGACGCCGACGCTCACCGCGGCCGGTGGCTCGGCCGTCGCCGCCAGTCCCGCACGACGGCCAAGCACAAAGCACTCGGCAAGCGAATTCGAGGCCAACCGGTTCGCGCCGTGCAGTCCTATGCAGGCGCACTCTCCGACTGCGTAGAGGCTTGGCAGCGATGCTCCCCCGTCGACGTCGGTCGCGACGCCACCCATTGTGTAGTGCGCGGCAGGTGCGACAGGCACGGTGTCGCGCTGGGGATTAATGCCGTTGCGCTCGAGCACCTCTGCGATGTTCGGGAAACGGCCCATGTCGACCGGTCGCAGATCGAGCGCGACCGCGCGCTCGCCGCTGCGCTGCAGCTCCGCCTCGATCGCCAGGGCAACCTCGTCACGTGGTGCCAGCTCGTCGACAAAGCGGTGGCCGTCGCCGTCCAGCAACTTGGCGCCCTCGCCGCGGACCGCCTCGGTGACGAGGAAGCCGTCGTCGGCGCCGTCGCCGACTAGCGCCGTCGGGTGGAACTGCATGAACTCGAGATCGGCAAGGTCGGCTCCAGCCGCGTGGGCGAGTGCGAGTCCGACGCCGACCGATCCGGGTGGGTTGGTTGTCCGCTGCCAGAGTGCTGCGGAGCCGCCGGTCGCGAGGACCGTTCCGCGGGCGAGGATCTCGGTGTGATCGTCACCGCGGCGGATACGGAGGCCGACGCAGCGGCCGTCGGCGACCAGCAGGGCGTCGGCCGTCGTTCCCTCAAGCACGTCGATGCGCTCGTGGGTCGCAGCGAGCGCCGCGAGCTGACGCGTGATCCGCCGGCCGGTGGCGCTGCCGCCGGCATGGACGATCCGTCGCGCCGAGTGACCGCCCTCGAGACCGAGCGCGAGCGCGCCGTGGCGGTCGGCGTCGAAGCGAACCCCGAGCCGCTGCAGCTCGTGGACGCGCGCCGGCGACTCCTCACAGAGCACTCGCACCGCGCTCTCGCGCGCGACGCCGCGGCCTGCGGCGAGCGTGTCGGCGACGTGGCGATCAGGCGAGTCGTCTGCCGCGAGCGCCGCCGCGATCCCGCCCTGCGCCCAGAAGCTCGCCGATCCGTCGAGCGGTGTGCGCGAGACTAGCGTTACCCGCGCACCCTCGCGGGCGGCGGTCAACGCGCAGAAGAGGCCGGCGGCGCCGGCACCGATCACTGCCACGTCCGTCCGGAGCGCTGTCGCAGTCGTTGAGTGCACGGACGCGGGTACGGTAACGGGAACGTGGCGCCGCTCTATCTCCGTCACCCGTCGTCGCTCGAACACGACACCGGAATGCACCCCGAGCGGGCCGACCGCATTCGCGCCGTGGAGGCCGCGTTGGCCGCGCGCGACTGGCTCGGCTGGGAGGTTCGCAAGGCGCCGGCGGCGACCGAGGAGCAGCTACTTCGTGTCCATTCGCCCGCCCACGTCGACCGCATCCGCGCCGCCTGTGCAAGTAGTCAGGCACTCGACCTCGATACGCCCGTCGTCCCGGCATCGTGGGACGCCGCGCTGCACGCCGCCGGCGGCGCCTGCGCGCTTGTCGACGCACTGCTCGGAGGCGAGGCGCCGACCGGTTTCGCCGCGTTGCGCCCGCCGGGCCATCACGCTGAGCCTGATCGCGCGATGGGCTTCTGCCTCTTCTCCAATGTCGCCATCGCGGCCCGGCATGCGCTCACCGGGAACGGCGTGGAGCGAGTGCTGGTGCTCGACTGGGACGTCCACCACGGCAACGGAACTCAGGCGGCTTTCTACGACAGCGACGAGGTGCTGTTCGCCAGCCTGCACCGCTGGCCTTTCTATCCAGGCACCGGCAGCGCTGGCGAGACCGGAAGCGGGGTAGGCGAGGGGTTCACTCTGAATCTGCCGCAGGCAGCGGGCTCGGGCGCTGCCGAGTGGCTGGCGGCGATCGACGAGCAGGCGCTGCCGGCGGCTCGGAGCCACCGCCCCGACCTGATCCTGATCTCGGCCGGCTTCGACGCCCACCGCGACGACCCGCTCGGCGGCTGCATGCTCGACACGGAGACGTTCGGAGAGATGGCGCGTCGCGTCGCTAGCCTCGCCGTTGAGCTCGGCGTCCCGGCGGGCGCGGTGTTGGAGGGCGGCTACGACCTCGACGCCCTCGCAGCGTCGGTCGTGGCGACGATGGAGGGGCTGGTCTCCGCATGATGTCGCCTCTGCTCCGACGGGTTTGGGCTGGGTAGGGCGGCGTCCCGTCTCCACCCCGGTAGCGACTGAAGGTTTGTGCGGGCTCTGGCCCCTACAAACCTTCGTTCAGTTGGCGGGCTGCCGCGCTCGGGCACTCACTGAGTGATTTTCATCGCCTGGGATGTAGAAAGCTTCAGCGAGGTTCTAGTGGCGCTGGAGCGTCTCGGCGACGACGGTGAGGATGCCGTCGCGGCGGATCTGGAGTGGGAAGGTGGTGAGGATGCGGTCGCGCGCTCTCTGAGCCGCGTCGGGCCCGGCGTCGAGCGCCTTGGCGATGCCGGCGGCGACGGCTTCGGAGTCTTGGGAGGGGATCAGGACGCCGGTATCCGCGACGACCTCCGGCATGGCGGTGACGTCGACCACGACCGGGATGCAGCCCGCGAGCATCGCCTCGGCGACGGCGAGCCCGAAGCCCTCGTGGCGGGAGGGCTGGACGTAGGCGCCGGCGCGGGCGTAGAGGTCGTGGAGGTCGTCGTCGGAGACCCAGCCGGTGAACTCGACATTCGGGCCGGCGACGGCGCGCAGCGTGTCGATCGAGTCGTCGAGCCACTTGCCGGCCAGGACGAATCGCACGTCTGGCAGATGTCGCGCCGCCATCACGAACGGCAGCTGGCCCTTCTGGACGAGCGTGCCGGCGTCGACCGCGCCGACGTTCAGCGCCAACCGCTCGCGCGGATGGCTTTCGTCGATCGCCCCGAACGGATCTGGCACTCCGTGGTGGACAACCGTTACGTCCTCGGGCCGGAACGGAGTGTTGGCGGCAATCTCGCTGCGGCTGTACTCGGAGTTGGTGACCAGGCGGCCGGCGCGGCGCATGATCCAGCGGCTCGCCCAGCGGCGGACACCGCCCTGTTGGTGGCCGTAGCCGATGTCGGGCATGTTGGCCGTGTCGAAGCCGCCGATGATCTGCACCGACCGCTTGCGCAGCAGCCAGGCGAGCGTGATCGGGAAGAAGCTGTGCCAGGAGGCGAACCAGCAGAAGACGAGGTCGGCGCGCCACACGCCGGCGATTAGACGCAGCGGATGCGGCCAGCGGCCCGGCTGGTAGTAGTCCTCGATCTCGTAACGCTCAGCGAGGATCTCGCGATCGATCGCCACGAAGCTCGCCTTGCGGCTATGGACGTAGAGGATGCGCTTCATGCCTCACCTTCGATGAAGGTCCTGTGCCACTGCGACAGCTCGAGCAGGCAGTAGAGGATCCGCTTGTGATCGGCTCTGCCGGCTCGGTGGTCGGCGACGAGGCCGGCGACGGTGCCGGAGTCGATCAGCTCGGCGGCCGGAGCGCCGGGCGCGTAACGACGCTCGACCTCGGTCCCGAGTGACTCGCGCAGCCAACTGTCGTACGGGGTCGAGAAACCATGCTTGGGCCGATCGACGATCTGGCGCGGGACGAGCTGGGCCATCGCGCGGCGGTGCAGCCGCTTACCGGCGCGCGGGCCGACGCGCTCGCGCGCCGGGATGCTCTCGACGAAGCGCATCAGCTCGACGTCGAGAAACGGGACGCGCTGCTCGAGGCTCGCCGACATCGACATCTTGTCGGCGCAGATCAGCAGCCCATCGGGCAGGAAGAGGTGAGTGTCGAGGTAGAGCGCCTGCTCGAGTAGCGGCCGGTCGCCGATGTCGGCGAGAACATCAGAGGCCAACGCGGTGCGCTCGGCGGCAGCTTGCTCGCCGGCCCCGCCGACGAGCGAGCCGCGCAGGTCCTCGCCCGTGATCTCGACCAGCCGCACCAGCCGCTCGGCGTCCGGCATGTCGCCGAGCAGGCGCGCGGCGCGGCGGGCGCGCTCGTTGCCCGGCAGCAGGCCGGCGGCAGCGCGCAGCGGGGTGGCGAGCGGACCGAGGTGGCGGGCGGCGCCGAGCACCAGCGCAGCCTGGTGGCGGCCGTAGCCGCCGTGCGGCTCGTCGGCCCCCTGCCCCGACAGGGCGACCTTGACCGACTGCGCGGCGAAGTGCGAGAGCTGCATCAGCGCGGGGGCGGAGGGGATCCCGCACGGCTCCTCCAGGTGCATGACGGTGCGCGCCAGCTCGTCGGTGAAGTCGTCCTGCTCCATCGCCGTGTCGTGGTGTGACGTGCCGATCGCCCGTGCCGACTCCGCTGCGTAGGCGCGCTCGTCCAAGACATCGCCGTAGCCGGGGAAGCCGATCGTGAAGGTTCCCGGCGGGCTGGAGGAGCGGCTGGCCATCGCGGCGACGATCGCCGCCGAGTCGACACCGCCGGAGAGGAAGGCGCCATAGGGCACGTCGGACATCATCTGGCGCTCGACGGCAGCGCCGAAGCGCTCGGCCAACTCGTCCTCGAGCTCGCGCCCGCGTAGTCCGGTCGCCGTCGCGGCCGGGGCGGGCCGGTAGCTAGAGACACGGGGCGGGCCGTCGGCGGTGGCGACGAGGATCGACGCGGCGGGCAGCTTCGAGACGCCTTCGAACAGCGTGCGCGGCGCCGGGGTGAACCGGCAGGCCAGATAGTGGTCGAGCGCGACGCGGTCGACGCGTGGCTCGACGAGGCCGGCGGCGAGCAGCGCGCCGACCTCCGAGGCAACCGCCAGCCGGTGACCGTCGCTGTGCCAGTAGACCGGCTTGACGCCGAGCGGATCGCGCGCGACGAGCAGGCGGCGCTGGCGCTCGTCCCAGATCGCGAAGCCGAAGATGCCGTTGAGCTGGCGGACGCAGTCGTCGCCGTGCTCCTCGTAGAGATGGACGATCACCTCGCAGTCGGAGCGGGTGGCGAAACGGTGGCCGCGCGCCTCGAGGCCGGCGCGCAGCTGCTCGTGGTTGTAGATCTCGCCGTTGGCGACGACCGAGATCGAGCCGTCCTCGGAGCGCAGCGGCTGGTCGCCGCCGGCGACGTCGACGATCGCCAGCCGACGGTGAACGAGCGTCGTCGATCCGTAGGCGACGACCGCCTCGCCGTCCGGACCGCGGTGACGCATCGCGGCAGCCATCCGCCGCCCGGCATCGGGTGGGGCCGAGCCGGCCGGGTCGAGGAGGGCGCCGAAGCCGCACATGCGCGCCATCTTCGCAGCGGGCCGTCACACAGCTGTCACACGCACGTCTCGAACCGTGCGTCGCGCACGGCGAGGGTGACCCTCCGTCAATCCGATCCCACGGAGGTCACCACATGTACCGCTTGTTCGGACTCGTCCACGCCAACCTGATCGCGACGTCCAACCGCTTGCGCCGCCAGGCCGGCCAGGGCACAGTCGAGTACGTCGCATTGATCCTGCTCGTCGCTCTGATCATGGCCGGCGTCGTCGCCGCGATGAAGGGCTTTAAGACCGATGAGGGCCAGGAGCTAGGCGACGTGATCCTCGGCAAGATCAAGGACGCGGTTAGGAAAGTCGAGTTCTAGGTGGCGGATGGTCACGCCGCCGACCCGCGTGCCACGATGCTCGCTGTGTCGTCCCAGCGCGAGCTGCCCGTGGCCGTGTTCGACTCCGGTGTCGGCGGCCTGACCGTCCTGCACGAGTGCCTCGTGTCGCTGCCGCATGAGGATTTCCTTTACCTCGGCGACACGGCGCGCTTTCCGTATGGGACGCGTGAGCCGGAGGAGCTTCGCGCCTTCGCGCGCGAGCTCGCGGACATCCTGCTCGACGTGGGCGCGAAGCTGATCGTCGTCGCGTGCAACTCGGCTACTTCGGCGGCGCTGCCGGAGCTGCGCGAGGAGCTCGCCGACCGCGTGCCGGTCGTCAGCGTGATCTACCCAGAGGCGAGATTGGCAGCGGCCACCACGCGCAACGGCCGTGTCGGATTGCTCGCCACGCCCGCGACTGTCGCCAGTGACGCCTACGAGCGCTCGCTGCGCGACGCCTCCGAAGGAGCGGCGGCGCTGCACGCGGTCGCCAGTGCCGAGCTCGCGCCGATCATCCAGGAGGGTGGCGAGGTAGACGAGCGCACGGTCGCGGCGGTCGAGCGCGCTTGCGAGCCGTTGGTCGCTGCCGACGTCGACACGGTGATCCTCGGTTGCACCCACTATCCGCTCGTGCGGCCGGTGATCCAGCGCTGCCTCGGCCGCGGCGTCGAGATCGTGACCTCCGGCGAGGCGATCGTCGACGAGGTCGAGCGTGAGCTCGACGCCGCGGGCAGCGCGGCGCCGCGCGATCGGCGCGGCGATTACCGCTTCCTCGCGACCGGCGACGTAGACGACTTCAAGAAGCTGGGAACGCGCTTTCTCCAGCTGCCGATCGCAACCGTTGGCCACGTCGACGTGGCATCCCCGACCGAGGTGGCCGCATGAGAAGAGATGGACGTGGAGCAGACGAGCTGAGGCCGATCCGGATCGAGCCCGGTTTCATGCGGTCGGCGACCGGCTCGGCACTGATCGAGGCCGGTGGAACGCGCGTCATCTGCACTGCATCGGTCGACGAGTCCGTCCCACGCTGGATGAAGGGTCAGGGCAAGGGCTGGGTCACGGCTGAGTACGGGATGCTGCCGGCGTCGACCGGCGATCGCAAGCAGCGCGACGTCTCGAAGGGCCGGCCCGACGGACGCACCGTCGAGATCCAGCGGCTGATCGGGCGCTCGCTGCGCGGCGTGATCGATTTCAAGGCGCTTGGCGAGCGCACCGTCTGGGTCGACTGCGATGTGCTCGAGGCCGACGGCGGCACCCGCTGCGCCTCTATCACCGGTGGTTATGTGGCGCTCGAGCTGGCGCTGCAGCGGCTGGTCGACGAGGGCAAGCTCGATGCGTTGCCGCTCAATGGGTCGGTCGCCGCCGTGTCGTGTGGCGTCGTCAACGGCGAGCCACTGCTTGACATCGACTATCCAGAGGACTCGACCGCCGAGGTCGACATGAACGTCGTCATGACTGGCGACGGCGGTCTCGTCGAGGTCCAGGCGACGGGTGAGCGGACGCCGCTGTCGCGCACGTCGCTGGACGCGCTCCTGGCGCTAGCCGCTTCGGGCATCGAGGAGCTGCGCTTGGCTCAGCGCGCCGCGGTGGACGGGGCCGTCCGAACAGGCTGAGCGGGGGATGGTGTGCGGCTCGTACTCGCATCGCGCAACGCGCACAAGCTGCGTGAGCTGAACCTGCTGCTGGCGCCGCACGAGCTCGTGCCGCTGCCGGACGCCGTTGAGCTGCCGCCGGAGACCGGCACGACGTTCGTCGAGAACGCGCTCGTGAAGGCCCGCACGGCCGCGGCCGCCACCGGCATGCCAGCGGTCGCCGACGACTCCGGCATCGAGGCGGCGGCGCTCGACGGCGCGCCTGGCATCTACTCGGCGCGGTTCGCCGGCGAGGGCGCCAGCGACGGCGACAATCTGGCGAAGTTGCTGCGCGACGTCCCGCCCGACGGCGACACTCGCGTCGCCTACGTCTGCGCGCTGGTGCTCGTCGAGCCCAACGGCAGCGAGCTAGTCGCCGAGGCACGCTGCACCGGCCACCTAACGCACGAGCCGCGCGGGGAGGGGGGCTTCGGCTACGACCCGGCGGTGGTTCCCGACGACTACGACGACGATCGCACGATGGCCGAGCTGAGCCCCGCGGAGAAGGACGCGATCAGCCATCGAGGTCGCGCGGCGCGCGAGCTGTTGGCGATGATCGAGGGCAGGGCGACGTGACCGCACACGATCCGAACACCGACCGCAAGACGCGCGCCGCCGCGCTGTCGATTCTCTCGAACAGCCTGCTGATCGCGTTGAAGCTGGTCGCGGGCGTGATCACCGGCTCGATCGCGATCATCACCGAGGCGATCCACTCGAGCGTCGACCTGATCGCCTCGATTGTCGCGTTCGTCTCGGTCCGTAAGGCCGGTGAGCCTGCCGACGAGGACCATCCGTACGGCCACGACAAGATCGAGAACCTCGCCGCGGTGATCGAGGGCCTGCTGATCCTCGTCGGGGCGGGGATCATCGTCTTCGAGTCGGTGCGACGGCTCGTCGATCCGCCTGAGGTCGAGTCGCTTGGGGTCGGCATTGCGGTGATCGGCTTCTCGGTCGTCGCCAATTTGGTCGTGTCCGCCTATCTCTACCGCCAGGCGCGCGTGACCGAGTCGCCGGCGCTCGAGGGCGATGCTGCCCACCTACGCACCGATGCCATGACGTCGGCCGGGGTCCTGGTCGGACTGGTGCTCGTTGACCTGACCGGATTCGAGTGGATTGACCCGGCGACTGCGCTGGTCGTCGCCGTCGCGATTGTCGCCGCTGGGCTGCGGATACTGATGCGCTCGTCGCGCGTGCTCGTCGACGAGGTTCTGCCGGAAGACGAGCTCGCCGCCGTACGCGCGGCGCTCGAAGAGGACCATCGCGCACCGGAGATCGCCGGCTACCACAAGCTGCGCGCGCGCCGGGCCGGCAGCCGCCGCTACATCGACCTCCACGTCCAGTTCCACGAGGGCACCACGCTCGACCGCGCCCACGAGGTTTCACACGAGCTACAGGCGGAGATCCGTGACCGGCTGGACCGTGCGGACGTGCTGATCCATCTCGAGCCCGAGCACAGCTCGCTTCCGCCTAGAGCAGGTTGACGGCGGCGGCTGCACCGATCGCGACGAGCACCGCCGCATAGCCGGAATAGCCACTGACGAGTAGCAGGAGCGCGGCGATCAGGCAGGCGCCGACGGTGACCATCCATGAGATTCGCGGCAGCGGCACGTGGCTATTGTGACCGTGATGGTCGCCCGGCGACTCGTCGATAGCTCCACGGACGTCATCGCGGCCGTGGTTCTCGACGCCGCGGGCGGGCTCGTCGACGTGAGTGGGGTGGATCAGGATCGTGCCCGCGAGCTAGCTGACTTGAGCCGCCAACTCGTCGAGCGCGCTGACGGTATCTCCGTCGATCCGGTCGAGCAGATCGAGGTCCAGGCGTCCGGCGGCGCGGTGTTTGCCGTGCGCGATGCGCGCCATGTGCTCGTGTGTGTGACGCGCCGCCCGGCGCTGCCGGCGCTCGTGCTCTACGACCTCCGTCACGCCATCGGAGAGCTGGCCCCGGCATGAAGGAGCGGCCGAAGGGAGCGGTTGCCCGGGCGACAGCGGTGGCGGAGGGCGTGGCGGGCGCCGTGCGACGTCGCCAACGCGAACGCGAGCCCCGCGTTTTGCTCTACAGCGCGCCCGGAAGACCCCGTTTACTGCCGCCTGGAGCAAAGGGACAGGACGATCTACTCGACCTCGCGGAGCAATTGGTAGCCCTAACGAAAGCCGCAAATAGCGGGGATTCTTAGTTCCGGGGCCGTTTCCAGAGCGGTTTTGGAGCCGGTCGTCCGTGGGCGTTGTTAGGTTCGCCGCACTGTTCCAGTCCCTCCAAAGGAGGAAAACAAGGTGACGAAGTCAGAGTTCGTCGATCAGGTGGCCGCCGAGTCCGGCCTCTCGAAGGGTGATGCCGGGACCGCCGTCGACGCGGTCCTGACGGTCATCGAGGGCACGCTGAAGCGTGGCGGAGAGGTCAGCTTCACCGGCTTCGGAAAGTTCTCCGTGGCCGATCGCGGTGCACGCCAGGGTGTCAACCCGCAGACGGGCGAGCGGATCCAGATCGCGGCCAGCAAGGTCCCGCGGTTCTCGGCCGGCTCGGCCCTCAAGAAGTCCGTAAAGGGCTGAAGCACTTCGCGGACCGGCTGGCGGCGCTCGTCGAAGAGCGTCGCAGCCGGATCGTGCTGGGCCTCGACCCGGACCCGGCGGTGTTGTGGCCGTCCGCGCTGGAAGGTGCGGACGGCGGCAGTACCGCCGAGCGGACGGCCGCCGCGGTCGCCACTCACTGCCGGTTGGCGATCGAGGCAGCCGGTCCGTCCTGTGTCGCGGTCAAGCCCCAGCTGGCCTGTTTCGAGCGTCTCGGCGCTCCTGGCTGGCGGGCACTCGAAGCGACCCGTGACGCGGCACGCGAGCACGGGCTGCTCGTCCTCGCCGACGGCAAGCGAGGCGATGTTCCGGTCACCGCCAAGGCTTACGCCCAGGCGCTTGTCGGCTCGACTGATGGACCGTTTGGGACGGTCGAGGGGTTTGGCGCGGATGCGTTCACTGCGAACCCGCTGCTCGGCGGCGACGCGATTGCTCCGCTAGTCGAGGCGGCTGCGGCAGCGGGCGCTGGCTGCTTTCTGCTCGTCAACACGTCGAATCCCGGCGCGGCCGATCTTCAGGACCTCGATTCGGACGGCCGCCCGCTGCACGAGCGGCTCGCTCAGCTAGCCGACGTCTTTGGTGCCGACCAGCTCGGCGACTGCGGGCTGTCGCTTGTCGGCGCCGTTTGCGGCGCGACCCGTCCGGAGCGACTCGGGCGGCTGCGGGCCCTGATGCCGCACGCGATCTTCTTGCTGCCTGGGGTGGGCGCTCAGGGCGGGAGCGTCGACGACCTCGGTCCGGCCTTCGCCCCACATCCGGCCGCGGGCCTGGTCGCGGCATCGCGTTCGATCGTCAACGCCCACACCGATCGCGGTGGCGATCCAGCTTCTGCCGCCGCAGCGGCGGCAGAGGAATTGCGCGCGCTGGCCTGGGGCGCCTGAGCCCCTATGCTCCGCGCCTGACCCAGGCCATGCCAGCCCGATCCTCCAGTTCCGCACGTATCTTCGCCCCAGCCGCCCTGGCCATCTGTGCCGTGGCGGTCCTGATCGTGATTGGCGGTTCGCTGGGCGGCAACGACGACTCGTCCGGTGGGGGCAGTTCGGCCGCGGACACGACCAACCAGCAAACCGCGGCCACCACCACGGCCCCCGTCAGACGTCAACCGGCTACTTACACGGTGAAGTCGGGCGACACGCTGGGCGCGATCGCCGAGACGACCGGCGTGACCGTGGAGACACTCCAGGAGCTCAACCCCGAGCTCGATCCGCAGGCGTTGATCGCCGGCCAAAAGATTCAGCTGCGCTAGTGACCGTGCGCTGGCTGGTCGGCGCCGTTGCGGCGGTCGCGCTGGTCTTGGCCGCGGCGCCCGCCGTGGTTGCCCGAGCGCCGGAGCGCCCGAGCCTCGACGGCGCCGCCGCGGCGATCCTTGTCGACGCTCACGACGGCACGCCGATTCTCGAGAAGAACCCGCGCGCGCGCCGCTCAATCGCCAGCACGACAAAGCTGATGACAGCGCTGCTGACGCTCGAGCGCGCGCCGTTCGACGCTCTCTACCCGGCATCCGACTACCGGGCGGGTCCCGTGGAGTCGAGGATCGACCTGCGACCTGGGGAGCGGATGCGCGTGCGCGACCTGTTTAAGGCGCTGATGCTCGAGAGCGCCAACGACGCGGCCGCGGCGCTTGCCGACGGCGTGTCTGGCTCGCGGCCGGCGTTCGTCGCCGACATGAACGAGCGTGCGGCCGAACTCGGCCTCAACGACACCAGCTATGCGAACCCGATCGGTCTCGACGACCCGCTCAACTACTCGTCGGCCCGGGATCTCTCGACGCTGGCACGCAGATTGCTGCGTGACCGCCGCTTCGCCGAGGTCGTCGACTCGCCTTCGGCGACGCTGACGTCCGGCACGCGGTCGCGAACGGTCGTTAGCCGCAACGACCTGATCGCCACCGTGCCGGCCGTCGACGGCGTAAAGACCGGTCACACGACCGACGCCGGCTACGTCCTCGTCGGCTCGGCGACCGGATCCAATGGAGCGCAGGTCGTCAGCGTCGTGCTCGGCGAGCCGAGCGAGGCGGCGCGCGACTCCGACACGCTCGCGTTGCTGCGCTACGGGCTCGCGCAGTACCGCCGCGCGCCGGTATTGAGCAGGGACAGCGCTGTCGCCGAGGTCGAGGTCGCCTACCGCGATGAGAGCGTCCCGCTCGTTCCTGCGCGTTCGGTCGCAGTGACCGCACGGCGCGACCAGCGAATCGTCAAGCGGATCGACGCGCCCAACGAGCTCCACGGCGAGATCGCCGCCCGAACCCGCGTCGGCAGCGTCGCGGTCTTGCGCGACGGCAAGGTCGTTCGGCGGGTTCCGCTGCTCACCGGAGCGGAGGTCCCGGGGGCAGGTCCGCTGCGGCGGATTGCGTCCGCTTTGGGAATCTCCTTGACGGCGCTCGTTCTGTTGGTCATCGTTTCGATCGTCGCCATCACGGGCATCCAGATCAGGCGTCGGCGTCGGGCTCGCTCCCAGGAGGCACGGCGTAGGGCACGGGCGCGAGCGCGCGAACAGAGGGAGCACGCGGGTCAACCATGATCATCACCGTCACCCTCAACGCGGCAATAGACAAGACGCTTGCGGTCCCGAGCTTCCGGCTTGGCCGTCGCCATCGCGCCGTCGAGCAGACGGCGATGGCTGGCGGCAAGGGCGTCAACGTGGCGCGCGCGCTGAAGTCGCTTGGCCGGCCGGTGATCGCGACCGGATTCGCCGGCGGCCATACCGGCAGCCGGATCGTCGAGCAGCTGACCGACGAGGCGATCCTCAGCGACTTCGTCCAGATTCGAGAGGAGTCACGCACCTCGACGGCGGTCGTCGATCCGACCTCCGGTGAGCAGACAGAGATCAACGAGCGCGGACCCTCGGTCTCGGAGGCTGAGCTCGAGCTGTTCGTCGACAAGCTGCTCTATCTCGCTAAGGGCGCTGCGATGTGCGTCTTCAGCGGCAGCTTGCCGCGTGGGGTCGAGCCGGGCCTCTACGAGCGGCTCGTCGGCGAGCTGCGCCGGCTCGGGGTCACAACGGTGCTCGACTGCGAGGGGGAGGCGCTGCGGCTTGCGGTACGCGCACAGCCGAGTGTGATCGCGCCGAATGAGAACGAGGCCGAGGAGCTCGTCGGTCACGAGTTCTCCGACGACGAAGACCGCCGCACGGCGCTGCCGGAGATGGTCGAGCTCGGCGCGCGCGAGGCGATCGTGACGCTTGCCGACGGCTGCCTTGCGCTCCACGGCGACGAGAACGACGCCACGCGCCCGCGCCGTCTGACTCGCGCGACGCTCGAGCCGCTCGAGCCGGTTTCGTCGGTCGGCTCCGGTGATGCGTTCCTGGCCGGCTACGTCGCCGGTCGTTATGACGGCCTGCCTGACGACGAGTGTCTGCGCTTCGGCGTCGCCTGCGGCGCGGAGTCGACGCAGCACTTTGGGGCCGGGGTCATCGACCTGCGCGAGGTCGATCGGCTCGCCGCCGAGGTCGAGTTGCAGGCTCTTGACGCGCCCGCGATCAAAGTCGGCAGTTAGGCCGACAAGCGAAATACCCGCAAGCTGCGGGATTAGGCGCAACGATGCGGAAAACGGGCGTTGGTAACCTCGGGTTTCGTCCGTCGTCGAACCTAGGATTCACGCCATGGAGATCGAGATCGGTCGAGGCAAGAAGGGCCGCAGGGCCTACGGCTTCGATGACATTGCCATCGTCCCCTCGCGCCGCACGCGCGACCCCGACGACATCGACATCACGTGGACGCTCGGGAACTACCGCTTCGAGCTGCCGCTGCTCGCCTCGGCGATGGACGGTGTTGTCTCGCCGCGCACCGCGGGCGAGATCGGCCGCCTCGGCGGCCTGGCGGTGCTTAATCTCGAGGGAGTCTTCTGTCGCTACGACGACGCTGAGGAGCAGCTCGAGCGGATCAGCGGCTTCGACAAGGACCAGGCGACCGCTGAGATGCAGCGGATTTACCAGGAGCCGGTCAAGAAAGAGCTGATCGCCAAGCGGATCCGCGAGATCAAGGACATGGGCGTCGTCTGCGCCGCGTCCCTGACTCCGCAGCGAGTGCGCGAGTACTACGAGACGACGATCGACGCTGGGATCGACGTCCTGATCATCCAGGGCACCGTTATCTCGGCCGAGCACGTCTCGACTGACGAGGAGCGCCCGCCGCTCAACCTCAAGGAGTTCATCCGCGAGGAAGTTCCGCCGGATGTCCCCGTGGTCGTCGGTGGCTGTGCCTCCTACTCGACCGGTCTTCACCTGATGCGCACCGGAGCTGCTGCCGTGCTCGTTGGCGTCGGTCCCGGCGCCGCCTGCACGACGCGTGGTGTGCTCGGCATCGGCGTTCCGCAGGCGACGGCGATCGCCGATGTCGCGGCCGCCCGTTCGCAGCACATGCTCGAGACTGGCGAGTACGTCAAGGTGATCGCCGACGGCGGGATGCGCAACGGCGGCGACATCTCGAAGGCGTTCGCCTGCGGCGCTGACGCTGTGATGATCGGCTCGCCGCTCGCCCGCGCCTACGAGGCCCCGGGCCACGGTTACCACTGGGGGATGGCAACCTTCCATCCCGATCTGCCACGCGGTGCGCGCGTCCAGACGACCCAGAACGGGACGCTCGAGCAGATCCTGCTCGGCCCGGCGCACGAGAACGACGGCACGTTCAACCTGATGGGCAGCTTGCGCACCTCGATGGCGACCTGCGGCTACGAGGACATCCCGTCCTTCCACCGTGCCGAAGTAATGGTCGCCCCGTCGCTGCAGACCGAGGGCAAGCAGCTCCAGCGCGACCAGGCGATCGGCATGGGCGCCCAGTCGGCCGCCAAGGCCGCTCCGGCGTCCGACGGCGTGACCAACGGCTCGGGACCGATCCCGGCAGATCCCGCCCTGGTGGAGTAGGTGACCGACGCCGCGGCGGCCGAAGTCACCGGCGCCGAGCCGGCGGGCGCGGCCGAGCTCGACGCCTCGCGCGATACGCGCCAGGACGAGGTCGTCGTCCTCGACTACGGCGGCCAGTACTCACAGCTGATCGCCCGCCGCGTCCGCGAGTGCGGCGTCTTCAGTGAGCTGCTGCCGCACCACGTCGGTATCGAGGAGATCCGCAAGCGCGAGCCGCGCGGACTGATCCTCTCCGGGGGGCCGGCGTCGGTCTATGCCGACGGCGCCCCGAGCCTCGATCCGGCGCTACTCGAGCTCGGCATTCCAGTACTCGGCATCTGTTACGGGATGCAAGCGATGGTCCACAGCCTCGGCGGTCGAGTCGAGGGCGCCGAGGTGGGGGAGTTCGGCCGCTCGCAACTGACCGTCAACGAGCACGGCCGTCTGCTAGCCGAGTTGCCCGCAGAGCAGAGCTGCTGGATGAGCCACCGCGACACCGTCTACGAGCCACCGCCGGGCTCCGTTGCGCTTGCCTCTTCGACCGAGTCTCCCGTAGCCGCCTTCGAGGACGTCGAGCGCGGCTTCTACGGCATCCAGTTCCACCCAGAGGTGGTCCACACGCCCTACGGGACCCAGATCCTGACCCGCTTCCTCGAGGACATCTGCGGCTGCGACATGTCCTGGAACGCCGCCTCGGTCGCCGAGGAGCAGATTCGCCGCATCCGCGAGCAGGTCGGCGACGGCAAGGTCGTCTGCGGTCTCTCCGGCGGGGTCGACTCCTCCGTCGCCGCGCTGCTCGTCCACCGCGCGATTGGCGACCAGCTGACCTGCGTCTTCGTCGATCACGGCCTGATGCGCAAGAACGAGGCCGAGCAGGTCGTCAGCGCCTTCCGCGACCACTTCAAGGTCCCGCTCGTCGCCGTCGACGCCGAGGAGCGCTTCCTCGCCCGCCTCGAGGGGATCACCGACCCAGAGGCCAAGCGCAAAGCGATCGGCGGCGAGTTCATCCGCGTCTTCGAGGACGAGGCCGCCAAGCTCGGCGACGCCGACTACCTCGTCCAAGGCACGCTCTACTCCGACGTCATCGAGTCCGGCGGCGGCACCGGCGCCGCCACCATCAAGTCGCACCACAACGTCGGCGGCCTCCCCGACGACCTCGAGTTCGAGCTCGTCGAGCCACTGCGCGCCCTCTTCAAGGACGAGGTTCGCAAAGTCGGCATCGAGCTCGGCCTCCCCGAGCGGCTCGTCTGGCGCCAGCCATTCCCCGGCCCCGGATTGGGAATCCGAATCGTCGGCGGCGAGGTCACCAAAGAGCGGCTCGAGATCCTCCGCGACGCCGACTTCATCCTCCAAGAGGAGATCCGCTCCGCCGGCCTCTACCGCGAGCTCTGGCAGTCCTTCTGCGTGCTACCCGGCGACCTACGCACCGTCGGCGTCCAGGGCGACGAGCGCACCTACGGCTACGTCGTCGTGATCCGGGCGGTCACCAGCGATGACGCGATGACAGCCGACTGGGCGCGGTTGCCATACGACCTACTCGAGCGGGTAGCGTCGCGGATGATCAACGAGATTCGTCAGGTCAACCGCGTGGTGCTCGACATCACGAGTAAGCCGCCGGGAACCATCGAGTGGGAGTAGCCCTCTAATAGGGATCAGCCGAGGTGGGGCGGGGACCCGTCTCCGGTGGCGTTTTCCGTGCTCGGCTCCGCGGCGTCTCCGCCCCGTCCCTGGCGCGTTTGGGGTGTAGGGCACTCCGTGTGGTTAGACGGGAGGGGCTGCGCGCCTGCTGCGCCTGCGCGCGCAAAAGCGCCACCGTCGCCACCCCGCCAGCAACGTCTGTTCCCGTACAAAGGGCTGGAGCGGGGTAGGAGTGCAATGGCCTCGAAGGTCGCAACGCTCTTCGCGATCAGGGTTACCTTGGCATTGCGCTGCTCGATCGCGCGTGCTCAAGCTGCTCGCCGGCCCTCGTCCGGGAGGGTTGCACTTGGACGCGCGGCGAGATCGCCGAATTTACTGAGGTCGGTAGGAGTTTCGAGGTTGACGGAGCACTAGGGTTATCGAATGCCGGTGGCAGAGGTGAGGGCACATACAACGCCGGAGGTTCTGCGGTGGGCTCGGGAAGCCGCCCAACTTTCCGTCGACGCTGCGGCCAGGAAGGCCGGCGTTACGCCTGAGCGGTTAGAGGACGCCGAGGCAGGAAAGCACCTACTCACGATCCGGCAGGCCCGCTTAGTCGCGGCAGCATATGGGCGCTCGTTCGCCTTTCTATTGCGACCTGAGCCTCCGGACGAGCCCTCCGTTGCGGCGAAGTTTCGGCATCTCCGCGACGCCCCGCCGCCCCCGTGGAGTCCTGACCTTGTTCGCCTAGAGCGGGAGATTCGAGAGCGCCAAGACGCCGCTGTTGCGCTGTACGCCGCGATGGGCGACGACCCTCCCTGGCGGGAGGGCATGGCGCGACTGGGCCTACCCGATTCGCTACCGACGCCGGACACCGTTCGAGCGGTGCTAGACCTCAGTCCCCCTGCCCTTCGGGCGGCACGGACAAATGATCTATGGCACTCGCGCCGCGTCGTCCTACGCGCTATCGAGTGGACGGGCGTGCTGGTTGTACGCCAGCGGATCCCAGACCAGGGTGTCCGTGGCTTTCTCCTGCCGCATGACGAGGCACCCGCGATCTACGTCAACAGCGGCGAGGACGCGCGAGCACAGACGTTCACGATCCTTCATGAGTTCGCGCATCTTCTTCTACTGACTGCCAGCCGAACCCGTCAAGGCGAGGAGGACTGGTGCGAGCAGTTTGCAAGCGAGGTCCTGATGCCCCAAGACGAGTTCTCCACGCACTATCGCGCGGTTGCGACCGACGATGCGATTGGGACGGCGAAGGCGCTCGCATTCGAGTTTGGTGTGACGCCTTTCGCAGCCGCTACTCGTGCGCGACGGCTTGGATTGTTCACGGTGGGCGACTTGATCGCCGTGAGGGATCGTCCGACGAGAGTCGCGTTCGGTGATGGTGGAAACGGCAACCGCAACAAGGTTGCGCGTCTTAGCCCGACTTTTACGGACCTCGTTCTTGCGGCCGCCGACTCGTCCGCTGTGACGCTCACGACCGCGTCGCGGCTACTTCGAACCAAAGTTGATGACTTCGACAAGCTGCGGGAGTTCTCCGCGCAGGCTCTGGCCGACTGAAGGCTCGACAAGTGATCGTGATCGACACGTCGGCTTTGGTCGGGGCGCAACACGCCCACTACCTGCCGACCTCCTTCTCGGGCTTCTGGGCGTTCCTGGACGAAGGGCTGACTAGCGGAAGGCTCCTGATACCGAGGGCAGTTTTTGACGAGCTGGCTGACCAGAGCGACGGGGCATACGCATGGGCTAAGGAGCGTGAGGCCCAGGTAGTCGATCCGGTCGAGGAGGTGCAGGCAACGGTTGGCGAGCTGGTCACCAAGTATCGCTTCCGAGACGGTGGCGACGAGGCCGATCCGTTCGTCATCGCGGAGGCCATGCATCGTGGGTTCGCCGTCGCGACCTACGAGGGGCGAACCCCTACGGGCAACGTCGCGAAATCCAAAGCCCACCTGGACAATATCCCTTTTATCTGCAACGCCATGGGCGTGGAGTGTCTTCAGCCGGCAGCTGCGTGGGAGGTCGCGGGACTTTCTTTGTGACTGGTGCTCTGTGCTTCCGCGGGTGGCGACGATTTTGCGTTTGCGCGCGCAGGCGTAGCGAGCGGAGCGTCCGGGCGGAGTCTTTCCCGTCGATTACGTCAGAGCCCTCAGCCGACAAGCCGCGCCAGGGACGGGGCGGAGTCCCAGCGGAGCCGGGGAGCCGAGCACGGAAACCAAAATCGGAGACAGGACCCGCGGCCAGCGCGGCCGATCCCTAAGCCGTCAGCGGTAGCCGGTGGCGTCGGCCGGCAACCCAAGGTTTTGGATCTCGACCATGTAGCGCCAGCAGTCGGGTTGGGAGCCGTCGATGTCGGTGAAGCCGTACTCCTTGGCGAGGCTGCCGGAGGAGAAGGAGCCGCCGTTGCGGTTGTGGAGCTGGGGGTCGGCGGCGAGGGCGGCGACCGCTCGGCCGACGAAGCGGGGGGACTCGGAGATGGCGGAGAAGTGGGGGTTACCGGAGGTGGTGGTGTGCCAGTTGTCCTCGGTGACGCCGTAGATGTCGAGCATCATCTCGGAGCGCATCCAGCCTGGTGTGAGGGCGAGGGCGGTGCAGCCGTGGGGTGCGAGCTCCTTGCTTTGGGCGAAGGCGAGCCGGATGACGGCTGTCTTGGCGAGGTCGTAGTAGATCGAGAGGCGGTAGTTCTCGGCGTTGTACTCGAGCGTGCCGTCGGTCATCTCGACGACGAGGCCGCCCTCGTGGCGGATCAGCAACGCGAGCGCGAAGTGGCTGGTGATCAGGTGGGTGTCGATTGCGAGGCGGAGCAGTCGCAGGCCGCCGTCGAGGTCGTGCTCCCAGACGGGCGTGTCCCACTCGGCGAGTAGCTCGCCGCCCCAGATGTCGTTGACGAGGATGTCTAGGCGGTCCTGCTCGGCGTCGATGCGTTGGACGAGCGCCTTGACCTGGGCCTGGTCGAGGTGGTCGACCTCGACGGGGATTCCTTGCCCGCCGGCATCGGTGACGAGCGCCGCGGTCTCCTCGATCGTCTCCGGACGGTTGTACTCGGAACGCCGCTCGCGGGTCGTGCGGCCGGTGCAGTAGACCGTTGCGCCGGCCTCGCCGAGCGCGACTGCGGTGCCACGGCCGGCGCCGCGTGTCGCGCCGGTGACGAGGGCGACCTTTCCGGTCAGCGGGCCAGCCATGACAGGCAACCTAGTTGGGCCAGAAGTCCTGCTCGAACTCGACCTCGCCGTCGTAGTCGGCGGCCTTGGTCGAGGTGATGACGAGGACGACGTCGGCGTCGCTGTCGTTGTGGACGCTGCGGACCGCGTCGGGCGCTACACGTACCGATGTGCCAGGGCCGGCTTCGAAGACGTCGTCGCCAACCTTGAAGGTCAGTGTCCCCTCGACGACCAGGTAGATCTCCTCCTGGGTCTTGTGGCGGTGTCCGTAGCTGCCGCGGCCGCCGGTTCCGGGTGGCATGCGGCGGTAGGTGAGGGCGGCTTGCTCGGCCTCGAGTGGGCCGGTGAGGAAGCGCATCTCGCCCGGGTAGTCGCCGAGGATGTCGGGGGCGTCGGTCAGGTCGATTCGCGTGTAGTCGCTCACTGCGACTGACTATGAACTAACGGTCCCAGGCCTTCAAGGCGGGGAGGGGGTCGAATGGGTGACCACCCTCGTAGTAGCCGGGTGCTGACCAGAGCTCGAAGTGGAGGTGACAGCCGCGGGCGTTGCCGGTATCGCCGACGGCGCCGATTCGCTGGCCGGTCGCGACCTTGTCCCCGCGGGTGAACGGGCTGGGCCCGGCCATGTGCATGTAGACGTAGTCGGTGCCGCTGCCGTCGGCATCAATGACCAGGTAGTTGCCGGCGGCGGAGTGGTACTTGTTGGCCTGCACGCGGCCGCCGCGTGCCGCCACCATCGGCGTGCCGCAGCGCGCGAAGACGTCGTGGCCCTGGTGGCTGTGGCCGGCGCGCCCGCTGCCGAAGTCGGCGCCGCTGCCGCCGAAGTCGTGCTTGCCGGCGATTGGGAAGACGTGGTCGGCCTTGATGAGGACGTCTGTCGGCAGCGGCGGCAAGATCGCGATCGGCGGGCTCGGCGGTGAGGCGACCGACGCTGTGGTGACGAGCGAGACCGGGCCGCTGACGGCGCCCTTCGGGACGGTTGTGCGGAGGCGGCGGGCGTCGAGCGGCTTGACCGCGACCTGGACGTCGTCGTCGCGACCGGCCGCGCCTTGGAAGATCGCGGTCGAGACCTGGCCGAGCGCGCTGCCCGAGATCCGGGCGGTGCTGCCGCCTTGCAGCCGCTTGCGCGTCGCGCAGCGCTTCACACAGGCGACCTTGGCGATCTTCGGGGTCTCGACGAACATCACCCCGCCAGCCGAGGAGGACGAGCCAGAGGCGGCTGCGGTAGCTGGAACCACCGCGCATGCGGCCGCTACGGCAATAAAGATGGACGTTGCTCGACCCGAAGGCACTGGCTGTACTGCCTCTCTTTCTGTGCGGCCTACGGGGTTAGCTGACGGGCTCGCGCCGAAAGAGCGGCGCTACGGCGGCGACTGGCGCCTTCGATTCGCCCCTCGAACGCCCGAAGGCGCCCGATTGGTTCCCCCGTTCCCTCGCGGCGGGACCGCGACGGACTCGGCAGGCTGTGAAACTGGCGGCAGCATAGCCGAGGCCGCGGCGGTACCCGTGAGGAGGCTGAGCGTGCGCACTTGTGCCACACTGTGCCGCCGCAAATGAAGACTTACGTAGCCACCCCAGAGAACCGCGAGCGCGACTGGCTCGTCGTTGACGCGACGGGGCAGACGCTCGGCCGCCTGGCGACGCAGATTGCGACCGCCCTGCGCGGCAAGCACAAGCCGGAGTACACGCCGCACTGCGACGTCGGCGACTTCGTTGTCGTCGTGAACGCTGAGAAGATCGCGGTCACCGGCAAGAAGCGCGACGAGAAGCTCTATCACCGCTACTCGGGTTACCCGGGTGGTCTGCGCAGCCGGACGTTCGCCGAGATGCTCGACCGCCGTCCGGAGGAGCCGCTGCGGCTTGCCGTCAAGGGGATGCTGCCGCGTAACCGCATCGCTCGCGCCCAGTTGCGCAAGCTGAAGATCTACGCCGGCCCGGACCATCCGCACGCCGCGCAGCAGCCCAAGCCCATGGAGATCGAGAACTAGATGGCCGACGAGCCCCAGGACAGCCCCCAGGACGAGCCCGTGCCCGAGGAGCCGACGGCCGAGCAGCCCGCCGCGGAGGAGCCTGAGGCGACCCCGGAGCAGCCGGAGGCCGCGGCCGAGCAGGCCGACGAGCCGGAGGCCGACGCACCTGCTGAGGAGATGCCCGCTGAGGCGCCCGTCGCAGAGAGCGACGAGGCCGCCCCGGCAGAGGCTCCCGTCGAGCATGAGGCCGCCGCCGAGCCCGAGGCCAGCAAGGCACCCGCCGAGAAGCCGAAGCCGAAGCGCAAGAAGGACGCGAAGGCCGCCGAGCCCGAGATCATTCCCGGCGCCGATCTCGAGCCCGACCTGGTGCTCGAGGAGAAGAAGTCACGCGCTGATGAGTCCGGCTACGTCGGCGCCGAGGTCGAGATCGTCGATGAGGTCGTAGTCGAGGGCGAGGCCGCCGTCGAGGACGACTCCGATGAGGACGAGGCTCCCAAGCCGCTCGAGGCCGTGCTCAACCTCGCCGCCGACGCGCGCTACCGCGCGACCGGCAAGCGCAAGAGCGCCATCGCCCGCGTGACGCTGAAGCCCGGCACCGGCGTTTACACGATCAACGGCAAGTCATTGAACGAGTACTTCCCGCGCCCGTCGCTGCAGACGAAGGCGCGTCTGCCGCTGGAGATCGTCGGCCAGCAGGAGCGGATGGACGTCGTCGCGAGGATCCACGGCGGCGGGGTGTCGGCTCAGGCCGGTGCGCTGCGTCACGGCATCACCCGCGCGCTCGTCGAGGCGGACCCGAATCTGCGTGGCGAGCTGAAGCGGCGTGGTTTCCTGACGCGTGATCCGCGCGTCAAGGAGCGCAAGAAGGCCGGGTTCAAGAAGGCCCGCAAGCGCCCGCAGTTCTCGAAGCGCTAGCAATACGCATGGCGCGGTTGTTCGGTACGGACGGCGTCCGAGGTGCCGCGGGCGAGTTCCTGACCGCCGAGCTGGCGTTGGCGCTTGGGCGTGCTGCCACGGAGACCGCGTGGGATGGCGCCCAGACGGCGCCGCAGGTCTTGATCGTGCGCGACACGCGCGAGTCGGGCGAGATGCTCGAGTCGGCGCTCGCGGCCGGTGTCGCCGCCGTTGGCGGCCAGGCGCTGCTTGGCGGTGTGCTGCCGACCCCGGGCGCGGCGCTGTTGACGCGCCGTCATGGCTTCGATCTCGCGGCGGTCGTCTCGGCGTCGCACAATCCCTACGCCGACAACGGCATCAAGTTCTTCGGGCCCGACGGCATGAAGATCCCGGACGAGCGCGAGGCGCGGATCGAGGCACTTGTCGCTGGTGAGAAGCAGCCGGCGGCGCGACAGATCGGTCGGATACGCGCGCTGCACGGCGCGGGTGGCGACTATCTGCGCGAGCTCGAGCTGCGCTTCGGCGGGTTAGACCTGAAGGGGCGACGGGTCCTGCTCGACTGCGCCCACGGCGCGACCCATCAGGTCGCCCCCGAGATCTTCCGCCGCCTCGGCGCGGATGTCGAGGCGATCGCTGTCGATCCTGATGGCCGCAACATCAACGACGGTGTCGGCTCGACGCATGTCGAGGCGCTGGCCGAGCGAGTTGCCGCGGACGGCTTCGATATCGGCTTTGCTTTCGACGGCGACGGGGATCGTGTGTTGGCGGTCGACCGGACTGGCGCGGTCGTCGATGGCGACGAGCTCGTTGCGTTGGCGGCGCTTCACCTACGCGCTACGGACCGTCTGCCCGGCGGGGGCGTGGCCGTCACGGTGATGACCAACTACGGCTTTCACAGCGCGATGACGGAAGCTGGGATCGAGGTTGCCGTGACGCCGGTCGGTGATCGCCACGTCTTGGCTGAGCTGCTGCGCCGCGGTTGGGGCCTGGGTGGCGAGCAGTCCGGCCACATCATCGAGACCGGCTTCGTGCCATCGGGGGACGGAATCGCGGCGGCGTTGCTGACGCTCGAGGCGCTTGGCGAAGGCGATCTCACGGAGCGCGACGGAATGCGCAAGCTGCCACAGCGGCTGGTCAACGTGCGCGTGCGCGACCGCAGCGCGCTCGAGGACGCGACGGCCGTCTGGGATGCCGTCGAAGCCGAGTCCGGCGCGCTCGAGGGCCGTGGTCGGGTGCTGGTGCGCCCGTCGGGCACCGAGCCGCTGGTGCGCGTGATGGTCGAGGCGCCCGACGACGACGAGTGCGAGGCCGTGACGGCGCGCCTGGTCGCCGTCGTCGAGCGCGATTTGGCCTGAGCGTCGCGCCGCAACTCCCGCACGTCTAGCGCAAACGAGCTTGCGCTTCGCAAGGGTCCACGACGGCCGCCGATAGCCTGTCTGGTCCTCCATGTGCGGAATCGTTGGATATACAGGCGGGCGTCCCTGCCGCGAGATCCTGCTCGCCGGTCTCGAGAAGCTCGAGTACCGCGGCTACGACTCGGCCGGTATCTCGCTGCTCACCGACGGCGAGGTCCAGACGGTACGCGCGGTCGGCAACCTGTCGCGGCTGCGTGACGCGGTTGGCGACAACGGCTTCGGCAACGGCGCCGTCGCTGGCATCGGCCACACGCGCTGGGCGACCCACGGCCGCGTTACCGAGGCCAACGCCCACCCGCACGATGACAACTCGGGCCGCGTCCACGTCGTTCTCAACGGCATCGTCGAGAACTGGACCGAGCTGCGTCAGGGCCTCGAGGCCGACGGCGCCACCTTCAGCTCGGAGACCGACGCTGAGGCCGTCGCCCACCTAATCGCCGCCCGCTACGACGGGGATCTGGTTGCTGCCGTGCGAGCTGCCTACAGCGAGCTGCGCGGCCACTACGCCTTCGTCGCCGTCCACGCGGACGAGCCGAGCACGCTGGTCGCCGCGCGCAAGGAGTGCCCACTGGTGATCGGCGTCGGCGAGGGGGAGAGCTTCGTGGCGTCAGCGATACCGGCCTTCCTGCGCGACACGCGTCGCGTTCAGCTCGTCGAGAACGACGAGATCGTCGTGATCACACCCGCGGGCGCGAGCTTCACGACTGCCGCTGGCGAGCCGGTCGAGCGTCCCGCCGAGGAGGTCGACTGGGACGAGGAGGCGGCCGAGAAGGGCGGCTACGACACCTTCATGCTGAAGGAGATCCACGAGCAGCCGGACGCGGTCGCCGAGACTGTCGCCGACCGGCTGATCGGCGATGGCGTCGAGCTCGGCGACATTGGCATCTCCGACGACGAGCTGCGCGATCTGCGGCGGATCGTGATCGTCGCCTGCGGCACCTCTTACCACGCCGGTCTGTCCGGCCGCTACGCGGTTGAGGCGTGGTCGCGCGTCCCGGTTGAGATGGATGTCGCGTCGGAGTTCCGCTACCGCGATCCAGTCGTCGACGAGCGCGATCTGGTGATCGGCATCACCCAGTCCGGCGAGACCGCCGACACGCTCGCGGCAATGCGGCTGGCGCGCGAGAAGGGCGCCCGCGTGCTCGCGATCACCAACGTGATGGGTAGCCAGGCGACGCGCGATTCCGACGGCGTGCTGTTCACCCGCGCCGGGCTCGAGATCGGCGTGGCGGCAACCAAGACCTACGTTTCGCAGGTGGCGGCGATGCTGCTGCTGGCGTTGCGGCTCGCCCAGGTGCGCGAGACGCTGCCGGCAAAGCGGATCGCCGAGCTGGTGGCGGACCTGCGCGCCCTGCCGCGGCGGATCGACGAGCTGCTCGAGCAGGTCGACGAGCCGGTCCGGCAGATGGCCGAGCACTGGCGCGACGCGAACTTCTTCCTCTACCTAGGCCGCCACGCCGGGCTCGCTACGGCGCTCGAGGGAGCGCTGAAGCTGAAAGAGATCTCCTACGTGCCGACCGACGCCTACGCCGCCGGTGAGATGAAGCACGGTCCGATCGCCCTGCTCGACGAGCGCACACCGGTCGTCTGCGTCGCCACCGACTCTCCGGTGCTCGACAAGGTGCTGTCGAACATCGCCGAGGTACGTGCGCGTGGCGCCCACGTGCTCGCCGTCGCGACCCAAGGCAACGAGACGGTCGCCCAGCACGCCGAGGAGGTCGTCTACGTTCCGGACGCCGATTCGCTGATCCAACCGCTACTCGCTGTCATCCCGCTGCAACTGCTGGCCTACTACATCGCCCTTGGCCGTGGGCTGAACGTCGATCAGCCACGCAACTTGGCCAAGACCGTCACCGTCGAGTAGCCGTGATCGGACTCGATCTGCTCGAGATCGACCGGCTCGAGCGGGCGCTGGAGCGGCGGCCGCGGCTTGCTGAGCGGCTGTTCACTGCAGCCGAGCGCGAGTATGCCGCGGGCAAGGCCCGGCCCGGACAGCACCTAGCGGCGCGCTTCTGCGCCAAGGAGGCGGTTGCCAAGGCGCTCGGTCTCGACCGTTGGGCATTCCAGGACGTCGAGGTCGTCGCCACGGCGACGGCTCCTCAAGTCCGTCTGAGCGGGGCCGCCGCCGCGCGTGCCGACGAGCTCGACAGGCAAGTCGCCGTCTCGCTCACCCATACCGGCACGACGGCGGGTGCGACGGCGATCCTGGTCGCGCCATGACCGCGTTGCCGGACTGGCTCGACCCGCTCTACGAAGCGGCCGAGATGCGCGCCTGCGACGCGTGGGCGATCGAGGACCAGGGCGCGCCGTCGCTCGACCTGATGGAGCGGGCGAGCCTTGGCCTGGCGCGGCTGACGGCGCGCCGGGCACGTCCCGGGCTGCCGATTCGCGTAGTGATCGGACCGGGGAACAACGGCGGCGACGGGCTCGCTGCCGCGCGGCTGCTGCGCGAAGAGGGCCGGGTCGTGGACGTGCTGACCGTCACGCCGCTCGACAAGCTACGCGGTGACGCCTTGGCGACTCTGGAGCGTCTTCCAGGCGATCCTCCAGAGCCGTTCGCGGCAGAACAGCTCGACGGCTCGGGCGCGATCGTCGACGCGCTGCTCGGAACCGGCTTCGAGGGCGCGCCGCGCGAGCCGCTAGCCACCGCAATCGTCGCGATCAACGCGGCCGACGCGCCGGTGATTGCCTGCGATGTTCCGTCCGGTGTCGACGCCTCGAACGGCGAAGTGGTTGGTGTCGCGGTCCGGGCGACCGCTACCGCCACCTTCCATGGCTCGAAGATCGGCCTCCACGTCGCCCCCGGGGCGATGCATGCGGGCGACGTCGAAATCGTTGAGATCGGCATCCCGCGCGGTGCACCGGCCCCAGCTACGGCCGGTCTGATCTCGGAGCGTGTGCTTGACCTCTTCCCGCGCCGCGAGCGCTTCGGCTCGAAGTTCGACTCCGGTGTCGTGGCGATCGCGGGCGGATCGCGCGGTCTGACCGGTGCCCCGACGCTGGCGGCGCTTTCCGCTGCTCGCGCCGGCGCTGGCTACGTCCAAGTCGCCGTGCCCGATTCCGCTCAGCCCGCGCTTGCTCTGCGTCTACTCGAGCAGATGGCGCACGGCATGCCGGAGGCCGATGGCGCCCATTCGCCCGACGGGGTGGAGCCCTTCCTCGAGCTTGCCGTGCGCGCCGGTGCCGTCGTGCTCGGTCCGGGGCTTGGACGCGCCGATTCCGCCGTTGCCTTCGCCCGCGCGGTCACGGCGCGCGTCGAGGCTCCGCTACTGGTCGACGCAGACGGGCTCAATGCCCACGCCGGCGCCCTGGAGCTGCTGCGCGAGCGCTCCGCACCGACGCTGCTGACCCCGCACGCCGGCGAGCTCGGGCGCCTGCTGGAGCGGGACTCCGCCGAGATCGAGGGCCACCGGCTTGCGTCCGCGCGGGAGGCCGCCGAGCGCAGTGGTGCGGTCATCCTGCTGAAGGGCGACGACACGATCGTTGCGGCCCCTGGTGCTCCGGTCGCCATCAGTCCAGGCGCCACTCCGGCGCTCGCGACCGGTGGCACCGGGGACGTGCTGTCGGGCCTGATCGGGACGCTGCTGGCCAAAGGAGTAGCGCCGTTCGAGGCGGCCGCGCTTGGTGCGATCGCTCACGCGCGTGCCGGCCGCGCTGCAGCCGCCCGTCATGGTGCCGACCACACGATTGCCGGCGATGTCGTCGACGCGCTGCCCGACGGATTCGGCGCCCGATCCCGATAAGGTCCGCGCCGTGCCAAAGACCGTCAGAGAGATCATGGAGACCGACACGCCGACCGTGGCGCCGGAGGACAGCGTCGAACAGGTGCTTGCGCTCATGCGTGAGCACGAGCTGCCGGGCGTACCGGTTGTCAACGACGGCGGACGCTGTGTCGGGATCGTCACCGAGGCCGATCTCGTCCTCAGCGACGACAGTGGCGATCTCCACCTGCCGTACTACGTCAACATCTTCGGCGGCACCGTCTTCCTCGAGCCGATCCGTCATTTTGAGGACAAGCTGCGCAAGGCGTTCGCCTCGAACGCGGGCGACATGATGACCGCCGATCCCGACACCGTCGACGTCGACACGAGCGTCGACGACGCGGCCAAGCTGATCCACAAGTCCGGGCACAACCGGCTGCCGGTCGTCGAGCACGGGCGCTTCGTCGGCGTCGTGACCCGCCTCGACGTCCTCGGCGCGCTCGTTTCCTGAGATGGCCGCGCAGGCGGCGGCGCGGGCGCTGGCGCGAGTCAGCGTTGGCGCGGTCGAGCGCAACTGCACGCACCTCCGTTCGCTGCTGACCGGCGGCGCCGAGCTGTGTGCTGTCGTCAAGTCAGACGGCTACGGCCACGGCGCCGTCGAATGCGCTCGCGCGGCCCAGCGTGGGGGTGCGACCTGGCTCGCAGTCGCCACCGCCGGCGAGGCTGCTCTCCTGCGTGCCGCGGGACTGGCCGGACGGCTACTCGTGATGGGCTCGCTGACCCGCGCCGAGACTGCCACGGCGCTCGCCGCCGACGCCGACATCGTCGTCTGGGAGCCGGAGTTCGCACGCGCGCTGGCTGAGCGGGTGGGGGATAGCGGCCCGCCGGCACGGATCCACGTCAAGCTCGACACTGGGATGGGCCGTCTGGGCGCGATCGACCCCGCCCAGGCGCACGCCGTCGCGGACGTCGCAGCCGCCGACGAGCGGCTCGAGCTAGTCGGTCTGATGACGCACTTCGCGACCGCCGACGAGCCCGGCGACGACCACTTCCCAAACCAGCTCGCTCGTTTCACAGCTTGCGCGGACGAGCTGGCGGCGGCCCATCCCGGCCTGATCGTCCACGCGGCTAACAGCGCCGCCGTCTACCGCGATCCTGCGAGCCATTTCGACATGTCCCGCTGTGGCGTCGCGATCTATGGGCTCGACCCATTCCAGGAGGACCCGGCGGCGCATGGGCTCGAGCCGGCGCTCGCGCTCGAGGTTGCAGTCGGCGCGGTGCGGCGCTTCGAGAGCGGCTGGAGCGCGGGCTACGGGAGGCGCTGGACCGCTTCCGAGTCAACATGGGTGGCAACGCTGCCGATCGGCTACGGCGACGGCTGGCGACGCGCGCTGAGCAACGACTGCGACGTGCTGATCGGTGGTGTCCGCCGCCCGCTTGTCGGCACGATCAGCATGGACAACGTGACCGTCGATCTCGGTGCGGAGACATCTGTCGTGCCCGGTGATGCGGCCGTCCTGATCGGGCCGCAGGGCGACGAGCGGATCCTCGCGGAGGAGGTGGCGCGCCGGCTTGGCACGATCAACTACGAGGTCACTTGCGGCCTGACCGCGCGGGTGCCGCGGACGCACGAGCCGTGACGACGGACGCGCTCGCCGAGCGGCTGTCTGCGGCGGAGCCCGTACGTGTGCTGCGCGAGGCCTTTGCCGCGGCCGGGATCGACGCTTGGCTAGTCGGCGGGGTCGTTCGCGATGCGCTGCTCGCGCGGCCGCTGACCGATGTCGATCTGGCGGTCGCCGGCAATGCGGAAGCGGCCGCGCAGATTGCGTCGCGGGCGCTGGCCGGCCCGCGCTTCCCGCTTTCGGAGGATTTCGGCGCCTGGCGTGTCCTCAGCCGCGACCGCGACGTCGCCTGCGACGTGTCGCCGCTGCAGGGCGAGACGATCGAGCAGGACCTCGCGCGGCGCGACTTCGCGCTCAACGCTGTTGCGGTCCCGCTCGGCGGCGGCGATCCGATCGATCCGTTCGGCGGTCTTGCCGACGCGGAGTCGGGTGTGTTGCGCGTGCTCGGCCCGCAGGCCTACGCCGACGATCCATTGCGCGCGTTGCGCCTCGTCCGGCTGGCCGCCGAGTTGGCGATGGCGCCCGACGTCGAGACCGAGCGGCTCACCGCGGAGGTCGCGCCGCGGCTGGTCGAGCCATCCGGCGAGCGCGTGTTCGCCGAGCTGCGACGGCTGCTGACGGCCCCCGGTGCGCTCGACGGGCTGGAGCTGGCGCGGCGCCTCGGCGTACTGGCGGCCGTCCTGCCGGAGATCGCGGCGCTTCAGGGGGTCGAGCAGAGCCACTATCACCACCTCGACGTCTACGGCCATACCGTCGCCGTGCTCGAGCAGCAGATCGAGCTGTTGCGGCCGGGTCGGCTGGAGCAGCTATTCGGCGATCAGGCCAGCGAGCTGCGCGCGGTGCTCGACGAGCCGCTCGCGGACGGGCTGACACGCGCCGAGGCGCTGCGCTTCGGGGCGCTGTTCCACGACGTCGCGAAGCCGCAAACGCGTGGGGTCCGCGAGGACGGCCGCGTGACCTTCATCGGCCATGACGCGGCTGGGCAGCAGGTGGTCGGCGAGATCTTCCGGCGGCTGCGGGTCAGCGAGCGGCTACGCAGCCACGTCGGTGCGCTTGCCCGCCACCATTTGGCGCTCGGTTTCCTGGTCCACGAGCGGCCGCTCGATCGCGCCAAGATCTACAGCTACCTGTCGCGCTGCGATCCAGTCGAGGTCGACGTGTCGGTGCTTTCCTGCGCCGACCGGCTCGCTACGCGTGGTCGTAACGCCGAGCGGGCGACTGCTGCCCACCTCGAGGTCGCTCGCGAGCTGATCGGACCGGCGCTGCGCTGGCACGCGGAAGGACCACCGCGGCCGCCGTTGCGCGGCGATGAGCTGGCCACGGCCGTCGGTATTGAGCCCGGACCGGAGCTCGGCCGACTGATCGCTCGGCTGAGCGAGGCCGCCTACACCGGCGAGGCGACCACCCGCGACGAGGCAGTTGCGCTCGCCCGCGAGCTATTGGCTGCGGGCTGGTAGCGTTTTAAGACGGTATGCCGGCCCTAAGGGCCGGCGCAGAGACGAGAAAGGCACTTTGGCAAAAGAGGAGAAGATCGAGATGGAGGGCGAGATAAGCGAGGCCCTCCCGAACACGATGTTCCGCGTGAAGCTCGACAACGACCACGAGGTCCTCGGGCACATCTCAGGCAAGATGCGCAGGCACTACATCCGCATCCTGCCGGGCGACCGCGTGAAGATCGAGCTGTCCCCGTACGACCTGGACCGGGGCCGCATCACCTACCGCTACAAGTAGCGATCGCAGTAGCTACAAGTAGGAATTCGAAACTCGGGGGCGAACCCCGTGTTGGAATCCCGACATGAAGCGCTATCTCATCCCAGCCCTCGCTACTGCCGTGCTCGCGCTTCCCGCGGGCGCGCAGGCCAAGGTCATCGAGCTCGGCGCCGGCGGCTCTCCGCCGGCCGCGTCGAACTGCCCGAACGATCCCTGTGTCGCCGCTTACCAGGTGACCGCCTACCAGGGCCGCTCCGGATCGCTCAGGAACCCCTTCGTGGTGCCCCGCCCGGGCAAGATCGTCGCCTTCACGGTCTCGCTTGGCAAGCTGACCGACACGCAGATCGAGTTCTTCAACGGCCGCTTCGGCGACGACCCGCAGGTCCAGCTCTCGATCCTGCGCCGCAGCACCAAGAAGGGCAAGAAGGGCAACCACCGTCTGATGCGCCAGAGCGAGGTCTACGACGTCTCGCGCTTCCTCGGCTCGACGCCGACCTTCGCGCTCGACGAGCCGATCGTCGTCGGCAAGGATGCCCGCGTCGCGCTCACCGTCCCGACCTGGGCGCCGGTGCTCGACACCGTCGACCTGGCACGCAGCGACTGGTGGCGAGCCTCGCGCGCCAAGGACGACTGCGGCAAGGACGACAAGCTCAGCCCGCCGTCGGTCCAGGACGAGGTCGGCGAGATCGTCGACTATCAGTGCACGTACTTCAACTCACGCTTGCTTTACACCGCCACCTACATCCCGGACCCGAAGCCGACCGACGGGTCCGACAAGAAGGCGAAGCAGAGCAGTCAGGCTGCCGCGGTCGCCAGCAGCGCAGCACTCGGAGCCGCCAAGGCGGTTGCCGGCGGCGCACTCGCCCCGTAGCGCTCGTGTAAACACCCTGGAAGCGCCGCTACGACGGCGTTACCATCGGAAGTGATGTCCACAGAGGGGTGGATCTTCATGGTTGGCTTCCGCGTCTTCGACGTCGGCTTACTCGTCGCGTGGCTGATCTGGTTCTTCCGTCTACGTGAGGACGGTGGCATGGAGCCTCCCGAGGAGGGCGGCGGTGGAGGTGGCGGTGACAGCCGTAAGCCAGGTCCCCGCCGTGGTCCAGGCGGCGGCGGTATCCGTCTACCCAATGGCCCCTGGACCGCCGGCTGGCGCCGTCGTGACGGCCATCCGCAGACCTTTCGCCGTCCCAGTCGCCCCGGGCGAGTCGTACCCCAGCCGCTACCGGCTCGGGTGAGGTCTCCTCTGCCTCGACGCGCTCCCAGCCGCAGCTAGGAGTGCGCGGGCATTCTGCGCCCGCAGTGAGGACAGTCGTTGAGATCCTTCTGGACCAGCTGCTCGAGCGAGCAGCCGCACATGCGCAGGTTCTCGACCGAGTAGGGAAGGTTGCTCGGCGACGGCGCGAGCGGGATCAGCTTGCCGACGACCTCGAACGGCTGTCCGGTCTTCGCGTCGATGTAGTCGATGCCGGGCTCGACCTCGCGGATCGTCTCGCGGTCGCTGCGGGTGCGGAGGCGGTACTGCTGGCGGGGCGGCATAGGCGCGGCAGATTACCGGACGACCTGGCCGGCTGGCAGCATGGCGGCGGTGCGCGTCCTGATCTTCCACGGTTACTTGCTGCGCGGGACCGGCAGCAACATCTACAACGTCAGCCTGGTGCGGGCTCTGGCGGCGCTCGGCCACGAGGTTTGCCTGCTCTGCCAGGAGCGCGCCGCCGACGAGCTTGATCTGCCGGCTGGCGTGACGATCGTCAACCCAGACATCGGCCGCGTCCTGCCGGTCTATGTTGCCGACAGCTACGAGGGCTTCGACGCGGTCCGCTTTGCCGATCTCGATGACGCTGGCCTTGATCACTACATCGAGGCGAACGTGGCGGCGGTGCGCGAGGCCGTCGAGGAGTTTCACCCGGACGTCGCGCTGGCCAACCACGCGGTGATGGGACCAGCGATCCTTGCCCGCGGGCTCGGCGGGAAAGTGCCGTACGCGGTCAAGATTCACGGCAGCGCGCTCGAGTACACGGTCCGTCCCGAGCCGGAGCGTTTCCTGCCATACATGCTCGAGGGGTTGCGCGGCGCGTTCGGGGTGCTGGTCGGCTCGTTGCATACGGCGCAGAGCCTGTGGGAGGTCGCGGACGACTCGGAGCTTCCGGCCAAGACCCGCCTCGGCCCACCCGGCGTCGACGTTGCCGCCTTCCGGCCGCGCTCGCCGGACGAGGCGGCCGCGGGCCTGAGAGAGCTGGCCGACCGCCTCGGTGGCGCCGCTCCAGGCGGTTGGGGCGGCGAGGCTGGCGCGTCTGACGCGTTGCGTGCGTTCGATCCGCGCGAGCAGCGGATCGTCGGCTACGTCGGCAAGTTGATCGTCTCGAAGGGGGTCGACCTGCTGCTCGCGGCCTGGCCGCTGGTCAGCGCACGGGTACCGGACGCACGGCTGCTGATCGTCGGCTTCGGCGGCTACCGCGAGACGTTGGGCGACCTAGTGGCGGCGCTGGGCCGCGCGGATCTTGGTGCGGTGCGCGAGATCGCCGCGGCGGGGCGCGAGCTGGAGGGTGGTCCGGCGGGTGCCCTGACCTATCTGACGGCCTTTCTCGACGGGCTCGACGCCGCGGCCCGCGACGCCTACCTGGCGGCTGCGCCGGCGGCCGCCGAGCGGGTCCGTTTCAGCGGCAGCCTCGAGCACGAGGATCTCCCGGGCGTGTTGCCGGCGTTCACCGCCCAGGTTGTGCCAAGTACGTTCCCGGAGGCGTTCGGGATGGTCGCCGCGGAGGCCGCCTGCAGCGGCGCGCTGCCGCTCTCCGCCGACCACTCCGGGCTCGCGGAGGTGACGGCGGCGCTGGCGCCCGCGTTGCCGGAGGAGCGGCGTTCGCTGCTGTCCTTCGAGCGCGGACCGGAGGCCGTCGAGCAGATCGCCGACCGGCTGATCCGCTGGCTCGAGCTGCCCGGGGACGAGCGTGCGGAGACCGTCGCCGCGCTGTCCGGCGTGGCGCGCCGTCGCTTCGGTTGGGAGGCCGTCGCCGAGGGCGTGATCGCCGCCGCTGAGGGGCGGCTCGGCGCGTTACCAACTCCTGGTGGTTCGGACTCGCCTTCCAGCCCCGTCAGCGGGTAATGTTCCGGCCCGTGAGGAGTGGATCGCAGAGGCCCGCCGTCGTGGCAGCTATCGCGGCGGTAGTCGCGGTCGCGGCGTCCGGCTGCGGCCGTGAAGACCCTGACCTGGTGACCGGCAAGCAGCTCTTCGTCGAGAAGTGCGGCGCCTGTCACACGCTCGCTCGCGCCGGGACCACCGGCGTCAGCGGCCCGAATCTCGACGAGGCGTTCGGCCCCGCGCGCCGCCAGGGGCTCGGCGCCGGAACCTTCGAGGGCGTCGTCGCCGATCAGGTCGCCAATCCGCTGCGCAACAGCGAGATGCCGGCGAAGCTCGTGACCGGCCAGGACGCCAAGGCCGTCGCGGCTTACGTGGCGGCCGTTGCGGGCAAACCTGGGGAGGACGAAGGCAGGCTCGCCGCCGCGGGCACGCCTGAGGTCTCGAACAAGCCGATCGCCGCCAGGGGCGGCAAGCTGGAGATCGACGCCAACCCGACTGGCGCGCTGGCCTTCGCGAGCTCCAAGGCGCAGGCACCGCCCGGCATGATTGAGATCCTTAGCCTCAACGAGGCGCCGATCCCGCACAACATTGCGATCAAGGAGACTGGCGGCAAGCTCGTCGAGGGTGCCGTCGTCCAGACCGGCGGCACATCGAAGCTCAACGCCGATCTGAAGCCGGGCAAGTACGAGTTCCTCTGCACCGTGCCTGGGCACGAGGAGGGCGGCATGAAGGGCGAGCTCACCGTTCAGTAGCTTCCGTTAGGCTCACCTAACTTAGGTGGTCCTTACTTCTCTCGAAACGGAGCTTTGGATGAGTCGGTTGCGGGTCTTGACGGTTCTCTGCGTCCTTTCATTGGGCGCTTTCGGCGTCGGTTGTGGCAGCGACGGCGATTCGACGACCGAGGCGTCCTCGGACTCGGCGCAGCTCGCCGCGGTCAAGGACTACCTGACCGAGCACAGCGCGCAGCTCAAGAAGGAGGTGGGCGAGCTTCAGGACAATGCTGACGCCTACTACAACCTCGCCAAGTCGGTCGACTTCGACTATGCGGCACTGCTCGAGGAGCACTGCCCGGAGGTCAAGCAGCAGCTCAGCGATGCCAAGCAGGCGTTCGTCGCCGCCAACCCCAACTACGAGGAGATGGAGGGGATCGTCGCCGGCGTGCCGCGGCTGTCGCACTACGACGTCGATATCGACGCTGGCTCGGACGCCTCGGATCCCGAGAGCGCCGTCTCGTTCAGCCTGACGCTCGACGACGGAACCAAGCTCAAGCAGCCGGGCAACCTCTTTTTCCTGACCGAGACCGCACTCTGGGGGACCAACCCGGATCTGGCAGCCAAGGACGTCGAGCCCGACGTCGACTGCGACGGCAAGGTCGAGTTCGGCGAGGGCCTGCCTGACGCGAAGATCTTCAAGGCAGCCACGGCGGAGTTCGCCGCCCAGGCGAAGTCGCTCGACGAGGACGCGCAGGCGTTCGAGCCGACAGCTTCGGACGCGCTGACGTCGATCGTCGTGATGACGCCGACGATGAGCGAGTACTTTGGTCAGTGGAAGAACACAGCCTTCGTCGCCGGCAAGGGCGATCAGAAGGAGCAGAGCTTCGTCGCGACCTCACGCCTGTCGGACATCGCCGACATCCTCGAGGGGATCGCCTTTACCTACGCGGAGATCGAGCCGCAGATTGCGGCTGAGAGCCCGCAGCAGGCAAAGCAGACCAAGCGCGAGCTGAACCAACTGCTGGCGTTCGCGGCCGACCTGCGCGACCGCGAGGCGGCCGGTGAGAAGTTCACTCCGAAGCAGGCGGACCAGCTCGGCAGCGAGGCGCAGGCCCGTGCCGAGGCGATTGCCGGCCAGGTGACCCAGTCCGCGCAGCAGCTGGGAATCGAGCTGCAGGAGAGCTGAGTCCGGAGTGCGTGCGAGCAGACGAGTGTCACCACCGCACGCGGCGACGTTCGCCGCGACGGTCGCTCTCGTTCTGCTCGCCTTAGCGGCGACCGCGGTAGCGGCGCCGCCGTGGCAGGTCGCGGACACGATTCGCGCCGATCTGTTTGAGGCGCAGACGGACCTGCTGCTCGCCGAGCCGGGGCAGCGGACGCGATCGGGCGCCGGCGCGCTCGATGATGCCGAGCAGGCCGTCGCTGGGCCGCTTCAGCGCGATCTGGCCCGCGATGCCCCCGCGGCGTTGGTCGAGCTGCGGGCCGCGTTGGGTGCCGCACGCCGTTCGCTGGCCAGTGGTGACGAGGTCGGGCTGGCCGCGGCACGTGGGAGTGCGATCGCGGCGCTGCGGCAGGGCGCGTTCGCGGTCGCTGTAAGGGCCGCCGCTCGCGGCGATGCTCGCGAGGCGCGTGCCTGGCTCTTGGTGCGCGACTTTCGTCAGAGCACTCGCTTCACGCGCCCGGGCGTTGATGCGACGGCCGCGTTGATCGGCGTGGCAGAGGGCGACGTCGAGCCAGCCGACGCGGCGTTGCAGGTACGCAAGGACCTGCTCGACGCCTACCAGTCGCGGCTCGCCACCAATCTCGACGAGGCCGTGCAGGCCGGCGAGCGCGGCTTCGCACCACGTTTTGCCGAGGCCGCCGCGCTAGCGGCCGGCTACTGGGCGATCCTCGCGCCGGAGTACCGCGAGCAGCGGGGGGCGGCCGATGCGGCGGCGACCAGTCGCGACTTCGCCACCTTGTCGCAGGCCGCTGCCGACGGCGACGTCGCGGCGTTTGCCGCGGCCCGCGAGCGCGTCAAACGCGACTTCAGCGGCTTCACCGCGGCGCCGTTCACGCCGGAGGAGCAGGCGCGCCGCGCCGGCCAGCTGACGCGCTTTCTCGACCTGATCCCGATCGAGTACCGCGATGGCACCGAGGACGGTCGCGTGACGATCCCCTTCGAGCTGCAGGAGGCGGTTGCCTTCCACGATGGCATCGAGCAGTCGTTCGCCGATCTGCAGTCGGAGCTCGCCGAGCGCGATCCGGCCGCCGTGGCGGCGGTGGAGCGCGATCTCGACAGGCTCGGCGGCTACATCGACGACGCGCACGAGCGCGTGGCGGTGGTGCCGGAGGAGGACGTCGAGGCGCTGCACGACCGGATTTCCGATCGGCTCGACGAGCTGTTCCCGGACGACTGGAAGGACGGGGGCTCGGAGGTCGACTACGACCTCGTCGAGATCGCCGTCGACCAGCTCGTGGCGGCAGCGAACGCCGGTGAGTGGGACCAGGCCGAGCAGGCGCGGCTGTCGGCTTATGCCTTCTTCGAGTTCGGTCCCGAGCCGGAGCTGCGCGCTTTCGACCCGGGTCTGGTCGTCGATGTCGAGGGCTTGTTCTGGTACGGGGCACGCGATACGGAGGGGCTGGCGGCGCTGATCTCCTCGCGCGCCGCGCCCAGCGAGGTCCGCGAGACGACGCTCGACCTCACCGAGGCGCTCGACGAGGCGCGCGCCAAGACGGGGGAGGGCACCAGCGCGACTACGACGATCGTCAACGCCGCGATGATCGTCTTCCGCGAGGGCCTCGAGGCGATCCTGATCATCGCGGCGATCACCGCGAGCATGATCGGCGCGCGCCGCGAGCTGCGCCGGCCGATCTACCGCGGCGCGCTGCTGGCGCTGCCGGCGAGCGTGGTCGGCTACGTGATTGCGGTAGCGATCCTCGGCTCGCTGCAGCGCTACGGCGAGAAGGTCGAGGCGGTGGTCGGCCTGCTGGCCGTCGCTGTGCTGTTGCTGGTCCTCAACTGGTTCTTCCACAAGGTCTACTGGACCGAGTGGATCGCCGGACACCGCAAGCGCGGCAAGGAGCTGACAGCTGGTGCCGTCACGGGCGCGGCCGCCGGAACGGCGACGGTCGCCGGCCTCTACGTACTTGGCTTTACGAGCGTCTTCCGCGAGGGGATGGAGACGGTGCTCTTCCTCCAGGCTTTGCAGCTCGCTTCGGGCACGGCGATCGTCGTTGCCGGGGTGGCGCTCGGCTTGGCGGGCACGGCGATCGTCGGCCTGGCGACGTTCAAGCTCGAGCAGAAGCTGCCCTACAAGCGAATGCTGATCGTCACCGGCATCCTGATCGCCTTCGTGCTGTTCGTGATGGTCGGCAACACCGCCCGTTCGATGCAGGGCGTCGGCTGGCTGTCGGTCCACACGCTCGACATCGACTTCCCGCTCTGGATGGGCACCTGGCTTGGTGTCTATCCGACCGTCGAGACGCTCGGCGCGCAGCTGCTTGCGGTCGCCTTCGTGATCGGCAGCTACTACGCGGCCGAGTGGTACCGCAAGAGCAAGGCCCGTCCGGCGGCTCCACCGCGTCAAGCCGCCTCAGCGGGCGCAGCACCAGCCGGACGGACGGGGAACGGCGGGAAAGCGGGCTCCGGGGTCGAGCTGGGCGGCGACGCTGGAGAGCGCGACGACACGGTGGGGCCTGCGAGTACGCAGGAAGAGCCACTGGTCCGCGGCAGGTGAGCTGACTAGCAGCCACTTGCCGTCAGGCGACCAGAGCGGATCGCGCAGCGTCGCCGCGGTGGCGAAGATCCGGCGTAGGCGGCCGCCACTCACGATCTGGATCGCGTCACCGCCGCTACCGCGCTCGACCAAGGCGAGGCGGCGGTCAGTGGGCGAGTAGGCGAGCGCCGTGAAGACCGCGGGGTCGCGCGGGCGTAGCCGCCCGCTCGGCGCCCCGCTGCCGTCGAGCAGGTTCACCGCCTCTGGGGCGAGCGCAGCCAGGCGCTCGCCGTCTGACGACCAGGCCAACCCGGCGGTGGCGAGGCCGGGCTCGGACCGCCACAGCCGCTTGCCGGTGACGGCCGAGATCAGCGCGATCCGCCCGCGGCCGTCCGCGACGGCGAGCTCGTCAGCGCTGCCGGGCCTCCACGCCGGGGCGATCGTGCCGGCGCGACGCATTAGCTCCAGATCGCCGGAACCGTCGCCGGCGACGACACGCAGCGTGTCACCACTGCGGTAGGCGATCCTCAGTCCACTCGGCGCCCAGCGCGGACTGGCTGCCCCGCGGCTTGGAGTGAGCGCCCAGCGCGGCTCGCCGGTCGGCGTCACCGCCAAGAGCTGGCGGCCCCGGGTCGCCGCGACGAAGAGCCCGTTCGGCGACCACGATACGTCGCGGTAGGGCCCCAAGCGGCGACGCGAACCGTCGGCATGAACGACCGAAGCGCCGGCGTCGTTCGATCCCACGAGCAGCTCACCGCCGCCGGGTAACGCCCGCAGGGTGGGAGAGGCGGGCGCATGACGGACGGACACGCCGACCCCGAGACCGTCGCCGATCCAGTTGTTGACGGCCGCTCCAGGCGGGGAGACCGCCAGAGCGGCCACCAGGGCGGCTCCGCCGAGCATGGCCGCGAGGCGTCGGCGCGCGAGCGGCGGCCGCTGGCGTCGCGCACTCTCCGCCGGTGCTGCCGCCGCGACGACATGCCACGCGCGCTCCTCTGTCTCCCGGTCGCTGTCGGCGGGCCGATGCAGCGATTCGCGCAGGCGCTGGTCGATGCTCATCGCTCGAGCTCCTCGGCGAGCTCGTCGAGGCCACGCCGCAGGCGCGAGTTGACGGTGCCGCGCGGGACATCCAGCAGCTTGGCGATCTCGCCGGGTGTGTAATCGAGCAGGTAACGCATCACGATCGCGGCACGCCGGTCGATTTCGAGCAGGCCGAGCGCGTCGACGACGTCGTCGGAGAGCTCGAGCGGTGGCGGCGTCCACTCGGGCTCGACATCCCCCGCGGGTAGCGCCGACTCGCGGCGCAGCGCACGCGTGCGCGTCCAGTCGATTGCGCGGTTGACGACGATGCGATGCAGCCAGGGGCCGAACGGGCGCCGCCGGTCGAAGCGGTCAAGCGCGCGCAGCGCCGCCACGAAAGCCTCCTGGGCAATGTCCTCGGCCGCCGCCTCGTCGCGGACGATGAGCAGCGCGGCACGATGGGCGCGCCACCAGTGGGTGCGGAACAGCTGCTCGAGGTCCTCCCGCGAGCCGGCGCGCACGCCCGCCAGCAGACGCCGCTCGTCGCGGTCAGCGCGCGGCAAAGGCGTTCGGCGACGTCGGTCTCATAGCGCTCAAGCATCCACCTCTACGGTGGATACGTCCACCGTCCCCCCAGAGGTCCCGAGACCGCGGGACTTTTGCCTAGCTGGCGCACGTATTCCGGACATGAGAACGAACCGTTCTTTGCGAAAGGGTGCGATCGTGGCGGTCGGTCTCGTGCTGTGCGGTGTCTGCGCGGCATTCGTGGGACTCGCCAAGACCGCTGAGGAAGGCGCTGAGATCCATGTAGCGGCCGAGGGCCGGTCCGACCACGGTCGCTGGCACGCGTTGCCTGAGCCCCCAGGCGCGCGCGCCGCGGGGTTGAGCGAGCTGCGCGCCGTGCGGATCGGTGACCGGGTCGTGGTGGTGGCGGGCGCCTCCTACCGGGCAGAGCGGGTCGAGGCGCTGGTCTATGACGTGAGTCGCCGGACTTGGAGCTGGGCGTCGCCAGCGCCACTGCGTTGGCGGGGTGGAATGTCGGTGGTTGGCGGACCCGGGCAGGCGATCGTCTGGGGCGGCGCGACCGAGGACGCCGACGCTGTGGCGAGTGGGGCCCGCTACGACCCGGGGCTCGGGCCTCGTGGCCGCGCCCAACTGGGAGCGTGGCAGCGGATCTCGGCGGCGCCGATCGCGCCGCGCGCGTTTCACACCGCGGTCTGGACGGGGTCGCGGATGATCGTCTGGGGCGGCGCCGGTGAGCCCTACGTTCCCGGGCGCAGGCAACGGCTGCTAGCCGACGGCGCAGCCTTCGACCCCGCGCATAGCCGTTGGAGCAGGATCCCCCGCGGTCCGCTGCGACCGCGCCGAGGACATGTAGCCGTCTGGACGGGGTCCCGAATGATCGTCTGGGGCGGAAAGGTCGCAAAAGGCGACCAGGGGCGGTCGCCGCTGGCGAGCGACGGTGCGGCCTACGATCCGGCTCACCGGACCTGGACGCGAATCGCAGGTGCGCCCGTGCGCTGGATGCCGAACTCCCAGGCATTTTGGACCGGCGACCGGATGGTCGTCTGGACGGGGCGGTCGGTGGTGACCTACCAGCCGACGACTAACCGTTGGGAGCCCAACCGCTGGATCCGCTGGCCGCGCTCGCCGCTAAGCAACCGGATGGGGTCGGTCGCCGCCTGGACCGGCGAGGAGCTGCTCGTCTGGGGCGGTCCGGAGGGACCGTGCGGCGACTGTGGGCCCAAGGAGCGGTCCGGACGGCCGAGCGCGCCGACCGACGGCGCCGCCTTCGACCCGCGCACGGGCCAGTGGAGGCTGCTGCCACCGTCGCCGCTGCCGCCACGCGACCGTCATGTCGCCGTCGGACTGGGTGGCGGCCGTGCCTTCGTCTGGGGCGGTTGCTGCCGCGGCTCGCGCCAGCTCGCCGACGGCGCGCTCTACCGGCCGGGTCCGTACGTCGCGGCCGACGTCGGCCGCGACCTCGCCGCTACCTGCCGGGCGATCGACGCGCGGCGGACCGTCGTCCGCTGCCCCGTTTGGCTGCCCGCACCCGCCAGGCGCGACGGCGCGACGGCCTTCCACGTCGGCAACAGCGACATCGACGGCTCGGCGTGCGGCTACCTGACCGAGCTCCACCTGGGGCCAGCGCAGCCCGGAGCTCCGTCTACCACCGATCGCTACCCATTCCACGTCTGGTTCGGCGGGCGCTGCGAGCCCTTTCCGATCGAGGCGGACGACGGTCGTTGGCCGCCCACGCCGGATCGAACGAGCTACCTCGGACTGGTCGGCGTCGCTCCCGCGGCGCCTGGCGGAGCACGTGAACGCCTCGTTCGGCCGCGCGTCGTCGCGGTGACGTCGGTGCGCGGTCGCAGAGCTCTCGTGCTCGCGGTCGAGCCGTTCCCGCGCGGCGGCCTCCACGGCGGCCACTACGCGATCGTCTGGAACGAGGGCGGCGACGGCTACGCGATCAGCTTCCATCAAACCGGCGGCGATCGCGGCCTGGATCCCTCGCTGCGACAGATCCGCGAGCTGACCCGCGCCGCTGCCTCGATGCGCCTTTAGGCAACTCGTGCGGCGAGGTCGTCGGCGATGGCCGGGGAGGCGACCACGAGGCCAAACGGCTCGCCGGACAGGGGCAGGACGGACGCGCCGGCCTCCGACGCGATCAGCGAGCCCGCCGACCAGTCCCACGCGTTGAGCCCGCGCTCGTAGTAGCCGTCGAGGCGGCCGCAGGCGACCATGCAGAGGTCGAGCGCCGCCGCGCCGGCGCGGCGAATGTCGCGCACGCGGGGGAGTAGCTGTGAGACGACTTTCGCCTGCTCGATCCGGCGCTCGGCGGCGTAGCCGAAGCCGGTGCCGATCAAGGCGGTGTCCAGCTGCTCGGCACCGCTGATGGCGATCGTCGTGCCGTTGAGCTGGGCGCCCTCGTTGCGGACTGCTGTGAATGTCTCGCGGCGGAGCGGATCGTGGACGACTCCGACGAGCCCGCCATGCCCATCCTCGAGCGCGATGCTCACGACCCAGGCGGGAAAGCGGTAGAGGTAGTTTGTCGTGCCGTCGAGCGGGTCGACGACCCAGCGCCGTCCGCTGGTGCCATCGGCCTGCGAGCCCTCCTCGCCGAGCAGCCCGTCGTCAGGTCGCTCACCCGCGAGTAGGTCGCGGATCAGTGTCTCCGCGTCGCGGTCGGCGTCGGAGACCATGTCGGTGCGGCTCGACTTCTGCTCGACGCCGCTCGCTGGTCCGTCATAGCGGTCCAGCAGCAGTACCCCGGCTGCGCGCGCGGCGCGCTCGGCAAGCTCGAGGTCCGCGGCGAGCGCGCTCAGAGCGCCCGCACCACCAGGACGATCAGAACGACCGCCAAGGCGACTCCGCCAACCCACAGCAACAGCTGAAACGCCCCCTGCTCGGAGGTGAGCGGGTTGCGCACGCTAGATGATGTAGACAGTCGTGTAGACCACGATCCACATCACGTCGACGAAGTGCCAGTAGATCCCGGGGATCTCGACGCCGAGGTGCTTCTCAGCCGAGAAGTGCCCGCGGAAGGCGCGGATCGTTGCGAACAGCAGCAGCGTCAGCCCGACGAAGACGTGCGCGCCATGCAGACCGGTCAGGCCGTAGAAGATCGACGACTGCGCGTTCTCGGAGACCGCGAAGCCGATGTGGAAGTACTCGTTGATCTGGATGCAGAGGAAGGTCGTCCCGAGCAGCAGCGTCGTCAGCAGGCCGATCCGCAGCGCGCGCCGGTTCTCGTGGCGCGCCCCCTCGAGCGCCCAGTGCATCGTGAAGCTCGACGAGACGAGGATCGCCGTGTTGACGCCCGCGATCGCGACTGGCAGGTGCTCGCCCGCGGCTGGCCAGGCGTCGCCGTTGACGACCCGGATGAAGAAGTAGGCCGTGAAGAACGCCCCGAAGAGCATCACCTCGGAGATGATGAAAAGCAGCATCCCGAGGAACTGCGGGTCGAGCCGCGACGACTGGTTCGCCGCCGGCGGACCGTGGTGCTCGTGCTCGTCGTGGTGCGCCGGCGTCGGGACCGGCGCGCCCGGAGCTGGGACCGACGCCGACTCCATCAGGCGCTCGCCTGCTCGAGGTTTTCGGTCGACACGACGTGGTGGACCGGCTTGTCGGTCGACGCCTCGACACGCCCGATCAGGTCGGAGCGCAGCCAGCCCGAGCGCGTCGCCGGGAAGGTCGAGATAACGATCTCGTCGACGCCGTAGAAGTGGAGGGCCTGCTGGATCGCCGTGTACGGGTCCGGATGGGTCACCTGGCCGATCGCGTCTAGACCCTCATCGGTCAGTCGCTTGAGCGTGCGGGCGAGGCGGCGGTGGGCGTCGTCCTCGCCGGCACCGCCCTGGGGGCAGACGACGATGAAGCGGTGTGGGGCCTCGTCGGCGAGCTGCTTGAGCTGGTCGATCAGCGCCTGGCCGCCGACGGTCTGGTTTGCGACGACGAGCGTGCGGATGCCCTCGTCGGCGTCGTGACGGCCGAGGTCGACGACGACGTGTTCGACCGGCCGCCGTGTCGCCTGCTCGACGCGGCTGATCAGGTCCTGGCGCAGCCATCCGGAGCGAGTACCGGGGTGCGTCGAGATGATGATCTCGTCGTAGTCGCGCTCGCCGACGGCGTCCATGATCGCCGAGTAGGGGTCCGGGTCCTCGACGTCGCCGCTCGCCTCGATACCGACCTCGCGCAGCTGCGCGAGCGTCATTGCGAGCCGGTTCTCGGCAGCGCCACGGATCGTGTCGTCGTAGATCACGTAGCCGTGCTTCGGCTGATTCTGCGGGCAAATCACGTGAACCGACACGGCTCCGCCGTCGGCACGCCGTTTGACGGCGTCGATCAGCGCCTGACCGGTGACGGTCTCATTGGCGACTACGAGGATCTTGCGTGGCTCGCTCATGGCTCGTTAGGTGGCGGGGCGCCGCCGCCCGCAGGGGTCGGGGAGGCACCTACAGGTGCCTTCTTGTCAGCGAAGACTGCGTGCACGGCGCCGGGTACCCCGTACTCATAGGGGCCACCGACGACGGTCGGAACCTCATCGAAATTGAAGATCGGCGGCGGGGAGGAGACCTGCCACTCAATCGAGTGGGCACGCCACGGGTTGCCGGCGGCCTTCGGACCGTGGCGCCAGCTCGTGACCATGTTGTAGAGGAAGACCAGGAACGACAGGCCGAATAGGAACGCCGACACCGAGATGATCGCGTTCATCGTCGCGTACTGGTCCGCGTAGTCGGCGACACGGCGTGGCATCCCGTCGACGCCGACGAAGTGCATCGGGCCGAAGGTCAGGTTGAAGAAGACGAACGACAGCCAGAAGTGGACCTTGCCAAGCCCCTCGTCGTACATCCGCCCGGTCATCTTCGGGAACCAGTGGTAGAGGCCGGCGAAGATCGTGAAGACAGAGCCGCCGAACAGCACGTAATGGATGTGGGCGACGATGAAATAGGTGTCCGACACGTGGATGTCGACCGGCACGACGGCGAGCATGATGCCGCTGATCCCGCCGAGCGTGAACATCGTGATGAAGCCGAGCGCGAACAGCATCGGCGTCGTCAGATGGATCGCGCCCTTCCAGAGCGTTCCGAGCCAGCTGAAGATTTTCACGCCGGTTGGCACCGCGATCAGCATCGTCGTGATCATCATCGGCACGCGCAGCCACGAGAACATGCCCGAGACGAACATGTGGTGGGCCCAGACGGTGAAGCCGAGGATGACGATCGCGACCAGCGAGAAGGCCATCATCCGGTAGCCGAAGACCGGCTTGCGGGCGTGGGTGGATATGACCTCGCTGACGATCCCGAAGCCCGGTAGCATCATGATGTAGACGGCCGGGTGAGAGTAGAACCAGAAGACGTGCTGGTACATCAGCACGTCGCCGCCGGCGCCCGCTGTGAAGAAGTCGGTCCCGAGCGAGCGGTCGAGCAGGACGAAGAACTGCGAGCCGGCGATGAACGGCGTCGCGATCACGACCAGCAGCGAGGTCGTGAACTGTGCCCAGACCATCAGCGGCATCCGCCAGAAGGTCATTCCCGGCGCGCGCATCGTGATGATCGTGACCAGGAAGTTGAGCGCCGTCGCGATCGAAGAGGCGCCCGCGAACTGAACCCCGATCGTGAAGAACTGCTGGCCGATCGGCGTCTCGGTGGAGAGCGGGGCGTAGGCCGTCCAGCCCGTCGCGAAGGCGCCGCCCTCGAAGAAGAAGCTGGCGATCATCATCACGCCGGCCGTCGGCAGCAGCCAGAACGACAGCGCGTTCAGGCGCGGGAAGGCCATGTCCGGCGCGCCGATCATCAGCGGCACGACATAGTTCGCGATCCCGGCGAACACCGGGATGATGAACAGGAAGATCATCAGCGACGCGTGGACCGAGAACAGCCCGTTATAGGTGTTCGGATCGACGAACTGCGTGCCGGGCTGGGTCAGCTCGGCACGGATCAGCATCGCCATCAGCCCGCCGAGGATGAAGAAGAAAAAGGTCGTGATGATGTACTGGATGCCGATCACCTTGTGATCGGTGTTGACCTTGAAGTAGTCCTTCCACGAGGTCGCGCCGTGGCTGGAGTGGTCATCGGGAACGGTTGGCTTGCCGAGCGCCCAGTCGAACCAGTAGGTGAAGCAGCCGATCGCGACCAGGAACGCCAGCGGCATGGCAATCAGCGAGACCGTCGTGACCGACGTCCAGTCGACGATCGGGTCCCAGCCGTAGGCCGCGCGAACGGCTGCGGTGAGCGCGACGGCAAACCCGAAGGCCAGCGGCAGGCTGATCAGGACGCGGTACCAGCCAGGCGCGCGGAACTTGGCTGCGACGCTCACTGAGCCTCCTTACCCTTGCTCACGGTCAGAAGGTACTCCACCAGCGTGTCGATCTCGGCGGGCGAAAGCTGGTTTGAGTAGTTGCCCGGCATCAGGTCCGCCTGGAAGCCTGGAACAACAAAGGCATTCGGCTCCTCGATTGCCGTCTTGACGTACTCGGCCGGCGTTTGACCCTCCTGCTTGCCGTACTTGGCGGCTTGGGCAGCGAGGTCGTCGAGCTCAGGGCCGACGGTTGCCGTGGAGCCGGCATCGGCGAGCGCGTGACAGGCATTGCAGCCGGTGTCGGTGAAGATCTTGCGCCCGGCCTCGAGCGGATCGCCGCCGGCCGCCGCGCGGCCGCCGTCCTCGTCGCCCTGCTGCTGCTCCTCGACCCACGCATCGAAGTCCGCCGCCGAGACCACGCGGACCGTCTGGCGCATCGTCGAGTGGCCGATGCCGCAGAGCTCGGCGCAGACGACCGGGTAGCTGCCGAGCCTTGACGGGGTCAGCCGGACGTCGGTAGTGATTCCGGGGACGGCATCGGACTTGAGCCGGAACTCGGGGACCCAGAAGTCGTGCAGGACGTCTTTGGTGTTGATCTTGAAGTGGACCGGGCGGTCCTTCGGCAGCACGAGCTGGTTCGACTGCAGCTTGCCCTGCTCCGGGTACTCGAAGCTCCAGGCGAACTGCTGGCCGGTGACGTGGACGACGAGCGTGTCGGCCTTCTTCGCCTCGATGTCGTCGAGCACGATCCAGCCGTAGCCGGCGAGCACGCTGACGATGATCAGCGGAATCGTCACCCAGATCACCTCGAGGCGCGTGTTGCCGTGGATCGGCGCCCCGTCGCTGGTGTCACCGGGCTTCACGCGGAAGGCGTAGACCGAGTAGAGGACCACCGCCATCACGAGCACGAAGATCGGCACCGAGACGATCAACAGGACGTCGTAGAGGGTGTCGATGTCGCCCGCGGCCGTTGACGCCTGCGTTGGAAACCAGTCGATCGCGAGCACGATCGCAATGCCGATTGCCGTAGCGGCGAGGCTGAGCACGACGACCCAGAAAATTGGGTGCCGATTACGCATCGCTTCCCCCGAAGCTCTTCACGGCGCGCGAGTCTACGTCACCAAGGCGACGTTTGGCCAGACGGGGGTGCGGGGGTAAGATCGAGACGATCGTCACTTGCAATAGGAGGAGCGTCGCGTGGAAGTTCGGGATGGCATGAGCAGCGTGGTTCTAACGGTGGGCCCCCACCACACGTTGCGCGAGGCCGCGCGGGCGATGTCCGAGCGCGGGGTCGGTGCGGGAATCGTGGTCGACCCTGAGCAGCCCGGTCCCGGCATCTTCACCGAGCGCGACCTGCTCGACTCGCTCGGACGCGGTCAGGACCCCGACACAGAGCGTGTCGCCGATCACCTGTCGGCGAACCTGACCTTCGCTGCGCCCGATTGGTCGCTCGAGCACGCTGCCGAGGAGATGGTCCGCGGCGGGTTCCGCCACCTCATCGTCGTCGACGGTGGTGAGCTCGCCGGCATCGTCTCGATGCGCGACATCGTCCGCTGCTGGGTCACCGAGGGGGCAACCTCAGAGATGCCGGCAACGTCCTAGCGGACGGGCGCTAGTGCGTGCTGTGGTCGAGCGGGAGCTCGGCGATGTCGCGGCGCGTGTCGCCGACCCAGCGCAGGATGGCGTAGAGCGTGATCAGCACGCCGGCACCGCAGACGAACCAGTTGATGACGACGCCGACGATCGCGAGCGTTAGCCCCAGGGCCACGATTGCCGGGAGGTAGGACGGCCCGGGAAGGTGGATTGCCTTGCCGGGCGACGGGACCTTGCTGGTCTCTTGAATCTGCTCAGCCATCGCTAGTAGACGAGGCCCACGGCCCAGGAGGCGGCGAAGACGAGCAGCGAGATCGCGCCGGCGATCAGGGCCGTGCGGAGGTTGCGATTGGCGAGTCGGCGATCCATCGGGCCGCCGTTTCTACCAGATCGCCCGCCGCCTCCGCCGGCTGGACTAGCCTTCCCGCGCATGGCCATGCGCGGCGGCATCGATCTCGGCGGCACCAAGATCCAGGCGGTGGTCGTCGACGATGACCACGCGGTGCTCGGCGAGGAGCGCTGTCCGACCCCAACCAGCGGCGGGCCGGCCGATGTGGCGACCGCCATGGCGGGGGCCCTGACAGCCGCGGCTGCGGCCGCAGGCGTGGAGACGGCAGCCCTCGCTGGCGTCGGTGTCGGCTCTCCAGGCGAGATCGACGTCGCGAAGGGCACGGTCACCCAGGCGCGCAACCTGCCGGACTGGGAGGGCTCATACGCCGTCGGGCCGGAGCTGGGAAAGCTCGTCGGAGCCCCGGTGGAGCTCGGCAACGACGTCAATGTCGCGACGAACGCCGAGGCCGAGCTCGGCGCTGGGCGCGAGTTCAGCTCGATGCTCGGGGTCTTCTGGGGGACCGGCGTCGGTGGCGGGATCGTGCTCGACGACAGGCTGTGGGAGGGTCGCGGCGCCGGCGGTGAGCTAGGTCACGTTGTCGTGAGGATCGGCGGTCGGCACTGTCCGTGCGGCCGGCGCGGCTGTCTCGAGGCATACGCCGGCCGCGGCTCGATGGAGGCGCGGGCACGCAAGCTCGTTGACGACGGGCACGAGACGAAGCTCTTTCAGCTGATGGAGAAGCACGGCCGCGATCGCCTGACGAGCGGGATCTGGTCGCGTGCGCTCGATCGCGACGACGCGCTGGCGCGCGAGATCGACACCGACGCCGTCGAGGCGCTCGGAGCCGGCGTCGCCTCGGCCGTCAACCTGCTTGACGTCGACGCGGTGATCATCGGTGGTGGGCTGGGCGTGCGGCTCGGCGAGCCCTACCGTGAGCACATCGAGGCGGCGATGCTGCCGCACCTGTTCAGCGACGACAACCCGCCGGCGGTGCGGCTCGCGGCGCTTGGTGATTTTGGCGGCGCGATCGGCGCCGCATTGCTGGCGCTGCCAGGCCGCGGCAGTGGATCGCTCGATGGCTGATTCCGACGCCGGGTCTCGGCCGGCTGTCGTTGGGGTCGATGTCGGCGGGACCAAGGTCGCGGCGGCGGTGGTCGACGGCGTCCAGGTCGTCGAGCGGGTCGAGCGGCCGACCGAGACGGCCAGCACGGAGGCGCTGCTCGATGAGATTGCCGCGATTGCACAGGCCGCGGCGGCACAGGCCGGCGTCGAGCTGGGCGCGCTGGGAGCTGGTATTCCGTCGCAGATCGATGCCGCGAGCGGTACTGCGCTCGCCAGTGTGAACGTGCCGTTGACCGGTGTTCCAGTCCGCGACGAGTTGGGCAAGCGACTCGGAGTGCCGGTCTTCGTCGACAACGACGCCAACTGTGCGGCGCTTGCCGAGGCGCAGCTAGTGCCCGATCCGCCGGCCCGCGAGCTGGTGATGCTGACGCTCGGCACCGGCGTCGGCGGCGGGATCGTGATCGACGGGCGGATCTTCCGCGGCGCCACCGGTCTCGGGGCGGAGCTCGGCCACATCGTCGTTGACGGCTGTGAGGCGACACCCGCCGAGCCGGGAGCCTTTCCACGGCCAGGGTCGCTGGAGTGGCACTGCAGCGGCCGTGGGCTCGAGCGCGAGGCGACGCGCTGTGCCGAGCGCCACCCGGACGGCGAGCTGGGCCGGCGCTTTGCCGAGCGCGACCGGGTGTCAGGTCGTGACGCCGTTGCGGCCGCGCGTGCGGGCGACGCGCGCGCGCTGGAGCTGATGGTCGATTATGGCCGCTGGCTCGGGACGGGCATCGCGACCGTCGTGAACATCTTCGAGCCGACGCGGGTCGTGATCGGGGGCGGGCTCTCGACCGCCGCTGAATTGTTCCTCGAGACGGCCGTCGCCGAGGCGGCGCGCTGGGCGCTGCCAGCGCTCTGGGAGCGGACGACTGTGGGACTTGCGTGTGGGGGTGCAGACGCCGGTGTGATCGGCGCCGCGGTACTCGCCAACCACGAGCTAGAGCGCAGCGGACATACTGCGAGGTGAACGTGCAAAGAGCGAGCGACAAGGGAGTTGGATGACCGCGACGACGATCGACCGAGAGGCCCTCGACAAGCTCTGCATCGACACGATCAGGACGCTGTCGATCGACACGGTCCAGAAGGCCAACTCCGGTCATCCCGGGGCGCCGATGGCCCTGGCTCCCGTCGCCTACCAGCTCTACACGCAGACGATGAAGCACAACCCGGCAAACCCGGGTTGGTTCGACCGTGACCGCTTCGTCCTCTCCGCCGGCCACGCCTCGGCGCTGCTCTACTCGATCCTCCACCTGACCGGCTACGGGATCTCGCTCGACGATCTGAAGAACTTCCGCCAGCTCGGCAGCCCGACCGCTGGCCATCCTGAGCATGAGGCCGAAGGCGCCCCGGGTATCGAGGTGACCACCGGCCCGCTCGGCCAGGGCGTGTCGAACGCCGTCGGCTTCGCACTTGCCGAGCGGATGCTCGCGGCGCGCTACAACCGCCCCGGTCACGAGCTGATCGACCACCACACCTTTGCGATCGCCAGCGACGGTGATGTCCAGGAGGGGATCTCGGCCGAGGCGAGCTCGTTCGCGGGCCATCTCGAGCTCGGCAAGCTGATCGTCTTCTACGACAGCAACCACATCCAGCTCGCCGGCTCGACCGAGATGTCGTTCAGTGAGAACGTCCACCTCCGCTACGAGTCCTACGGTTGGCACACCGTCGAGGTCGAGGACGTGACGCTGGAGTCGCTCCAGGCCGCGATCGAGGAGGCGAAGGCGGTCGACGACAAGCCGTCGCTGATCGTCCTGCACACCCACATTGGCTACGGCTCGCCGAACAAGCAGGACACGCACTCGGCGCATGGCTCGCCGCTCGGCGAGGACGAGGTGCGGCTGACCAAGGAGTTCTACGGCTGGGACCCCGACGCCCAGTTCCTCGTGCCTGAGGCCGCCCGCGAGCACTTCCTCGAGGCCGTCGACCGCGGTCGCGACGCTGAGGCTGACTGGGAGCAGCGCCTCGACGCCTACCGCGCTGCGCATCCCGACATCTGCGCTGAGCTCGAAATGGTGATGGCCGGCAAGCTGCCCGACGGCTGGGATGCCGACGTGCCGCGCTTCGACCCGGCCGGCGACGCGATCGCGACGCGCAAGGCGTCGTCGCAGGTGATCCAGTGGGCGGCGGCGCAGGTCCCGCAATTGGTCAGCGGCTCCGCCGACCTCGAGCCCTCGACGCTGACCGAGATCGAGGACGGCGGTTCGGTGGCGCCGGGCGACTACAGCGGCCGCAACGTCCACTACGGCGTTCGCGAGCACGCGATGGCCGGGATCGTCAACGGGTTGAACCTGCACATGGTGCGCGGCTTCGGCTCGACCTTCTTCAACTTCCTCGACTACCAGAAGGCGTCGCTGCGGCTGGCGGCGCTGATGCGCCTACCGGCGATCGCGGTCTACACCCACGACTCGATCGGACTTGGCGAGGACGGCCCGACCCATCAGCCGATCGAGCAGCTCGCCCATCTGCGCGCAACCCCGTTCGTCTATGCCGTCCGCCCGGCTGATGCCAACGAGACGGCGCTGGCCTGGCGCTTCGCGCTGCGCCAGGAGGAGGGTCCGACGGCACTGGTGTTGACTCGCCAGGGACTGCCGGTCATCGACCCCGAGCGGATTCCCGACGATGCGATCGAGCGCGGCGCCTACGTGCTGCGCGAGGCGTCCGATGGCGGCGAGCCGCGACTGATCCTGATCGGGACCGGCTCCGAGGTGTCGCTCTGCCTCGCCGCCGCCGAGCAGCTCGAGGCCGGCGGGATCCCGACGCGCGTGGTCAGCATGCCCTGCGTCGATCGCTTCGGGGAGCAGGACCAGGCCTACCGCGACAGCGTGCTGCCGCCGTACTGCCCGGCGCGCGTCTCGGTTGAGGCGGCGTCGACGTTCGGCTGGGAGCGCTGGATCGGCGATGCCGGTGAGGCTGTCGGGATGACCGGTTTCGGAGCGTCGGCACCGGCGAAGGACCTGTTCAAGAACTTCGGATTCACAGCCGAGAACGTCGCCGAGACCGGCCGGCGGGTCGTTGAGCGAGTCGACGCCGGCTGAATCACGCACGGACTTAGATAAGAGGAGATCGAGATGAGCGCCACGACTTCACAGAACGAGCGGCTCGCGCAGCTGACCGCGGCCGGGGTGAGTGTCTGGCTCGACCAGATCCGGCGTTCGCTGATCGAGTCCGGCGAGCTGGCGCGCCTGCGCGACGAGCTATCGCTGCGCGGCGAGACCTCGAACCCGGCGATCTTCGAGAAGGCGATCCTCGGCTCCGACGAGTACGACGAGTTCATCGGCCGTCTGGCGGGCGAGGGCAAGAACGCCACCGAGATCTACCTCGAGATCGCGATCCGCGACGTCCAGGACGCCTGCGACATCCTGCGGCCGGTCTGGGAGGAGGCGGGCGGCGCCGACGGCTTCGTCTCGCTCGAGGTCGAGCCGTCGCTGGCCCACGACACCGACGCGACGCTCGCCTCGGCGCGCGAGCTGTGGCGGCACGTCGACCGTCCGAACGTGATGATCAAGATCCCGGGCACCGAGGAGGGCATCCCGGCGATTGAGGAGGCGATCGCGGACGGCATCAACGTCAACGTGACGCTGCTGTTCAAGGTCGAGTCCTACGAGGCGATCGCCGAGGCCTACGTGGGCGGGATGGAGCGGCGGATGGAGGCCGGGCAGTCGCTCGACGTCCACTCTGTCGCCAGCTTCTTCGTCTCGCGCGTCGATAGCGAGGTCGACAAGCGGCTCGCGAAGCTGGGGCGCGAGGACCTGCGTGGCCAGGCGGCGATCGCCAACGCCCGAGCCGCCTACCAGAGCTTCAAGCGGATCTTCCACGGCGAGCGCTACGCGGCGCTGCGCGAGGCCGGAGCGCCGTTGCAGCGGCCGCTGTGGGCGTCGACCGGCGTCAAGGACCCCGCCTATCCCGACACCAAGTACGTCGACGGGCTGGTCGCGCCGACGACCGTCAACACGATGCCGATGGACACGCTGCTCGCGGTCGCCGAGCGGTCGCAGATCGATCCCGGCTCGGCCGACCGCGACCCGGGGCCGGTGCTCGAGGCGCTCGCCGACGCTGGCATCGACATGACCGACGTCACCGACACGCTGCTGCGCGAGGGGATCGAGAAGTTCGTCGAGCCGTTCGACAAGCTGATCACCGGCGTCGAGTCGATCCGCGAGGCGGTCTTGACCGGGCGGCCCCAGACGATCGAATCCTCGCTGCCCGCCGACCTCGAGGGCCCGATCGCCGAGCGCGCGAAGCTTGCTGAGCAGGAGGACGTCGCCCGCCGCCTTTGGGCGAAGGACGAGTCGCTCTGGGGTGGGCCCGGCGTGCCGGAGATCGGCGACCGGCTCGGTTGGTTGACGGTCTCCGATGAGCTGCTCGAGCAGGTCGGCGATCTGCGCGAGTTCGTCGCCGGCGTCAAGGCGGACGGCTTCACCGATGCGGTGCTGCTCGGGATGGGCGGGTCGAGCCTCGGTCCCGAGGTCATCCGGCGCAGCTTCGGCGAGCTCACCCCCTCCGGGAGCACAGGCGAGGGCGGGTTGCGGCTGCACGTCGTCGACACCACCGACGCCGACGCGATCCTCGCGCTCGAGCGCTCGCTCGACCTTGCGAAGACGTTCTTCGTCGTCTCCTCGAAGTCGGGCGGGACGATCGAGACGCTCTCGCACATGAAGCACTTCTACGAGCAGACCGGCGGCAACGGCGGTCAGTTCGCGGCGGTGACCGATCCGGGCAGCCCGCTGATCGCCAAGGCGCAGGAGCGCGGCTTCCGGCGCGTGTTCGAGAACAACCCGAACATCGGTGGCCGCTACTCGGTGCTGTCGCACTTCGGAATGGTGCCGGCGGCGCTGATGGGTGTCGACGTCGAGGCGCTGCTCGGTTCGGCCAAGGAGGCTGAGGCGGCCTGCCAGAACTTCGACGGGACGGCGCACAACTCCGGCCTCTGGCTCGGGGCGGCGATCGGCGAGGCGGCGCTGCGCGGCCACGACAAGCTGACCTTCGTCGTGTCGCCGCGGATCGCGAGCTTCGGCCTCTGGGTCGAGCAGCTCGTCGCCGAGTCGACCGGCAAGCAGGGGCGGGGGATCCTGCCGGTCGCCGGCGAGCCGCTCGGCAAGCCGGAGAGCTACGGCAACGATCGCCTCTTCGTCTACCTGCGCGACGCCGACGAGCCCGATGCCGACCTCGACGCCGGCGTCCAGGCGTTGCGTGAGGCCGATCAGCCGGTGATCACTGTCGCGACCGACGGGGCCGAGGGACTGGGTCGGGTGTTCTTCTTCGCGGAGTTCGCCGTTGCCGTCGCGGGCTGGGCGCTCGGGATCAACCCGTTCGACCAGCCGAACGTCCAGGAGGCGAAGGACAACACCGACAAGGTGCTCGCCGCCGCGGAGCCCCCGGTCGTCGAGGAGGCCGACGATGACGCCCTGCGCGCGCTGCTGCGCAAGGCGGCCCCGCCGCACTACGTGGCGATCCTCGGCTACGTCCAGCCGCTGCCGGAGTTCGACGCCGCTATCGACAAGCTGCGGATCGCGATTCGCGACGCGACCATGGCGACGACTACGTTCGGCTACGGACCGCGCTTCCAGCACTCGACCGGCCAGTACCACAAGGGTGGTCCAAAGACCGGGCTTTTCCTCCAGCTGATCCACGACGGTGACGAGGACATCCAGGTGCCCGACGCCGGCTACACGTTCAACGAGCTCAAGAACGGCGCCGCGACCGGTGACGTGCTGACGCTGCGCGACCACGGGCTGCCGGCCGAGCGTGTCCGTCTACGCGGCGATCATGTAGCCGCCTTGCGGGAGCTGACCGCGAAGATCAGGGGACTGTTGTGACGACGGTCTCCGTGCCGGCAGCCGAGCAGCCGACCAATCCGCTCGCCGAGGGTCTCGAGCGGGTACCGATCCGCCCGACGACGCTGACGATCTTCGGCGCGACGGGCGACCTGTCACGGCGCAAGCTGCTGCCGGCGCTCTACAACCTCGCCCATGAGGGGGCGCTGCCTGAGCGGTTCAACCTGATCGGCTCGTCGCGCAGCGACATGCCGCACGGTGACTTCCGTGAGATGGCGCGCAAGGCGATCCGCGAGTTCTCACGCCGCGAAGTGGACGAGAAGGTGCTGTCGGCGCTGATCGATCACGCCCGCTTCGTGCCAGGCAGCTTCGACGATCCGACGGTCTACGACGAGATCGTCAAGGTCGAGGACGAGCTCGACAAAGATGCGGGAATCGACTTCAACCGCGTCTTCTACCTCTCGACAGCGCCGATGTTCTTTCCGGTGATCGTCCAGAAGCTCGGCGAGCACGGGCTCAACGAGAAGCAGAACGCCGAGGTCCGCGTGGTGATCGAGAAGCCGATCGGCACCAACCTCGCCGAGGCACTAGATCTCAACCGCTGCGTGCTCGAAGTGCTCGACGAGCGCCAGGTCTTCCGGATCGACCACTACCTGGGCAAAGAGACCGTCCAGAACATGCTGGCGTTCCGGTTCGCGAACGGCCTCTTCGAGCCGATCTGGAACCGCAACTACGTCGACCACGTCCAGATCACCGCCGCCGAGGACCTCGGCATCGGCGGTCGCGCCGGCTACTACGACAGCGCTGGGGCGTTGCGCGACCTAGTCCAGAACCACATGCTGCAGTTGCTGACGTTGCTCTGCATGGAGCCGCCGGTCTCGTTCTCAGCCGACGACGTGCGCGACGAGAAGGTCAAGGTGCTGCACGCGATCCACGCGCCCGATCCGGCGAAGGTCGACGAGATGGCGGTGCGCGGGCAGTACAGCGCTGGCGTAGTCGGCGGCGAGCACGTGCCCGGCTACCTCGAGGAGGAGGGCGTGCCGCCCGACTCGACGACGCCGACCTACGTCGCGCTGCGGCTCGAGGTCGACAACTGGCGCTGGGCCGGCGTGCCGATCTACCTGCGCACCGGCAAGCGGCTGCCGCGCAAGGTGACCGAGATCGCGGTGACGCTGAAGCCGGTGCCGCACCTCGCCTTCGACCAGGAGGGCTCGGTCGGCGTCCAGCCGAACCAGATCGTGCTCGGCGTGCAGCCGAACGAGGGTGTGACGATCTCGCTGGGGGCGAAGATCCCGGGCAGCCGGATGCGGATCCGCCCGGTCAACATGGAGTTCCTCTACGGCACCTCGTTCATGTCCGAGTCGCCTGAGGCCTACGAGCGGTTGATCACCGACGCGATGCGCGGCGACGCGACGCTGTTCACGCGCAACGACGAGGTCGAGGCTCAGTGGACTATCTGCGATCCGATCCTCGCCGGCTGGGAAGCCGAGGACGGCGCCGTCCCGCGGTACGAGGCCGGCACGGCCGGCCCCGAAGAGGCCGACAAGCTGCTGCGTCCCGGGGAGCGCTGGCGCACCCTATGACCGAGAGCGGAACGGTCTGGTCCGCTCAGGACACGACGCCGTCCGCGATCGAGGAGGCGCTGCGCGACCTGCTCAAGCAACGCTACGAGGCGGGTGAGGCCTGCGCCCCGGCGCGTGTGCTCAACCTCGTCGTGATCGCCGATCGCGAGTGGCGCGGCGAGATCCAGAACCGGCTCGACAACGTCGGCCGCTACCACGCCTCGCGCACGATCCTCTGTGCGGTCGGGGAGGGGCGGACCGAGATCGACGCTGTAGCGTCGGTGACGGCCGACGCGGACGACATCGCCGCCGGGCATCTGGCCGTCGCGCGCGAGGAGGTCGTCGTCGACGTCGGTCCGGATCACCTCGAGCACCTCGACCGGATCGTCGACTCGCTGCTCGTCTCCGACCTGATGACCCTCGTCTGGTCGCCGCACGGCCACGACGAGGCCGTCGACTCGCTGTTGCGGCTGGCGCAGGTCGTGCTGATCGACTCGGTCTCCGAGCTCGACGCGCGCGAGGCGATCGCCCACGCCGCCGCGCTCAAGCAGCGCGCCTACGTCGTCGACCTCGCCTGGCTGCGCTCGACGCCGTGGCGTGAGCGCGTCGCCGCGACCTTTGACCCGCCGCAGTGGCGGCCCGAGCTCGACCACGTAAGTGCGGTGACGGTGCGCCACCAGCCCGACTCGGCGGTTGCCGGCGTGATGCTGCTTGGCTGGCTTGCGCGACGGCTTGGCTGGACGCCGGGCACGATCGGCGATCCGGACGGCGAGGGCCGCCGAGCCGGCTCGGCGGATGCGCCCGACGGGCCGGTTGTGCTGGCGCTCGACCCTGACGACACGATGCCGATCCCCGGCCTCGCCGGCCTGACGATCGAGACCCGCTCCGGCCTCGCGATCTCGCTCGACCGCGGGCCTGGCGGCTTGTCGGCCTGGCGCCGGACGCCCGATGGCCACGAGTCGCGCTGGACGGTTACGGGCGCCTCACGCGGCGAGGCAGGCATTCTCGGCGAGGGAATCCGCCAGGCACTGCTGCGCGACAAGGGCTATGGCCAGGCGCTGTCGGCCGCGGAGGCGATGATCTGCGGATGAGCCGGGCGATTGAGATCGTCGCAGACCCCGCCATAGCCGCGGCCGAGCGGATCGCGGCGGTCGTGCGGAGTGGCGGCCAGATCGCGCTCGCGGGTGGATCGACGCCGCGACGGTCGTATGAGCGGCTCGCTGCGATGGACCTCGACTGGAGCGACTGCGAGCTGTGGCTCGGCGACGACCGCTGCGTCGGTCCCGACCACGAGCACTCGAACTACAAGATGGTCAACGAGGAGCTGGTCGACCGGCTGCCGCCCGACCGCCAGCCGCGGGCCTGGCACCGCATTCGCGGCGAGCTCGGCCCTCACGATGCGGCCGACGTGCTCGAGCAGGAGCTGCGCGGGACCTTCGGTGAGGCGGCTGACATGCCGGTCTTCGACCTGATTCTGCTCGGCATCGGCCCTGATGCCCACACGGCGTCGCTGTTCCCCAACGACGACGCCCTAGCGGAGCGCAGGCGCTGGGCCGTTGGCGTCGAGACGCCCGGCATGGCCCCGCTGGTCCCCCGCGTGACGCTCACCCTACCGGTCCTCAACGCCGCTCGCGAGGTCGTCTTCCTGATCTCAGGAGCCGACAAGGCCGACGCCGTCGCCCGCGCCTTCGGCGACGCTCCCGGCCTCGACGCGCCCTCAAGCCTCGTCCGCCCAGACCCAGGCACTCTCACCGTCCTGCTCGACGAGCCTGCTGCAGCTCGCCTCCCCACTTCCGCCTAGGGTCCGACCGCTCGGCCGCGGGTCCTGTCTCCGATTTTGGTTTCCGTGCTCGGCTCCGCGGCTCCGCTGGGACTTCGCCCCGTCCCTGGCGCGAAACGTCGGAGGTGGGCGCATTCGTTGGTCGACGGGAGGGGCTCCGCCCGGACGCTCCGCTCGCTACGCCTGCGCGCGCAAACGCAAAATCGTCGCCACCCGCGGAACGCGCCGCTTTGTGGAACTGGCCACCGCATAGGTGGGTAGCTCCACAAAGCCAAAGGCGGCGGGACAGACCAAGCGCCGTCCGGGCGCCAGCCACACCTCACGCCTTCCTATCCAGCCGAAGCCCGGTGGAGTGGCTAGTCGACTAGTGCAGTTTCCACAAGCCTATGTAGTCGGACGGAGGCGGTTGAAGAGGGTGGTGGCGGCGGTGGCCTCGAGGTGGGCGACTTTGGAGGTGGTGCCGGAGGCGACGGTGATCGAGATGTCGGCGAGCTCTGCCTCGCGCTGGAAGGTGGTTTGGGCGAAGGAGTGGTCTTGGAGGCGGGTGGGGCGGGCGATTAGGGTGCGGCGGGTTATCGAGCCCTGGCGGAGGAGGAGACGCGTGCTATCGAGCTGGGAGCCGGCTGAGCGGTAGCGGGCGAGGCCGTCGAGGGCGGCGAGCGCGGTGAGGACCGGGATGGTGGGCCAGGCGACTGGCCAGGCGAGGGCGGCGGCGATCGTCAGCAACAGAACGGTGAGGGTGCCGGGGAGGATGTAGCGACGGATTGCGCGGCGGGGTGGGCGTGTGAACTCGGCAGAGGTGCCGGTTCCGGCGAGCGCTGGGACGAAGATGGCGAGCTGGGCGTCGAGGCCGGCGATCGGAAGGAGTGGGAAGAGAGTGCGGGCGGCGGAGGGCTCGGAGCCATAGCCGGCGGTCTCGAGGCGGACGGAGCAGAGGCCGAAGGGGCGGCGGAGGGGGCCCTCGGCGACTGAGACGGCGTGGACGCGACGCAGTGGGACGCTAGTGGCGCGGCGCTGGAGGAAGCCACGATGGATGCGCAGGTGGTCGCCGTCACGGGTGACCGAGAAGCCGGCGAAGGCGATGAGTGAGCCGAGGAAGGACAGGACCCAGGCGGCGACGATCGCGGCGGCGATCAGCAGCAGGACGCCCTCGGTCTCGGTTGGGAGGCGGTCGGCGAGCGTGTCGCGTGCGCCCTGCTGGCCAAGTAGGTCGTTGCCGACGGCGAAGGCGCCGCCGACGAGCGGCAGCAGCATGCCGAGCTGGGGCGCCGTCAGGCCGACGAGGATTAGGCGGCGGGGCGAGAGGCGCCACTCCGGCAGGTCGGTTGCAATCGTCTCGGGAAGGCCGGCGGCGGCGCGCAGGCGGGCGGTCTCGGTGGGGCTGACGGCGCGCAGGACGATCTCGCCCTTCTCGCCGCCGCCTGCCGTCTGGACGTGGAGCTCGTTGACGCCGAAGAGACGCTGGACGGGGCCCTGGGCGATGTCGATCGAATGGACGCGGGCCAGCGGGACGACTGTCTCGTCGGGTGAGATGACGCCGTGGCGGTGGCGGATCGATCGGTCGGCGATCTCGTACGTCTCGGCGCGCCAGCGGATGTAGCCGGTTGCGACGGCGACGGCGGCGCCGACGACGCCGAGCAGCACTAGGACCGTGCCGAGGTTGCCGGACTGTGATCCGAGCACGAGCAGCACCACGATGCTAAAGATCGCGTTGCGGACGTCGTCGAGGGCCGAGAGGACGGCGCCGGCAGGGTGGAGACGGCGCGGAGCGAGCGCGGGGGACGATGGCTGGTGCTCAGGAGCCGGCGCGGGCTCGCCTGACGGCGCTGGGCCGGGCCGATCCGGCTGCTCGCGGGCCTCGTCAGACATCGTCTGGACGTTGCGCCAGCTGGGCGATGCGGTCGCGAATGCGCGTGGCCTCGTCGGGCCGGAGCGCGGGGATGCGGTGTGAGCCGCCTGCGGTGTGGATGACAACCGAGCGTAGTCCGAGCTGGTCCGACAGCCAGGTGCGCTGAGTGTCGACGTGCTGGACGCGGATCGTCGGAATTAGGGTGCGGGTGATGACGAGGACACCGCGGCGGAGGTCGATCTCGTCGTCGCGCAGCTCGTAGCGCCAGTTGCGCCAACGGCGCTGGGGCTCGACGACCAGGCCGGCGAGGGCGATCAGAACGGCGGCGATGCGGATCGCCGTTGGGATCCAGCCGGGCGCATCGGACTGCTCGAGCGCTCCCGCGCCGGTGAAGGCGATCAGCACGAGCGGCGCCGCCCAGGCGAGCGAGCGGCCGGCGAACAGCAGCCGCGCTTGGCTGGGCAGCCGGTTGGTGGGCTCAGAGTCGTGCGTCAATGACCATCGCGCCGAACAGCAGCGCGAGGTAGAGCAGCGAGTAGAGGTAGAGACGCAGCGCCGCGGGGCGGCTGGGGTTGCGGTAGAGCTGGATCGCGAAGGCGATAAAGACGCCGCCGAGCGCGACCGAGGCGACGAGATACGGAACTCCGAAGCCGCCGGCGCAGAACGGGAGCTGGGTGATTGCGTAGAGCAGCAGCGAGTAGAGGACGATCTGGCGGCGCGTCTCCTGCTCGCCACGGACGACCGGCATCATCGGCACGCCGACCTTCGCGTACTCGTCCTTCATCAGCAGCGACAGCGCCCAGAAGTGCGGCGGCGTCCAGTAGAAGACGATCGCGAAGAGGTAGAGCGCCGTCCAGCTTAGGCTTCCGGTCGCGGCAGCCCAGCCGACGAGCGGCGGGACGGCACCGGCGGCGCCGCCAATCACGATGTTCTGTGGCGTTGAGCGCTTCAGCCAGACGGTGTAGACGAGCGTGTAGCCGAGGAAGCCGGACAGCGACAGCACCGCGGCGAGCGGGTTGACGCCGACGGCGAGCACGATGAAGGCGAGCGCTGCGAGCGTGATGCCGTAGATCAGGGCAGCGCTTGGCGCGACGCGCCCGGACGCGACCGGGCGGTCGGCGGTACGCGCCATCTGGGCGTCGATGTCGCGGTCGTACCAGTGGTTGACCGCGCCCGCGCCGCCGGCCGACAGGTAGCCACCGAGGCAGGTCAACAGGACCAGCTCGATCGACGGGTCGCCAGCGATGTACATCGTCGTGACCGTCGTGAAGATCAGCAGCGATTGGACCTTCGGCTTCGTCATCTCGACGTAGTCGGAGACGATCTGGCGCGCCCGCGACCGCGCGCGCGGGGCGGCGGCTACAGCTGTCTGGCTGGTGACTCCCTCGGGCATCTTGGTCTCAGGCGGTTAGCGCTTCGCGGCTGGACTCGCCGGTCGAGGACTCTACGGGCTTTGGGACGCGGAAGAGCTGGAAGGCGAGGCCGGCGAGCGTTGCCCAGAGCAGCGTCCCGAGCGCGAGGTGCAGCACGATCAGCACCTCGTACTCGTCGAGCCACACGTTGAGCGCGCCGACGAGCAGCTGTGCGCCGAGGATCCCGAGCGCGATCCAAGCGTTGCGCACCACACCTGGACTCGGCCGGCGGCGCAGCGCGAGCACGATCAGCGCCAGCACGAAGAGGGTCGTCAGGTAGACGAAGACGCGGTGGGTGAGGTGGATGTCGACCAGCCGCGTGTCGCCGAACGGCAGAAACTCGCCGTTGCAGGTCGGGAACTCCTTGCCGCAGGCGTGGTGGGCGCCGTCACCAAGCTGGTAGTCGGCGCGACCGTAGTTTTGCGTGCCCGCCATGTAGCCGCCGGCGACGATCGTGCAGAAGGCGAGGCCGCTCGCGACGAGCGCCAACGGGCGGAAGCCGCGACCGCCGTTGGCTGGCTCGGCGCCGAGGTTCTCGGGCTTCGATGCGCGCCAGATGAAGATCGTCAGCGCGAAGAAGATCATCGCGAGACCGAGGTGGGCGGCGACGAGCGTCTCGTCGAGGTTGTTCTCGACGGTCAGGGCGCCAAGCAGGCCCTGGGCGATCACCAATACCGCCGCGCCGATCGAGGCGCGCACCAGCACGCGGTTGCCACGCTGGCGGCGCCAGGCGAGCACGGCGAGCGCGATGATCATCAGGCCGACGATCCCCGCCACCGTGCGGTGCGAGTACTCGATGATCGTGTTGAGGTCGAGTCCGGGGACGACGTCGCCGTTGCAGAACGGCCAGCCGTGGAAGCCAGAGTTCGCCGGGCCGCAACCGAGCCCGGAGTCGGACACGCGCACGATCCCGCCGATGATCACCAGCAGGAACGTCATGAAGATCGTGGCTAGCGCAAGCCGGCGGTAGGCGCGATCGTCGCCCGCCGCTGAAGGGGGGTTCACGTGCCCGAGGCTACCGGCTGCGCCACGCTGCCGGCGGCCTCGCCGGACTTGGCGACCTCGCGGCGAATGTCCTTCATCGGCTCGACCGAGCGGACGCGCGGAACGACGTCGAAGTTGTTGACCGGCGGCGGCGACTGGACGTACCACTCGAGGGTGTTGCCCTTCCACGGGTCGTTGCCGGCGACCTTGCCGTGCTTGTAGGAGCGCAGCGCGTTGATCACCGTCAGCAGCACGCCGATCCCGAGCATGAACGACCCGATCGTCGAGATCAGGTTGTAGTCGTTGACGCCGAGATCGCCCGAGTAGTCGTAGACGCGGCGCGGCATGCCGGACAGGCCGGCCGAGTGCTGGACGAGGAAGGTCAGGTTGAAGCCGATGAACATCACCCAGAACGAGAGCTTGCCGAGTCCCTCGCTCATCATCCGGCCGGTCATCTTCGGGAACCAGTAGTAGATGCCCGCGAAGATGCCGAACACCGAGCCGCCGAACAGCACGTAGTGCAGGTGAGCGACGACGAAGTAGCTGTCGTGCAGTTGCCAGTCGACCGGGAAGACGGCCAGGATCACGCCCGAGATGCCGCCGATCACGAACAGCGCCGGCAGCGCTGCGGCGAAGTAGAGCGGCGTCTTGAAGACGATCGAGCCCTTCCACAGCGTCGCGATCCAGTTGAAGATCTTGATGCCGGTCGGCACTGCGATCGCGAACGACGACAGCATGAAGAAGATCAGCACGACGGTCGACGTCGGCGTCGTGAACATGTGGTGCGCCCAAACCAGCAGGCCGAGGAACGCGATCGCCACCGTCGCCGCCGCGATCGCCTTGTAGCCGAAGATCGGCTTGCGCGAGAAGACCGGCAGGATCTCCGAGATGATCCCGAAGGCCGGCAGGATCATGATGTAGACCTCGGGGTGGCCGAAGAACCAGAACAGGTGCTGCCAGAGCATCGGATCGCCGCCACCGGTTGGGTCGAAGAAGGCGGTGCCGAAGTGGCGGTCGGTCAGCAGCATCGTCACCGCCGCCGCGATCGCCGGCAGGGCCGCGATCAGCAGGTAGCTATAAACGAGGATCGACCAGACGAAGAGCGGCATCCGGCCCCAGCTCATGCCGGGCGCGCGCATGTTGTGGATCGTCGCGACGAAGTTGATCGCGCCGACCAACGACGACAGTCCGGTGAGGTGGATCAGGAAGATCCAGGCGTCGACTCCGCCGCTGGGCATGTAGGCGTCGTCGGAGAGCGGGGCGTAGGAGGTCCAGCCAGCCTGTGGCGGCTCCCAGAAGAGGCTGGCGTAGAAGGCGATGCCGCCGAAGGCGAGCAGCCAGAACGAGAGCGCGTTCAGGCGTGGGAACGCCATGTCGCGTGCGCCAATCATCAGCGGCACGAAGTAGTTGCCGAACGCCGCCATCACCGGGACGATGAAGAGGAAGATCATCGTCGTGCCGTGCATCGACACGAGCCCGTTGTAGGTCTCGGCGTTGAGCAGGGTGCTGTCCGGCTGCGCGAGCTGGAGCCGCATCAGCAGGGCCTCGACGCCACCGAGGATGAAGAAGATGAAGGTGGCGACGAAGTACATGATCCCGATCTTCTTGTGATCGGTCGTCGTCAGCCAGGAGAGCCAGCCCTTCGGCTCGGTCGGCAGACCGTGCATGACGATCTCCGGGCGGAGGGCTGTCGTGTCGGTGGTGGCCAAGGTCTAGCGGTCCTTCCTCTGCGCGGCGAGCGCCTCCTGCGATGCCTTGATGTCTGCCTTCTGACGCTCTAGGAAGGCGGTGTACTCAGTCGGTGACACGGCGCGAACGCGGGCGCGCATGTCGGCGTGGCCGGAGCCGCAGAGCTCGGCGCACTGCCCGATGTAGGTGCCCTCCTTGGAGATCTTGAACCAGGTCTTGTTGACGAAGCCTGGGACGGCGTCCATCTTGCCGCCGAGCTTCGGGATCCACCAGGAGTGGATGACGTCGGAGGCAGTCAGGTTGAGCACGACGGTCGTGTCGGTCGGGACGACCATCTCGTAGTAGCTGAAAGCGCCGCCCGGATAGTCGTAGCGCCAGAGGAACTGCTGGCCGTTGACGTCGATCGTCAGGTTCTCACTCGAGCCCCCCGGCGGCGTCGGCTGATCGATCGAGGCGACCTCGACGCCCTGCGCGAGGCCGTCGGGGCCAGACGGGGGCGGGTTTTTGATATCTCCGAGGTAAAGGAAGGTGACGATCGCCAGCACAACGGTGATGACCGCCGCACCGACCGTCCAGCCGAGCTCCAGCGGCGTGTTGCCATGGATCTGCTCGCCCTCCTGTGGGCCGCCGCGGCGCGCGCGGCCCTTGACGAGCGCCCAGAGCAGCGTCCCCTCGACGAGGAGGAAGATCACGACGCCGACGTAGAAGACGATCTTGTAGAGCGAGTCGATCTTGTCCGCGTTCGGCGAGCCGCCTGACTCCGGCGTGAACATGTCCGCCATCGCCGTCGGGGCGACCAGTAGCGCCAGCAGAGCACCCACCGCGAGGGCGAGTAGGGCGATACGGCGGGGGTGGGGAGGACGGACGACGGGCAAGGCGGGCGGGATATTACTCAGGGGCTCAGTCAGGCGCCCTTGAACTCCGGCGCGCGCTTCTCGGCAAAGGCGACGCCACCCTCGATGAAATCGCTCGTCCGCGCCAGGGCATGCTGGAGGTCGGCCTCTAGATCGAGCTGCCGCTCGAAGTCGGGGTAGATGCTTGCGTTGAGCGCGCGCTTGGCGCTCGCGTAGGCGAGTGTCGGTCCGTTCGACAGCCGCTCTGCCAGCTCGCCGGCGGCGGCAAGCAGCTCGCCGTCGGGGTGGACCGCATTGACCATGCCCCAGTCGAGCGCCTTGGCGGCGGGCACACGCTCTGCGAGCAGCGCCATCTCGAAGGCGCGCGTCTTGCCGATACGGGCGGGCACTAGCGCCGTCGAGCCGCCATCGGGCATCAGGCCGATGTTCGCGAAGGCGAGTTGGAAGAAGGCGGACTCTCCGGCCAGGACGAGGTCGCCGGTCAGCGCCAGCGAGACGCCGATCCCCGCTGCGGGGCCGTTGACGGCGACGACGACCGGCTTCGGCATCGTGCGCAGGCCGACGAGGATCGGGTGGAAGACGGCGTCGAGGCGGCCGCGGACGTCGAGCATCCCGTCGTCGGCGATCTGATCCATGCCCGCTTTGAGATCGGCGCCGGAGGAGAAGGCGCGCCCGGCTCCGGTCAGCAGGACCGCGCGCACCGTCTCGTCGCTGCTCGCCCGCTCGACGACCTCCTTGAGCTCCTCGCCGAACTGGGTGTTCCAGGCGTTCAGCGTGTCGGGGCGGTTGAGCACGATCCGGCCGACGCCGCCCTCCTGCTCCCAAATAACCGTCTCGTAGCTCACGTTCGCTCCTGTCGCTCGATCTCGCGGCGGCAACCGTATCCTGGCCGCATGCTGATCGACTCGGTCGTCTGGCTCGGCCATGCCGGCTTCCGAATCGAGGCAAGCGGGGCGACGGTCTACATCGACCCCTACCGGGTGCCCGCGGACGCGCCGCCAGCCGACGTGATCCTGATCACTCACGGCCACTACGACCACTTCTCGCCCCAGGACGTCGAGGCGCTCTCGCACGACGAGACCTGGTTGATCGCGCCGGCGGCGGTCGCCGAGCGGGCGGACGGGCAGGTCGCGTCGATCGCGCCCGGCGAGACGCTCGAGCTCGACCACCTGCGCGGGATCGAGGTCACCGCGGTAGCCGCCTACAACACCTCGAAGCGCGACAGCGACGGCAATGTCTTCCATCCCCGTGAAGCCGGTTGGGTCGGTTTCGACGTCAATGTGCGCGGCGAGCGCCTCTACCACGCGGGTGACACCGACGTGATCCCCGAGATGGACGCAGTGGTTGGCGTCGACGTCGCGCTGCTACCGGTCTGCGGCGGCTATGTGATGACCGCCGGCGAGGCAGTCGAGGCGGCGCGGCGGATCCAGCCGCGCGTCGCGGTGCCGATGCACTGGGGCAGTCACCTCGGGACGCGTGCGGACGCCGAGGAGTTTGCCGAGCGCGCGCCGGTCGAGGTCCGCATCCTCCAGCCGCCTGCCTGACGTTTATGCTGGCGCCGGTTTGCGAAGCTCGCGCGCCCTCCGGACACTCGCGTGGGGCGCCGTCGCGGTTGGAATCGCCACGCCGCTCCTGCGTCACCGCCTGCGGCTGAAGCCGCAGGTCGTCACCGCGCTGTCGTTTCAGGCGCCCGTGGCACTCGCCTTGGCGACTCCGCGTACGCGGCTACGCGACGCCGGCATCTACGCGCTCCAGATGTGGGCCTACTACGCCCACTACGACATGCCCGACGACGACCCCGACGCGCTGCTGCGGCGGACACGGGTCGACTACCCGATCCGCGTCGACCGCCTGATCGGCGGTGGCGAGCTGCCAAATGCGCGCCTCCAGCGGGCGTTTGGACGGCCCGGCGAGGTCCGTCCACATGACCTGGCGTTGTCGATGATCCACTGGGCGTGGTTTGTCGTGCCGCACGGGACTGTCGCCTTCCTGCTGTTGCGCCACCACGACCAGTTCGTACGCGGCGCGGCGATGACAGTGGCCACCTTCGACCTCGGCCTGATCGTCTACTGGGCGATTCCGACAGCTCCGCCTTGGTATGCGGCCGAGAGCGGACGGACTGCGCCGTTGCGGCGGATCATGGTCGAGTCCGGCGAGCGCTTTTGGGGTCGTTTCTGGCGACCGCTCTACGATGGGTTGGAGGGCAATCCCTTCGCTGCCATGCCGTCACTTCACTTTGGAACATCGGTAATGGCCGCCCGGGTGCTGTCTGAGGTCGGCAGGGGGCCAGGCGCGCTGGGCTGGGCCTACGCACTGACACTGGGTTTCGGCCTCGTGTATCTCGGCGAGCACTACGTCGTCGACCTGATCGCCGGCTTCGCGCTCTCCGAGGTCGTCCGCCGTGGTACGCCAGTGGCGGCGCCGGCCGTGTTGCGCGCAGCGCGGGCGATCCAGCGACTGGAGCCTGGGGCAGCCTGATGGCGGTGCACGCCGAGGACGACGAGGACGTCTTCGAGGAGGACCACGAGGAGGACGAGCGCGTATCGGGGATGGGGGCGATGCTGCTCGACCGGCGCCGCCTGACCTTCGGGGTGTTGCTCGTCCTGGCGCTGATCGCGGCGATCTACGTGCTGTTTCCGCGAATCGTCGGCCTTGACGGCGAGCTGGCGCGGATCAGCCACGCCAACTGGTACTGGGTCGTGATTGCGGTCGTCTTCAACGTCGCCGCGTTCGGCGCCTACGTGGCGCTCTTCCGTGGGGTGCTCGGGGGGAGCGCCTCGGCCGGTGTGCGCAAGCGCCTCGACGCCAACGCGAGCTACCAGATCACGATGGCCGGCTTGGCGGCGACGCGGATCTTCTCGGCGGCCGGGGTCGGCGGGATCGTGTTGTCCTACTGGGCGCTGCGCAAGGCCGGCATGCCGCGCCGGCGCTCCGCTTGTCGAATGGTCGCCTTCCTGGTGCTGATGTACTCGGTCTATGGGTTCGCGCTGATCATCTTCGGCGTGTTGCTGCGGACGGGTGTGCTGCCGGGCGACGCGCCGGTGGCGGGGACGATTGTCCCCGCGGGGCTCGCCGCGGGGGCGATGTTGATCGCCGGGCTGATCGCGTTGATTCCGGGCGATCTCGAGCGGCGGCTATCGAGCTTCAAGGGCAAGGGGCGGCTGGCGCGCGGGGCGGCCAAGTTGGCGCCGGGCCCTGCGACCGCGGCGACCGGCATCCGCACCGCGATCGACTATGTCCGCCACCCGCGCCGGGGCGCGCTTGCGATCGGCGGGGCGATCGGCTTCTGGGCGGCGAACATCGGCGTGTTGTGGGCGAGCTTCGAGGCGTTTGGTGGCGACGTCCCGTTCGGCGTGCTCGTCCAGGCCTTCTTCGTCGGGATGGCGGCCAACCTGATCCCGTCGCCGGCCGGTGGAGTGGGGTCGGTCGACGCCGGGATGATCGGCGCCTTCGTGTTGTTTGGGATTCCCGCTGGCATCGTCTTCCCGGCTGTGCTCACATACCGGGTGATCGCGTTCTGGCTGCCGATCCCGCCGGGGGTCGTCGCCTTCTTCCAGCTGCGCCGCACCGTGGCCCGTTGGGACAGCGAGCGGCAGGGCTATACTTCAGAAAGTAAAGTAACGGCGGAGGCAACATGAGCGCAGAGAATTCCGAGCAGCGAATCGAGGACGTGATCATCGTCGGCAGCGGTCCTGCCGGCTACACAGCTGCGCTTTACACCGCCCGCGCCGATCTCGACCCGTTGGTGATCGAGGGCTTTCAGTGGGGTGGCCTGTTGCAGCAGACGACCGACGTCGAGAACTATCCCGGCTACCCCGAGGGCGTCATGGGGCCGGAGATGATGCAGCAGTTCCGCACCCAAGCGGAGCGCTTCGGAACGCGCTTCATCACCGACGACGCGACCCGTCTCGAGCTCTCCGACGGTGGTATCCAGCGTGTCTGGGTTGGCGACCAGGAGTACCGCGCGCGCAGCGTCGTGCTCGCGATGGGCGCCGACCCGCGCAAGCTTGGCGTGCCCGGCGAGGAGGAGCTCTCCTCACGCGGCGTCTCCTACTGCGCTACGTGCGACGCGGCCTTCTTCCGCGGCAAGCGGACGATCATTGTCGGCGGTGGCGACACTGCGATGGAGGAGGCGACCTTTCTCGCGAAGTTCGCGTCCGAGGTCAAGGTCGTCCACCGACGCGACGAGTTCCGTGCCTCGGCGATCATGCTCGACCGCGCCCGCGCGACCGACAACATCGAGCTGGTGACGCCGTTCGCCGTCGAGCGCTTCGAGGCCGGCGAGAACGGCTCGCTCGGCAGCGCGGTGCTGACCAACACCGAGGGTGGCGACGACCGCACGCTCGAGATCGACGGCGCCTTCATCGCGATCGGCCACCAGCCGAACTCGCAGCTCGTCGCCGACCAGGTTGAGGTCGACGAGAACGGCTACGTAAGGGTCGAGGGCCGCTCCAGTCGCACCGGCCTCGGCGGCGTCTTTGCCGCCGGCGACCTGATCGACCACACCTACCGCCAGGCGGTCACCGCTGCCGGCTCAGGCTGCGCTGCCGCGCTCGATGCCGAGTCCTACCTGCGCGATACCCCGATCGACCCGGAGGCTCACTGGGAGGCGGACCCGGACAAGATCGAGGCCGCCGCCGAGCGGCTCGCCGCCAGCTAGTCGGGGCGCAACGCCGCCCAGGCGGCGTCGGCCAACGTGGACATCGCGTCGGTAAGGCGCGTCGCGGCAACGGTTGCCGGTCCGTCGATGACGGCCCGTGCGTACTCCTGCGAAGGCCCGAACCAGATCGAGCAGAGCAGTGGCAGCGGTAGCTCGCGGATCTCGCCCGCCGTCACGCGTGGGCGGTACCAGATCTCGAGATCCTCGAAGAGCTGCCGGTTGAGTGCACGGATCTCCGTCTCGCTCGCCGGAGTTACCTCGGTCTCGCGGCGACGGAGCATGAACCCGGCGCGGTCGCGGTTGCTGTCCATCCATTCGAGATGGTGCGCCACACCTGCCCGCACGGCACGCTCCGCATCCGGCTCGCGCAGCCCGATCGCGCGCGCCAGCCCGCGCTGGAAATCGTGCAGCGACTCCACGTAGAGGGCTCCGGCGATTCCCTCCTTGCTGCCGAAGTGGTGGTAGATGACACCGACGCTGACCTGGGACTGCAGCTTGATGTCCTCGATCGTGGTTGCACTGTAGCCCTGGAGCGTGAACAGCTTTAGCGCCGTCTTGAGCACCTTGTCCGCTTGCGACATGTGGCGAACACTAAGCTGCGCCGGTGGCCTACGACTACGACTGGCTCGTCATCGGCTCGGGGTTCGGCGGCAGCGTGTCGGCGTTGCGGTTGGCTGAGAAGGGCTACTCGGTGGGAGTGCTGGAGAGCGGTCGGCGCTATGCCGACGACGAGCTGCCGCGGTCGACGTGGGACCTGCGGCGCTACTTCTGGAACCCGCGCTTTGGGATGCGCGGGATCTTCCGGCTGACGACATTCAAGGACGTCACCGTCGTCTCGGGCAGCGGGGTCGGCGGCGGCAGCCTCGGCTTCGCAAATACGCTTTACGTGCCGCCTGGCCGCTTCTTCGAGGACCCGCAGTGGAGTGCGCTCGGCGACTGGAAGTCCGAGCTGGCGCCGCACTACAACGAGGCGCAGCGGATGCTCGGCGTCGTCGACTACGACCAGGACGATGCCGCCGGCGACCTGCTGCGCGAGCTCGGCGAGGAGCTGGGCGTCAGCGACACCTACCGGCGCGCCCGCGTCGGCGTCTTCTTCGGTGAGCCGGGCAAGACGGTTCCCGATCCATTCTTCGACGGCGAGGGGCCGGAGCGCACCGGTTGCACGCGCTGCGGGCGCTGCATGGTCGGCTGCCCACAGGGCGCCAAGAACACGCTCGTCAAGAACTACCTCTGGCTCGCCGAACGGCGCGGCGTCGACGTGATGGCCGAGCGTGAGGTCGTCGATGTCCAGCCGCTGGGGGCCGCCGACGGCTCGGAGGGCTACTTCGTCGTGACCGAGCGCCCGGGCGCGCGCAGGCGACGTGACCGCCAGGTGCACACGGCGCGCGGCGTCGTGCTCGCGGCCGGCCCGCTCGGCACCAACACACTGTTAGCCAACTGCCGCCACAGCGGTTCACTACCGAAGTTGTCAGCGCGGCTCGGCGACCTCGTCCGCACCAATAGCGAGGCGATCCTTGCGGTGACAGCGCCCGACGACGGCGTCGACTACAGCCAGCGGGTGGCGATCACCTCGAGCATCTACCCCGACCCCGACACGCACATCGAGACTGTCGTCTACGGGCGCGCCGGGGGGTCGATGAAGCTGCTCAACACGCTGCTGGTGGGCGACGGCACGCGCGCGACCCGGCCGCTGAAGCTGCTCGCGCAGCTACTGCGTCATCCGCTGCGCTTTCTCAAGCTGATGACCGCTCCCGGCTGGTCCCAGCGCACGATCATCCTGCTGGTGATGCAGACGCTGGACAACGCGATCGCGCTGCGCCCGAAGCGGACCCGCGACGGCCGCGTCCGGCTGCAGACCGAGCAGGACCCCGAGAAGCCGATCCCGACCTTCATCCCGGTCGCCAACCAGGCGGCGGAGTGGTTCGCCGAGCGCATCGGTGGGGTGGCGCAGAGCTCGTTCGCGGAGGCGGCGCTGAATATTCCGACGACCGCCCACATCCTCGGTGGCGCGGTGATCGGCGCCGACCCGGACAGCGGCGTCGTCGATCGCGACCAGCGCGTTTTCGGCTACGAGAACCTGCTCGTCTGCGACGGCTCCGCTGTTCCCGCCAACCCGGGCGTGAATCCCAGCCTGACGATCACCGCGCTTGCCGAGCGCGCGATGAGTCTCATCGCGCCGAAGTCAGCGCCGGCAGGTGCGGACGACGTGGTCGTAGGTCGCTCGGCGACCGTCGACGGTGGTGGCGAGCGCCCGCAGCCGCAGCCGACGCCCGCGGGGTAGCGCACGGCGTGTGACACGGACGCTGAACGGCGTGCGGCGGGTTCCACGCAGCTTGCGGGTGCCGCGGTAGTAGTCGACGCGGATCAACTTGCCGAGGTCGGAGCCGGCTACACCTAGGCGGAGATCGCGGTCGACGCACCTCGCTGCGGCGCGGGCACGGCGCTTGCCGCGCCGCTTGCGCTTAGGCTGCTCCTGCCGCGCCGTCAGCTTCAGCTCTGGCCGGCTCGCGCCGCAGGCCCGTGCGCCGCGGCAGCGCTGAAGCTTGCTCAGCCGTTTCGCGAGCGCTCCGCGGATCGCCGCGTAGGAGTCGAGGTCCTCGAGGTTGCGCAGCTCGTAGGGGTCTTTGCGCAGGTCGTAGAGCTCGTACTCGCCGGTGGTCTTGTGGTCGATCCAGATGTAGCGCTCGTTGCGCAGCGCGCGGAACATCGGCACGCCATTGGCGCCGACGCCGTTCTCCAGAACTATCTCGCGGCCGCGCTCACGGCGCGGGTCCTTCATGACGGGAAACAGTGAGCTCCCGTCCATCAGCCTCCCTGCGCGTGCATCGGCGGCGTCGACGATCGTCGGCGCCCAGTCGATGTTCGACACGAGCTGCCTGATCTTGCGCCCGCGCGGGACGCCCGGTCCGCGCATGATCAGCGGGATTCGCGCCGCCTCCTCGTAGGGCAACACCTTCTCCGAGGCGATCCGATGCTCGCCGTGGAAGAACCCGTTGTCGGAGGTGTAGATCAGCAGCGTGTCGTTGAGCTCGCCGCTGCGCTCGAGCGCGTTGAGGACGGCTCCGACGGCGTCGTCGACCGAGAGCAGCGACTCCAGCTCCTGCTGGTAGTTCTCCTGGATCGCGGCGATCCACTCCGGCGACAGCCGCGGCCGATCGGCGATGATCTGCGGCTTGGTCGTCATGTCGGCCTCGTCGAAGCTCGGCGGTCGCGGCAGCGAACGACCGGCGAAGGCGTCGCGATGGCGCCGGGCCGGCGAAGGCGTGCCGAGGAACGGCGGGTCGCCGGGATCGACGGGAGCGCCGCTGTGCGGCGCCGGGAAGGTCAGCGACAGGAAGAACGGCTGCGCCGACGGCGCCGCTTGGTCGATCAGCTCGGCGGCACGGCGACCGTAGAAGTCGGTCTGGTGCTCGCCGGGATGGTCGAGCCCGGGCCGGTTGAAGATCTGGCCGTTCTCGTTGGTCTGCCATTCCTCGTAGTTGAAGACGGACTCGCCGACGCCCGACACCCAGTCGTTCCAGCCCGACGGAATCTCGGTGATGTCGGGATTCTGGACGCCGTAGCCGTTGAGGTAGCGGCCGACGTGCATCGTGCGGTAGCCGGCGCTCTGCAGCCAGAGTGGCAGCGAGTTGGAGTGGTCGAAGCTGGTGTAGCCGCCGAACGGACCGGCGTTGTGGATCACGCCGTGGTTGTGCGAGTACTGGCCGGAGAGGTAAGTGGCGCGCGACGGGCAGCAGAGCGGATAGCTGGCGATCGTCTGGGTGAACGTCGTGCCCTGGGTCTGGATCAGGCCGACGTTGCGCTGGACCGCGGTCGAGGAGACCGTCTGGTCGTCGGTCATGATGAAGACGACGTTCGGCTTCGCCTGTGCGGCGGCGGGCGCGAGCAGTGCCGTCAGCGCGACGGCGAGCAGGACAAAGCGGCTAGAGAAACGCATGGCCCTCGCCGCGGTAGGTCGGAACCTCGTCGACGATCTCGCCGCCCTCGACGAGGTGCAGCGTGTCGAAGCGCTCACAGAGCTCGCCTGCCTTCGCATGACGCAGATAGACGTTGTCGCCGACGCGCAGCGAGCGCGCGGCGGCGCCCTTGACCGGGGTTTGGACCTCGCCGGCGCCCTCGAGCCCGTCTAGCTTCAGGCCGGCCGGCAGGTAGGGCTGCGGCAGCCGGTCCTTGCCGGCGGCGCCCGAGGCGATGTAGCCGCCGCCGAGCAGCGTGACCGTGTCCTCGTTCGGACGGCGCACGACCGGCAGCGCGAACATCGCCGCTGGGACCTGATCGAACGCGGTGTAGCGGTCGAACAGCGTCGAGGCGTAGAAGCCGGAGCCGGCCGTCACCTCGGTGACGGCGTCCTCGGAGGCGGTCGTATGCAGGCTGCCGGTGCCGCCGCCGTTGACGAGCTCAATGGGGACGATCTCCTTGACTGCCGCGACGATTGCGGCTCGCCGCTCGGCGATCTCGGCCGCCGAAGCCCGCTGCATCGCGCGGATCGCCGGTCCCTGGAGCGGCTTGCCGAGCGGCCGGTCGCCGACGCCGGCGATGTGGCCCTCGTAGCCCATCAGGCCGGCCAGCTCGAGCTGCGGTCGGCGATCGATCTCACGTGCCAGTGCCGCCGCCTGCTCAGGCGTGCGGATCGGCGACCGCTTCGGTCCGATCGTCGCGAGCCCGCCAGGCAGCCGGTAGCCGGTATCGAACTCGACGCAGAGCCGCAACGGCGCCGCTGGATCGGGGGCGGTACGGGCGATCCACTCGAGCTGCTCGACCGAGTCGACCATCACGATCGGCTGGTCGTCGCCTTCGATTTGCGCGAGCTCGCGCAGTGATGCGCGATCGGCGGTCGGGTAGGCGAGCAGCAGGTCGCCGAATCCCTGCCCGCGCAGCCAAAGCGTCTCGGCGAGCGTAAACGTCATGAGACCCCTGAACCCAGGGTCACGGGCAACGATGCGGTTCAGCAACTCGCGACAGCGGACCGACTTGCTCGCCACGCGAATCGGCTTGCCGTCCGCGCGGGCGAGCATCGACGCCGCGTTCTGCCACATGGCGTCGAGGTCGACGAGCGCGAACGGGGCGTCGAGCCCCGCACACGCTCGCTCATAAATCTCCAAGGTCAGGCTAGTAACCTTTGTCAGCCACTAAACGGCTTCACGCGGAAGCCGAAGCTCGTCGCTCCGCGACGGAAGGTGGCCGTCTGCGGATCGAGCACCCACGGACGCGGCAGGATGCCCGCGTAGTCGTTGTCGAGGAAGTTGGTGAACAGCGTCGACGCACGGGAGCAGGAAGGCCCGGTCAACGACAGCAGGGTGATCGTGTAACGCCCCTTGGGCAGTCGCAGCGCCCCGATACGGTCGTTATGCAGCACGCGGAACGTGCCCGGGCAGAGCTTGCCGTAGCCGGGGTGGCGACCGCCGCCGCCTCCGCCGCTCGGGTTCGCGACCCGCACGACACTGAAGCCGACGCCGCTTGTGCCACGGGTGAACGACGCCGCCGCGACATTCATCTTCCAGGGGCGCGGCAGGACGCCGTCCCAGTCCTCGAGGAAGCGCGCGAACCAGTCGGTCGAAGCGGCACACGACAGGCCGCCGCGGACGGTCACCTGGTAGTGGCCGGCCTGCAACTTCAGCTTGCCGATGCTGTCGTTGTGCAGCACGTGGAACGTCGCCGGACAGATCGATGGCGACTGCGCGGCGGCTGGCGCTGCCGGGATGAGCACGGCGAGCGTTAGGAGGCCAGTTGCAATCAGGGAACGGCGAAGGGATGGACGCATTCCCGCAAGGTACAGGTACGGTTCAGGTGTGGGCAACCTGGACAGCTTCGGTGCTCGCGCGACCCTCCAGGTCGGCGGCACAACACATGAGATATTTCGCCTCGACGCGCTGCAGTCGCAGTTCGATGTCGCACGGCTGCCGTACTCGCTGAAGATCCTGCTCGAGAACCTGCTGCGCAACGAGGACGGCGAGTCCGTCACGCGCCAGGACATCGAGAACGTTGCCACCTGGGTAGCGACCGACGAGCCGTCGAAGGAGATCGCCTACTCGCCGAGCCGCGTGCTGATGCAGGACTTCACCGGCGTTCCGGCGATCGTCGACCTCGCGGCGATGCGCGACGCGATGGAGGACCTCGGCGGCGATCCGACGCGGATCAACCCACTCGTTCCGGTCGAGCTGGTGATCGATCACTCGATCCAGGTCGACAGCTTCGCCGAGCGTCTCGCCTTCCAGAAGAACGCCGAGCGCGAGTACGAGCGCAACCATGAGCGCTACGCCTTCCTGCGCTGGGGCCAGGGCGCGTTCGACAACTTCGCGGTGGTGCCGCCGAACACCGGTATCTGCCACCAGGTCAACCTCGAGTACCTGTCACGTGTCGTCACTGCACGCGACGGCCAGGCCTTTCCTGACACCCTCGTCGGCACCGACTCGCACACGACGATGGTCAACGGCCTCGGCGTGCTTGGCTGGGGCGTCGGCGGTATCGAGGCCGAGGCGGCGATGCTCGGTCAGCCCGTTTCGATGCTGCTGCCGCAGGTCGTCGGTTTCCGGCTCGACGGCGAGCTGCCCGAGGGCGCGACGGCGACCGACCTCGTCCTGACCGTGACGCAGCTGCTGCGCGAGCACGGCGTCGTCGGCCGCTTCGTCGAGTTCTACGGTCCGGGGCTGCCGAACCTACCGCTCGCCGACCGCGCGACGATCGGCAACATGTCGCCAGAGTTCGGCTCGACCTGCGCGATCTTCCCCGTCGACGCCGAGACGCTGCGCTACCTCGAGTTCACCGGCCGGCCGGCCGAGCAGATTGAGCTCGTCGAGGCCTACGCGCGTGAGCAGGGGATGTTCCACGAGCCCGGCAGCGAGGACGCCATCTACTCCGACACGCTCGGGCTCGACCTCAGCACCGTTGAGCCGAGCCTTGCGGGGCCGAAGCGGCCGCAGGATCGGATCGCGCTCTCCTCGGCTGCGAACGACTTTCTCGCCGAGCTGAGCGACGAGGCCGACGGCAAGAACGGCGATCACGGCGGAAACGGCTCGCGGCTGTCGTTTCCGGCAAGCGATCCGCCCTCCTCGATGGCCGGTCAGGACGGCGAGGACGATGGCGAGCCGGCACACGCGCACAGCGCGGTCGTCGAGGCGCCCGCGAAGCGATCGACGTCGGTCACGCTGGATGGCGAGACATTCGACCTCGAGGACGGCGCGGTGGTGATCGCCGCGATCACCAGTTGCACCAACACCTCAAACCCATCGGTGATGGTCGGCGCCGGCCTGCTCGCCCAGAAGGCCGTCGACCGCGGCCTAACACGCAAGCCGTGGGTCAAGACGAGCCTCGCCCCGGGCTCGAAGGTCGTCACCGACTACCTCGACCGCGGCGGGCTGACCGAGCCGCTCGAGCAGCTCGGCTTCAACCTCGTCGGCTACGGCTGCACGACCTGCATCGGCAACTCCGGGCCGCTGCCGGAGGAGGTCTCGGCGGCGATCGAGGCCGAGGACTTGACTGTCTGCTCGGTGCTGTCGGGCAACCGCAACTTCGAGGGCCGGATCCACCCCGAGGTGAAGATGAACTATCTCGCCTCGCCGCCACTCTGCGTCGCCTATGCGCTCGCCGGCCGGATGGATCTCGACCTGCTGACCGAGCCGCTCGGTGAGGACAGCGACGGCGAGCCCGTCTACCTGCGCGACATTTGGCCGACACAGGCCGAGGTCAACGCGGCGGTCGAGGAGGCAGTCCAGTCCGACATGTACCGCAAGAGCTACGGCGAGGTCTACGAGGGCGATGAGAACTGGCGGGCGCTCGAGACGCCTGAGGGCGACCGCTACGCCTGGGACGACGGCTCGACCTACGTCAAGCGCCCGCCGTACTTCGAGGGGATGCCGGCCGAGGCGCCCGAGGGCTTCGAGGACATCCGCGGCGCGCGCATCCTCGCGCTGCTCGGCGACAGCGTCACGACCGACCACATCTCACCCGCCGGCGCGATCAAGCGGGACGGCCCCGCCGGCAGTTACTTGATCGAGCACGGCGTCGAGCAGCGCGAGTTCAACTCCTACGGTTCGCGGCGCGGCAACCACGAGGTGATGATGCGCGGGACGTTCGCCAACGTGCGGCTGCGCAACCAGCTCGCGCCCGGCACCGAGGGCGGCATCACCGTCAAGGACGGCGAGCAGACGACGATCTACGACGCGGCGATGGAGTACCAGTCCGAGGGTGTGCCGCTCGGCGTGCTCGCCGGCAAGGAGTACGGCTCCGGCTCCTCGCGCGATTGGGCTGCCAAGGGCCCGCGCCTACAGGGCATCCGCTTCGCGATCGCCGAGAGCTACGAGCGGATTCACCGCTCGAACCTCGTCGGGATGGGCATTCTCCCGCTGCAGTTCCCCGACGGCGAGTCGGTCGAGTCGCTCGGCCTGACCGGCTTCGAGAGCTTCGACTTGGCGCCGCTCGAGGAGGGCGTCAAGACGCTGCAGGTCACGGCCACGCCCCAAGATGGCGAGGCGATTGTCTTCGACGCCCGCGTACGGATCGACACGCCGAACGAGTGGCTCTACTACCGCAACGGTGGCATCCTCCACTTCGTCTTGCGGCAGCTCGTCACCGCTAGCTAAAGCGCTTCGCGAGCGAGCGCAGCGCGCGTACGTGAATTGGCAGCCGCCGGGGCTGCCACTCGACGCCTGCCAGCTCGGCCTCGGCGCGGTCGAACGCGTCCTCGATCAGCGCGTCGTGGAGCCAGCGGAAGCAGAGCGGCCAGCCGAGCCGCAGCCAGCTCTTCGGGTGTCCCTCAAGCGTGTGCCGCAGCAGCGTCTTACCACCGGCAGTGGGGAGGATCTCGAAGCGGTGTCCGCCCTCGATCGGGAACTTGGGCGTGAAGGCGAACACGACCAAGCGTCCCGGCTCGTAGCGCGCAACCTCGTAACGCACCGGGCCGTGCCCACCATCCGACCCGATTTCCAAGCCGCGATCGAGCCGCAACGCCGGCCAGCGACGCTTAGGCCACAGACGGTCGTCCTTGGACGACAGCGAGTCGACCAGGGGGCCAATCGCATCCTCGCCAGCGTCGACAACCCGCTCGTGCACGTTGCTGATCATGGGACCTCCAGGACTAGAATAATGTTCTAGAACATTATTCTAGTCAGGTCATCGCGTTGATCCCGGTCGTGAGCCGACCGATGATCAGCTTCTGGATCTGTGAGGTGCCCTCATAGAGGGTGGTGACGCGGGCGTCGCGAAGGTAGCGCTCGACGGGGTGGTCGTCGACGTAGCCGGAGCCGCCGTGGACCTGGATCGCGGTGTTCGCGCTGCGGATCGCGGCCTCTGTCGAGAAGAGCTTGGCGACCGAGGTCTCGAGCGTGTTCGGCTGGCCGGTGTCCTTCAGCCAGGCCGCCTTCCAGACGAGTGCGCGGGCGGCGTGGGTGTCGACGACCATGTCGGCGATCATCGCCTGGACGAGCTGGAAGGCGGCGATCGGGCGGCCGAACTGCTCGCGCTCCTTGGCGTAGGCGGTCGACGCGTCGACGCAGCCCTGGCAGATGCCGACGCAGCCGGCGGAGACGCTGAAGCGGCCGGAGTCGAGCGCGGTCATCGCGACCTTGAAGCCGTCGCCGATGTCGCCCAGCAGCGCGTCGTCGCCGACCTCGACACCGTCGAGGGCGAGCTCGGCGGTGTCGGAGGCGTGCAGGCCAAGCTTGCCGTGGATCTCGGCGGCCGAGAAGCCGGCGGAGTCGGTCGGCACGAGGAAGGCGCCGAGACCGCGGTGGCCGAGCTTGCGGTCGGTCTGGGCGAAGATCAGCGCGAAGGCGGCGTGGTTGCCGAGCGAGATCCACTGCTTCTGGCCGCTGATCCGCCAGCCGCCGTCGACCTGCTCAGCGCGCGTGCTGAGGTTGGCGGCGTCGGAGCCGGTGTCGGGCTCGGTGAGGCCGAAGCAGCCCATCGCCTCGCCGGAGCAGATGCCCGGGATGAAGCGCTGCTTCTGCTCCTCGCTACCCCACTTGGCGATCGCCGACCCTACGAGCGAGGTGTTGACCGAGACGACGGTCCGCGCCGACGAGTCGGCGCGGCCAATCTCCTCGACGATCAGGCCATAGGTGCGGTAGTCGATTCCGCGGCCGCCGTACTCCTCGGGCAGGATCGGCCCGATGAAGCCGATCTCGGCGAGTTTCGCGACCAATTCGGTGTCGAAGCGACCGGAGCGGTCGTTGTCGCGCGCTCGCGGGGCGATCTCGTTGTCGGCGAACTCACGCGCGGTGTCGCGTATCAGCCGCTGCTCGTCGGTCAACTCGAAATCGATCACCGCGTGCAGTCTAGACTCGGTCGATGGACGAGTTTGCCTGGTTGACGGTGGGTTTCCTGATCGGCGGGATCCTGTTGCTACTGGCGCTCGGCAAGTGGTACCCGGGCTCGGGAGCCGATCAGGTCGACTGGAAGCCGACGCGCTCGATCGAGCAGGAGATCGAGCTCGAGCTCGACGACGTGGCGCAGATGCTCGAGGCGAATAACGCGCGTCGCCGGGCTTCGGGACGCCCTGAGCTGACTGAGGACGATCTGCGTGACGAGGTTGCCGCCGAGGAGGAGCGGCGCCTACGCACGTCGCCGGAGGACTTCTAGCTGGCGATCCTCGTCGCAGTGCCGTCGTCGGTCTTGTCGGGCTGAAGGTCGAGCAAAAAACGGTCCGCGAGCGCCTCGACGAGCCCGGGTAGCCGGCCCTCATCGCGCGCCAAGGCGAGCTGGCGCTTGGCTCCGTTCTGCTCCGCCATCGTCTCGATCAGCGCCAGCTCGCTCTCGCAGCCGAGCGCCGCAGCGTGGGGGGCGCAGGCGGCCAGTAGCCGGCCGAGCTGCTCGCGCACCGGTGTCCGCTGTTCGCGCGCCGGGTCGATCAACCGTGCGTCCATGCCGTCGCGAGCGGCGATGAAGCGGTTCTCCTCGAGCGCCTCCTGAGCGCCGACGAGCGTCGCCTCGACATAGCCCTCCTTAACCTCGAGGCGGGCGATGCACTGGACCAATGCGGCCAGTGCGGCGGCCTCGCTAGCGGTCGTCTGCGCGTCGAGCACCCGAACCTCGACAGTGCCGAAGCGCGGCTGTGGCCGCACGTCCCACCAGAGGAACGTCGGCTCAGGGAAGGCGTCGCAGCGGATCAGCAGGTCGACCGCGCCGACCCAGTCCTCGTAGTCGCGGAAGGCGCGCGGTATGCCGACGCGTGGGAAGGCCTGGAAGAGCGGCGTGCGCGCGGACGCGAGGCCGGTGTCGCGCCCCTGCCAGAACGGCGAGTTGACCGACAGCGCCAGCAGCAGCGGCAGGTGGACGCGCATCCGGTTAAAAAGCCGAATGCCGTCGGCCGGTCCACGCACGGCGACGTGGATGTGCAGCCCGAAGGTCGGCTCGCGCCGCGCGAGCTCGCGCATCGACCCGTAGACGGCCTCGTAACGCTCGCCGGTCGAGACCACCGTCTCATGCCAGACCGTCGATGGATGAGTGCCAGCACTGGCGGCGCGTAGGCCGATCGCCGACAGCTCGCGGTCGAGCTGGCTACGCAGTGAGCGCAACTCATCGTGGATACCGCTCGCGGTCTGGTGGACACCAGTGCTCAGCTCGAGCGCCGAGGTGTGCGTCTCGCGCGTGACGTGGCCGTCCATCGACTCCGGCAGTCGCGGCAGCACGCGGTCGATCTGCTGCGCCAGCGACCAGTCGTGCGGGTTGAGCAGCATCACCTCCTCCTCGGCGCCGAGCGTGTATTCGTGGCCGCCCTGCCAGACAGCCCAGTCCGGAAGCCGCCCTCTCATCACGCCGCACGCACCCGGATGTCTTGGGCCTCGAAGCGCATCGCCGCGTCGACGAGGCCACGGAACAGGCTCGCCTGCTCGCGCCGCGCGACAAGGCTCTCGGCGTGCCACTGGACCCCCACGGCAAAGTCGCGCGCCGGCGCCTCGAGTCCCTCGATCACCCCGTCGGGGGACCATGCCACCGCCCGCAGCCCGTTGCCGATCTGGTGCACCCCCTGGTGGTGGAAGGAGTTGACCGCCGCCGCGCGGCGGCCCATCAGCCGCGCCAACCGGCTGTCGGCCGCGACCGTCACGTCGTGGACCGCACGGTCGCCTGGCTCGCGCTGGCGGTGGTCGATCGTCACGCCTGGACGGTCAGGCAGGTGCTGGTGCAGCGAGCCGCCGCGCGCCACGTTGAGTGCCTGCATCCCGCGGCAGATCGCGAGGATTGGGAGGCCACGCTCGTCGGCCTGGCGCGCCAGCTCGAGCTCGAAGCGATCGAGGTCCGGCTCGATCGGCCCGAGCTCGGGGTGCGGGCGCTCCTCGTAGGTCTCGGGGTCGAGGTCGGGGCCGCCGGAGAGGCAGACACCGCTGAGCCGGTCGAGCAGCGGCTCGATCGCCTCGAGCTCGAGCGGCGGCATCACGACGGGCAGCCCCCCCGACGCCTCGATCGCGCGCAGATAGGTAAGGCCGAGCGCCATCTCGCGCCGCGGCGGATCGGCCTGCGGCGTCTGCTCGACACGCTCGGCGAACCGCACCTCGGAAGTGGTGACCCCGATCAGTGGGCGGGTCGGGGTCAGGCCAGAAGCCACGTGTCTTTTCCTCCTCCGTCGCGAGAGCTGTTGACGATCAGGGAGCCGCGCGTCAGGGCGACCCTGGTCAGCGCGACCGGCGCCGTGACCGCGGCATCGCCGACACCGATCACGAATGGGCGCAGGTCGACGTGACGGGGCTCTAGTCGCCCGTCGCAGACGGTCGGTTGGGTCGAAAGCTCGATCAGCTCCTGGGCGATGTAGCTGTCAGGGTGTGCCGCGACCTTGCGCCGCACATCCTCGCGCGTGCGCGGGCTGACGCGCGGGCAGACGACGACACCCTCGCCGCCGTAGCCGCTGCGCGGCTTGACGACCAGTTCGTCGAGGCGCGGGAAGACCTCGTCGAGTACCTCCGGGTTGCCGAGGTCGTAGCTGCGAACCGATGCGATCAGCGGCTCCTCACCACAGTAGAAGCGCACCATCTCCTCGACGTAGACATGCGCCAGCTTGTCGTCGGCGACGCCGGCGCCGAACGGGTTGACGACGGCCAGCGTGCCGGCCAGCAGCGGGTCGAGCAGCTTCTCGGCGAGCCAGGTCGGCTCGCCTTCGGGCGTCCGCAGGCGGTCCTCGTCGGTGCGGCGGTAGATGACGTCGATCGCCCGCGGTGCGCCGGCGTCGTTGCGCGCGTAGAGGCGGTCCCCGTCCGGCATCACGTCTTCGGGGCGCAGGATAGGAATATCGAGGGCCGCGGCGAGCGCACGGTGCTCGTACCACGCGCTGTTCGACGGGCCGTCCGAGAGCAGGGCGACGGCGGGGCGTTCGACGCCGGACGGGGCCGACGCCCGCAGCGTGTCGGCGAGCAGCAGCAGTGCACGGCGCGGGTCGAGCCGCCCGGGGGGAGGGGTAAACGGCAAGCTCGCGTCGACCGCCTCGCGCGCCGCGATGGCATAGGCGATTCCCGATGGCGTGCGCATGTTGTCCTCGAGCACCATCAGCGCCCCGTCGCCGTCGCGGACCAGGTCGAGCCCCGCGACCCAACCGAACCTGCTCGGCGCGCGGCCGATCAGGTCGCGCTCGAAATGGCCGGCGGTCTCGATCACGCGCTCCGGCACGATCCCAGCGGCGACGATCTCACGCTGGGCGTAGACGTCGGCGACGAACGCGGCCAGCGCTCGCCCGCGCTGGGCGAGACCGCGCCGCAATAGGCCCCAGTCGTTGGCATCGATTACCCGCGGGACGGGATCGACGAGGAACGGCGAACGCTCGGAGCCAGAGCCGAAGCCAACTCCACGCTTGTCCAGTGTCGCCTGCACGGCGGCAGCCGTGGCGTCGAGGTCCGCCGTCGCGAACGCGTCCATGGTGGTGGTCACGCTGCCCAGGCTAAGCATTCGCAAACGCCCGGGCCTTGGCCCGGTGGACAAATCGTCAGCGGTCGTGCTCGCCTCAGAGGAGCGGATCGAGTCGGCGCAGCAGGTGCTCGACGATACGCGCCGTGGCTCCCCAGACGAGATGGCTGTCGACGGTGTAGGTCGGCGTCTTGAACGGGACGCCGCGGCGTGTCAGCCGCTTGTGTTCATAGCCGCGCACAAGATCGGCGAGCGACAGCTCCAATATTTGGGCGACCTCGGTCTCCTGGGGCGCCCAGGTCTGGCCCGGCTCGATCAACCCGACGAACGGGAAGACGCGGTAGCCCGTCACGAACGTGCCGACCGGCGGGAGGGCACCGACCAACTCGACCTCGTCGCGGGCGAGGCCGACCTCCTCCTCGGCCTCGCGCAGCGCTGTCGTGCGCAGGTCCTCGTCGGGGAAGTCCTGACGACCACCGGGAAACGAGATCTCCCCGGCGTGGCGGCGCATGTCGGCGCGCCGCTCGGTGAAGACCGCGACCGGCTCGCCGGCGCGGTGGAAGATCGGCACCAGCACCGCGGCGTCGGTCTTGCCCGGGGCGTCCATCGCGGCCGCTTGCTCGGGCGTCAGCAGCAGCTCGCGCAGCTCGGCGGCGGTCGGCATGCGCCGTATGATCGCGGCATGGCCTATGTCGATGACGCCGAGGGCTGGAAGCGGCTGGTCGCGAGCCTCGCCCAGTGGTCAAGAGCGATCGACGGCGCGTCGGAGGGGATGCGCTCGATCGACCGCGACGGGCTCGTCATGACGACCACCCCGGCGGTACCCGAACGGTCGATCGTCAACGACGTCGTCTACTGGGACGGCGCCGCCCTGATCGCCGCCTACGACGAGATTGAGCAGGCGTTCGACACGGCAGGGATCGCCGCCTGGCTGGTCTGGGTCCCCGACACCGACACCGACATCGCGGGCGCCCTGGCCGAGCGTGGCCACGTGCTCGACTCCGACCCCGAGGCGATGGTGCTCGACCTCGAGACGGTCGAGCGGCCACCCGAGCCGCCGGGATTCAGCCGGACGATCGATCCAGTCGAGCTGGCACGGCTCAACGACCATGCCTACGGGATGCACAGCGCGTTCGAGCTCGCGCTCGCCGACCTTCGTCCAGGCGACGGGCTGTACTTCTACGGCGTCGAGGACGACGACGGGCTCGCGTCTGGCCTCGTCACCTTCGACCACGAGGACGACTGCAGCGTCTGGCTCGTTGCAACGCGTGAGTCGGCACGCGGGCGTGGCTTGGCGAGTGCCCTGATGGCGCACGCGCTCGCCGACGCCCGCGAGCGCGGCCGCACGACGTCGACCCTCCAGGCAAGCGACCTTGGCCGCCCGGTCTACGAGCGGCTTGGGTATCGCTCGCTGGGCGAGATCCAGTTGTGGGAGAAACGCCGCTAGGCGGCGACGGGCTCGTCGATGGCAACGCTCGAGAAGCGCATCGTGCCGTCGTCGACATTGCCGTCGCGCAGATTGCGCAGGTCCTCGCGGTAGCTCATGCTGAGCTGCCAAGGGGCCTCGGGGCCCTGCTTTGGGAACTGCTGCATCGAGCGCTGGACGTAGCCGGCGGTGAAGTTGAGCAGCGGCCGGCGCTCGATTGAGGGATCGTCGTTGACCGCTACGCACTGGTCGTACCCGTTGTCATCCATGTGCGTCAGCAGCCGGCACATGTACTCGCAGGTCAGGTCGACCTTGAGCGTCCACGAGGCGTTGACGTAGCCGACGGCGAAGGCGAAGTTCGGCACTCCGCCGAGCATCATCCCCTTGTAAGCCAACGTGTCGGGCAGGGCGACATCCTCGCCGTCGACAACAAGGCGGATGCCGCCGAATGCCTGGAGGTTCAAGCCCGTGGCGGTGACGATGATGTCGGCTTCGAGCTCGGTACCCGACTCGAGCTCGATCCCGCGCTCCGTGAAGTTGGCGATCCGGTCGGTGACGATCGTCGCCCGACCCTCCGAGATTGCCCTGAACAGGTCGCCGTCCGGCACCGCGCAGAGGCGCTGATCCCACGGGTCGTAGCGCGGTCGGAAGTGGGTATCGATGTCGTAGCCGTCTGGAAGCTGGCGCTTCGCGCTGAAGCGGATCACCCGTCTGACCAGGCCCGGCCAGCGGCGCGCGAGCTTGTAGACGAGCGACTGCAAGCCGACGTTCTTGCGTCGGGTGATCGCGTAGGCGACGCGTGTGGGCAGGACGCGCCGCAGGGCGTTGGCGATCGCGTCGCGCGACGGAACCGAGACGATGTAGGTCGGCGAGCGCTGGAGCATCGTGACCTGAGCGGCCTTCCTCGCCAGCGCGGGCACCAGTGTCACCGCCGTCGCGCCGCTGCCGATCACCACCACGCGCTTGCCCGCGTAGTCGAGATCTGCGGGCCAGTGCTGAGGGTGGATGATCTGGCCCCGAAAGCGCTCGCGGCCTTCGAAATGAGGTGTGAAGCCCTCGTCATAGCGGTAGTAGCCGCCAGCCGAGAACAGGAAGCCGCAGGTCAGGGTGACCGGCTCGTCGCCTGTGCCCGCATGGGTATCGCCACGCTTCGCCTCCACCGTCCAGCGTGCCTGCGCGCTTGACCACTCCGCGCGAACAACACGGTGACCGAAGCGGATGTGGCGGTCGATCCCATTCTCACGGGCGGTCTCACGGACGTAGTCGAGGATCGCGGGGCCGTCTGCGATCGCCTGCTCGCCAGTCCACGGCTTGAAGGCATAGCCGAGCGTGTGCAGATCGGAGTCCGACCTGATGCCCGGATAGCGGAACAGATCCCAGGTGCCGCCGCTCGCGTCGCGGCCCTCGAGGATCGCGTAGGTCTTGCCCGGCAGCTTTGACTGCAGGTGGTAGGCAGCGCCGATTCCCGACAGGCCTGCGCCGACGATCAAGACGTCGACGTGGTCGGGGAGGGAGGAGCTCGGGGAGCTGGAGAGGCTCATTTCTGCTGGACCAGTATCTCGCGGCGATCGGTTCGCGTACGCGATCTTGTGACCGGTGGGACCCCTGATGTAACGGCAAGCCGGTGCAGGCCCCAGGCGAGCAGCGCCAGCAGGGACAGGGCGATCGCTGCGACGACCGAGTAGGCGATCGCCGTCAGCGATCCCGCGACGTCGGTCTTCTGCTCCCGTTGCAGCAGCTCGATGTCGGGGACGAGCTCGCGCGTGAACGTTCGCGGTGCGGGTACCTCGGCCGCTGGGATCGCCGGATCGTAAGGCAGGAAGATCGGCGCCCCGTCGAGCGCATTGCCACGCTGGAGGCGAATCAGTGACTTCCAGTTGCCGTGAACCGGAATCGGCTCGGTGGTCCGGTAGACGCCGTCGCGGACCCGCTCGAGCCGGTCGACGACAAGGCCGTCGCCCTGCCAAGCGGTCGCGGTCAGCCACTCGGCGTCATCAGCCGCGTTGGGCGGGTCGAAGCGGACGGTAGCGGCGACGGTCCGCTCGGCGCCGCCGTCGATGTCGCGTGTGGTGACGGCGACCGTGGTCGGCGGTCCCGGCGGGGTGTAGAGCGCCCACAGGACCATCGCCCCGACGCTGGCTGCGGCGACTGCGCCGGCGACGCGCAGCGATGGGGTGCGCGGGATCCTGTCGGACGCCAGGTGGGCGCCGACCCAACCGCCGATCAGTGCGGCGCAGACCGCCATCGCAAAGCCGAGCAGCGCGCCCTCCGGGAAGAGGGCGGCGGTCCACGGCAGCGGCATCCAGAACTGGCTGAACGCCCACTCGGAGGCCAACCCGACGGTGCCGATCAGGACACCGGCCCAGAGGCCGAAGGCCAGCGGCCGCTGGCGCACTGAGATCGCCAGCGCGAGCAGCTCGACGGCCGCCGCGGATGCGAGGTAGAGGGGGAAGTGGGGTGTGGTCTCGCCGAGGATCGGTCCGACGAGCACGGCCAGGAAGCCGCGGATCAGCAGGAAGAACAGCACCGCGCCGAGCGCCGCGCCGCGGCCGAGCCAGATCCGCGTGGCGACCAGCACCACACCGGCCGCGAGCATGATCAGCAGCGGCTGGAAGACCATCCGGAACTGGCCGATGCCGAAGTCGAACTCGGCCTGGAAGGTCGACATCCCGAGCAGCAGGCCGCCGGTCAGCGTGATCAGACGCAGCTTGTGGATCCACGGCGCCTCGCCTTCGCCACGGGACCTGCCCGCCGTCCTCGTCGCACGCCGCGACTCGGTCTGCAGGACGGCGATCCCGACGAGCGACATCGAAGCGCCGCCGATCAGCATCAGGTGGGTCGGTCCCCAGAGCGTGACGTCCTGTCCGAAGAGGCGGTGCCAGACGTCGTCGAGCGGGAAGCCGAGCAGCGCGAAGGCGCCGCAGGCGCAGATCAGCACACCGCCGAGCGGGGTGTACCAATCCTTGCCGAGCTTGACGGCGCTCGCGCTTGGCTTCTCCTTCGGCAGAACCATCGCGACGAAGCCGGCGCTGAAGATGCCGTAGAGGCCGGCGAGGATCAGGTAGTGGGCGGGGTTGGCGAGCGGCCCGTCGTCGCGACCGACGTCGATGTGCAGCGCTATGTCCCAGTACATGCCGGTCACGGCGACCAGCAGCGAGCCGGCGGCAAGCGCCGCGGGGAAGGCCGCCCAGCCGGGCTGGCCGGACACGCGCGTCGAGAAGGCGGCGATCTTGCCGAGGATCGGAACTGTTCCGCGCCGGTGGCCATCGCCGAGCCAGAGCAGGCCAAGCGTCAGCAGCGTCGCGCTGATCGTGGCGATCGCAATCTCGGTGGTAGCCGCCCCTCCCGCGGGAGGAGCGGAGGCTGCAGTCGAGGACAGGAGAACGTTGATCATTGTCCCACCGTACCATGTGACGCCATTTGATGTCACGTTATTCGTAGTAGCATGGAACGATGGCCGATACGCAACTGACGATCGACGAGCTGGGGCGCGAGACGGGCATGACCGTCCGCACAATCCGCTCGCACCAGGCGCGCGAGCTGTTGCCGCCGCCCGAGGTCCGTGACCGGGTCGGCTACTACGGGCCTGAGCACGTTGCCCGCCTGAAGCTGATTCAGCAGTTGCAGGCCGAGGGCTTCAACCTGCGTGGAATCAAGCGTCTGTTGGCGACCGCTGGTGGGCCTGCCCAGCAGTTGCTCGATGTCGGCGAGGCGGCGCGCGCGCCGTTCGCGGCCGAGTCGCCGCAGGTCTTCACTACTGAGGATCTGATCGAGCGCTTCGGCGCCGAGGGCGGCAAGGAGCTACTCGCACAAGCCGAGCGGATCGGGACGCTCGTCCCGCTCGGTGGCGGTCGCTACGAGGCGCCGATCCCATCGCTGCTCGACCTTGCCGAGGAGGTCGTCTCCAACGGCGTCTCGCTCGAGGCCGCGGTCGCCGTGATGGACAAGGTCAACGACAGCTGCAAATCGATCGGGCGCGCCTTCGTCGACCTTTATCTGGCCGAGGTCTGGAAGCCGTTCGTCGACGCGGGCTACCCGGAGGAGCGTTGGCCCGACGTGATGAGGTCGATCGAGGGCTTGCGCCCACTCGCCGCGAAGGCGATCGAGTCGATGTTCGGCTTGACCATGACGCACGAGGTCGATACTGCCTTCGGCAAAGAGGTCAGCCGCCTCGCCAAGAGCAAGAACGGCGGCCGCTCCGGCTCGCGCTAGATCAGCTCGAGCTTCTCGTCGAACATGACCTCGCCCTCCAGGGTGCGGTGGACAGGGCACTTCGCGACGATCTGCATCAGCTTGTCGCGCTGCTCCTCGGGGAGCTCCTTCGGCAGCCTGACGGCCATCTGGAAGCGCGTCGGCGAGCCGCGCTGGGCTGGCTCGTAGTCGACCTCGACGACGACGTCGCCGACGTCCCAGCCCTTGCGCTTGGCGTACATCTCCATCGTGATCGCGCTGCACGCCGCGAGGCTCGCCGCGAGCAGCTCCTGGGGGTTCGGGCCGGCGTCGCTGCCGCCGATGCCCGGCGGCTCGTCGGAGGTCAGCTTGTGTCCGCCGACCTCGACGTGGTGCTTGAGCCCGCCGCTGCCGACCCGCCGCGCGACCGCCTTCATCCGGCGTCCCTGCCCTGGAACAGCTCGGGGTCGGGGCGGTCGGCGAAGCGGGCGAGCGCGAAGACAGCGTCGGCGAGCCGGTTGAGGTAGCGCAGCACCGTGTCGTCGGCAAGCTCGCCGGCCTCGTTCAGCGAGCTGACGCGCCGCTCGGCGCGGCGGATCGCGGCGCGCGCGACGTCGAGCCGCGCCGACAGCTCGTTGCCGCCGGGAATGACGAACTTCGGCGGCAGCTCGACGCGGTCCATGTAGCGGTCGATGTCGCCCTCGAGCTCGGCCACCATCTCCTCGGTGACCCGCGAGACGCCGTCCTGCAGGCGGTCGGCGGCGCTCGGCGCGGTCGCCAGCTCGGCGCCAGCGATGAACAGCTCGTTCTGGAAGCGCAGGATGTCGGCGTAGATCTCGGAGCCTTCGTCGGCCGCGGCGCGCGCGAGGCCGAGCGAGGAGGCGGCCTCGTCGACCGAGCCGTAGGCCTCGGGCCGGGGCGAGGACTTGCCGACGCGGCCTCCGTACCAGAGCCCCGTCGTTCCGTCGTCACCCTTGCGCGTGTAGATCTTCACCGCTCTATTGCAGCAGGTTGAAGATCAGGCCCGTGGGGATCTTCGGGTAGAAGTAGGTCGACTTGGGCGGCATCGATTCGCCGGTCTCCGCGACCTCGCTGACCTGCTCGACTGGCGTGCCGCGCATGAAGAAGCCGGCGTCGTAGCGGCCGCTCTCGACTGCCTCGACGGCGTCGTCGAAGCTCTTCGAGTAGTTGAGCCCGTTGAGGTGTGAGATGTCGTCCTCGCTCATGCCGAGCGCGCCCTTCAGGACGAGCGCCTCGAGCACCGCGGTGTCGAGCCGGCGGTAGGGCTCGGGCATTCCCGCGAGCGCCGCGTCGGCGATCGACTGGTCCTTCAGTGTCACGCGGTACGGCTGGCGGTGAAAGGAATCCATGTAACCGAACTGGACGCGGCCATCGGGGTCGCCAGTCGGCTCGAGCTGGTCGCGCTCGATCGGTTCTACCTCGAAGTCGCGCTTCAGCGTGTCGCGGACTGCCTCCTGCTTAGCGCGGTCGTCCTTGAGTCCGCTCAGCATGCGGTGGGTCGGGAAGACCAGCAGGCCGGGATCGGACAGCGCGCAGAGAAACATCAGCACGTAGCGGTGGTCGCCCTCGCCGCCGATCTCCTCGGCGTAGACGCGCGCGGTCTCGTAACGGTGGTGGCCGTCGGCGATCAGCAGCTCGGTGTCGGCGAGCGCGTCCTGGAGCGCGGCGACACGCGCGGGGTGGGCGATGCGCCAGAGCGTGTTGAGCGTTCCCTCGTGATCGGTCGCCGTCGCGAACGGGGTCTCGGCTACGGACTCCGCGAGCACGGCAGCAGTGTCGCCACGCGGGTCGGGGAAGAGGCTGAAGATGGGGGACAGATTGGCCCGCGTCGCCCGCGTCAGGCGCAGCCGATCCTCCTTCGGGCCGGGGTGCGTCCGCTCGTGCGGCCGGATCCGCCCGGCGCCGTACTCCTCGACCCGCACCCGCGCGAAGAATCCCCGTCGCCGCTGCAGGCTGCCGTCCGGCGCCGTGTACTCCTGATCGAGCGCCCAGAACGCCGGCTCGTCCTCCTGGACCAGCACGCCCTGGTGGCGCCAGTGATCGAGCAGCGTCTCGGCGTGCAGGTACTGGTCGCCGCCATCGGTCGCCACCGGCAGATCGATCTCAACCACGTTGTACGGCGACTTCGCCACCAGCTCTGCCCGCAGTTCCTCGTCGATCACGTCATACGGCGGCGCGATCACGCCATCCAGCGGCCCGACGACGGACTGCTCGTAGCGAAGCGTCTTAAGCGGCTGTACCTCTGCCATCGGCGCGAGACCCTATCGGGAGCCCCAGAAGCGACGACTCTACGCATTTAGTCTGTCCTGCACATATGCGATCATACGTTCGTCATGGCCCACGCTCCCTACCTTCGCGAGAAGGCTCGCCAGATGCGAGTCGACAAGAGGCTCACGATCGACGAGCTGGCCGAGCGCCTCGCCCTGTCGCGCTCGACCGTCTACTACTGGGTCAAGGATCTACCGATCGAGGGGTCGGGCTGTGGCGGGCCGTTTCCAACGCATGGACAGCGGATGGGCAATCGCGCGATGCAGCTCAAGTACAAGCGGCTGCGAGATGCCGCCTACGAGGAGGGTCGACAGACCTTCGACGAGCTCGCAACCGACCCGACCTTCCGCGATTTCGTCTGCCTCTACATGGCAGAGGGTTCCAAACGCAATCGCAATGTCGTATCCATCGCAAACTCCGATCCGACGATCATGGTGATCTCTCAGGAGTGGATGAGCCGCTTCACAGAGAGGACGCTGACGTACTGGATCCAGTACCACGCCGACCAGGATCTCGATGAACTGCGGAGGTTCTGGGGAACGACGCTCAGAGTCGACACCCATTCGATCAAGCTGTTGCGGAAGTCGAACAGCAACCAGCTAAAAGGTCGAACCTGGCGCTCCAAACATGGCGTCATGAGCATCACCTGCAACGACACGCTGTTCCGATCCCGTCTGGGTGCTTGGATGGATCTACTGCGCTCGAACTGGACGTCCAGGCATACAATCGACCCCATCGGGACGTAGCTCAGCCTGGCAGAGCATCCGCCCTGGGAGCGGAAGGCCGCTGGTTCGAATCCAGCCGTCCCGATTGCCCGCTGTTGGTGGGCTATGGCGTTGGCGCCTGTTCCTTTGCCCAGCTAGTGACCTGTGCCGACCCGACAATCGGGGGTGGCGCACAGGTGGGGGCCGGCCATGGAAGGCTTCCGCCCTTGCCCTTGCCCGCAGGTGTAGAGCTTCAAGATTCCCTTCGTCGGTAGCTCGTTCGACAACATCCCGCGCAAGGGCGATCATTCAACCAGGCCCCCGTAGCTCAGATGGATAGAGCAGCGGACTTCTAATCCGCAGGTCGCTGGTTCGAATCCAGCCGGGGGCGCTCCAAGCCGTTAGCGTTCCCTCGCTATGCACGACGGCGTCGATCCCGTGGAGTTGGAGGTCTGCCTGCGGGTGATCGCGGAACTGGACGAGCTGCCGGTGGAGCATCCAGATGCGATCGTGGTGCAGCAGGCGGTGGCGAAGCTGTTCAAGACGGTCAAGCGGCGGCGGAAGGTCGAGCGGCGGGACGCGGTGCTGGCTGCGGACCGGGCCGTTACGGCGGCGACGGCCACGGCGGCGCCGGGCCGTATCGACGACGAGACGCAGGGTTTGCCGCTGACCTCGAACACGCGCGGCGCGACCGCAGGGACGCTGATCCAGGGGCGTGCTTGCTACGTCTGCAAGGAGCGCTACCACGACGTCGATGCCTTCTACCACCAGCTCTGTCCGACCTGCGCGGCGCAGAACCACGACAAGCGCGACGCGCGGACCGACCTGAGCGGGCGGCGGGCGCTGCTGACCGGCGGGCGGGCGAAGATCGGGATGCACATCGCGCTGCGACTGCTGCGCGACGGGGCGCACACGACGATCACGACACGTTTCCCCAACGACGCCGTGCGGCGGTTCGCCGCGATGCCGGACAGCGTGGAGTGGCTCGACCGGCTGCATGTCGTCGGCATCGACCTCCGCGACCCCGCGCAGGTGATCGAGCTGGCGGACTCGGTGGCCGCCGCGGGGCCGCTCGACATTCTGATCAACAATGCGGCGCAGACTGTGCGGCGCTCGCCGCAGGCATACGCGCTGCTGGCGGAGGCCGAGGCGGCGGCGTTGCCGGCCGGGCCACGCCCGGAGGTCACGACGTTCGGGCGGAGAGGGGAGGAGCGCAGGGCCGTCACGGCTGGCATCGAAAAAGGCGCGACGGCCAACCGGTCGGGCGCGTCCGAGCAGGCCGTCACCGTGCCGGGCGTCTCGGCGGGCCACTGGACCCCGACCCCCGAGGCGCTGACGGCGCTCGCGCTCACGGCGCGCTCCGCGTCACCCGAGCGAATCGCCAGCAACCAGGCGATCGACGCCGGTGGCCTCGTGCCGGATCCGCACGCCGAGAACAGCTGGAGTCAGAACGTCGACGAGGTCGATCCTGTGGAGCTGCTCGAGGTCCAGCTCTGCAACATGACCGCGCCGTTCGTCCTGGTCAGCCGCCTGCGGCCAGCACTCGCTGCCGCCAACGCACGTCGAAAGTACGTCGTCAACGTCTCCGCGATGGAGGGGCAGTTCAGCCGTGGTTACAAGGGACCCGGCCACCCGCACACCAACATGGCGAAGGCGGCGCTGAACATGCTGACCCGTACCAGCGCTCAGGAGATGCTCAGCGATGGCATCCTGATGACCGCTGTCGACACCGGCTGGATCACCGACGAGCGCCCGCATCCGACGAAGATGCGGCTCGCCGAAAAGGGCTTCCACGCGCCGCTCGACCTAGTTGACGGCGCGGCTCGCGTCTACGACCCAATCGTCCGTGGCGAGCAGGGTGAGGACCTTTACGGCTGCTTCCTGAAGGACTACCGCCCGGCGCCCTGGTAGCGGCTCGCGGCTATGTGGCGTCCTGGCAGAGAATGTGGACGACGGTGTCGCCTGGCTTGACCTCTTCGAGCCCTTCCTGGCCACGCCGTAGCGGCTTGCCGTCGCGGTAGGCCATCAGCACCGGTCCACCGCAGCGCTGGTCGGCCTGCTCGATCGGTCCCGCCTGGTCTGCGCCGATCACTTCGGCTACCAAGTCGATACCGCTGCCCGACGACAGCAGGTCCTCGAGTGTCTCGACGACCTCCGGGGAGCCCGTGCCGAGACCGAGCAGCCGCCCAGCGGCGCTAGCTGACGTCACGACCGTGTTCGCGCCCGAGTGGCGCAGCAGCGGAACGTTGTCCTCCTCTCGTGCTGAGGCTGTGATCGTCGCGTTCGGCGCGAGCTCACGGGCGGTCAACGTCACCAGCACCGACGTGTCATCACGATCGGTGGCGACGATCACGGCTACGGCCGCGGGCACCTCGGCCTCGATCAGCACCTCGCGTCGCGTCGCATTGCCAAGCACACCGGTCACACCCTCGTGGGTCGCCATCTCGATCGCCTCGGGCCGCTCGTCGACTACCACGATCTGGTCGAGGCTCGCGCCCGTGCCGACGAGCGAGCGCAGCGCGCTGCGTCCCTTGGTGCCAAAACCGCAGATGACTGTGTGCTCGTGCAACTTCCTCCTCCAGATTCGTCGTCGCAGGTTGGCGCGCGTGGCGGACGCTAGGAACTCGAGTGTCGTTCCGACAAGCAGGATCAGGAACAAGACACGGAGTGGGGTTACGACGAAGGTCGTCAGCAGTCGCGCCGAGTCACTGACGGGGACGATGTCGCCATAGCCGGTCGTCGTTATCGAGACGGTCGAGTAGTAGAGGCAGTCGAGCAGCGATACGGAGCCGTCGAGGTCGCGGTAGCCGCCGCGGTCGGCATAAGCCACGGCTGTCACAAGCCCGACCAATCCGAGCGCAATCAGCAGCCGCCAGCCCAGAGCGCGAGCGGGCGATCCCGTGCGCGAGGGGAAACGAATGTTCTCGGCGGTAACGGGCCCCATTCCCGGCCGACGCTACGGTCGCTGCCGGACAGCGCCAGGCCGCTGACCGCTACTCAGGCAGGTCGAGCGGGACGCTGAACCATGTAGTGGTTCCCATCCCGACGGCACTGCTGCAGCCAAGGCGGCCGTCCATCAGTTCGACCAGCCGGTGGGCGAGGCGCAGTGAGCCGCCGCCGTTGCCGTCGCCCAGGATGAAGCGGCCACCTCTGCGTGGACCAAAGAGTCGTGCGAGCGCGTTGGCGTCCATCCCACAGCCGGTGTCCGACACCTCAGCGTGAAACATCACCCGGTGTCCGCTTGTGCGGTCGGCTGTTACCGAGGCGACGACCTCGCCGCTGTCAGTGAATTGCACCGCGTTGTCAACCAGGCCGCATAGGACCTCGCTCAGCCAGTCGGCTTCACCGAGCGCGACTGCGGGAACTGAAGTCGCTGTCTTGACCTCGAGCGCAAGCCCCTTCTCTTGCGCCGGAGCGGCGAAGCGGGTTGCCGCGTCTTCGATCAGCCGGTGGACGTCGAAGACTTGGAAGGCGATCTCCGGGAGGTCGGCGAGGTCCATGGCGGCCCAGGCATGGACATCCCCCCGCGGAATGCGGCCGTCGGTCCCTTTGTCCTCAGTGGCCTCCCGTGGACTCACCTGGCCCTCCTCCTTGTAACCGACCGTACCACGGGTTTCTTCCTGCGTGAAGGGTCTTGAGCCTCGGTGTTTGGCGCGCTCAAGTAGCCTCAGCTCCATGCCAACCTCCCTCGTCACCGGCGGCGCCGGATTTTTGGGTTCGAATCTCTGTGATTACCTGCTCGAGCGTGGGCACCGCGTGATCTGCGTCGACAACCTCGAGACCGGTAGTTTGCGCAACATCCAGCATATATGCAGGGATGAGTTTGAGTTCAGGATGGTCGACATCACCGAGCACTACGAGATCGACGAGCCCGTCGACTTCGTCTTCCACATGGCATCGCCAGCAAGCCCGATCGACTATGCGCGGCTGCCGCTACACACGCTGAAGGTCGGCGCCTACGGCACCCACAATTCGCTTGGCCTGGCAAAGGCCAAGCGCGCCCGCTTCCTGCTCGCGTCGACCTCCGAGGTCTACGGCGACCCGCTCGTCCATCCGCAACCCGAGAGCTACTGGGGCAACGTCAACCCGATCGGTCCGCGCGGCGTCTACGACGAGGCGAAGCGCTACGCCGAGGCGCTGACGATGGCCTATCTGCGTCAGCAGGGCGTCAATACCTGCATCGTGAGGATCTTCAATACCTACGGTCCGCGGATGCGTCCAAACGACGGCCGCGCGGTGCCGACTTTCCTCAAGCAGGCGCTAAGCGATCGGCCGCTGACCGTCTTCGGCGATGGCAGCCAGACCCGCAGCTTCTGCTACGTCGACGACTTGATCCGCGGCATCGTTGCCCTGGCCGAGTCCGACATCCACGACCCGGTCAACATCGGCAATCCAAACGAGATGTCGCTGCTCGAGATGGCCAATCTGATCATCGAGCTGACCGGCGCGCGTTCCGACATCCTCTTCGAGGCACTGCCGGTCGATGACCCACAGGTTCGTCAGCCCGACATCACGCGTGCCGGAGACCTGTTGGACTGGGTGCCCGAGATCGAGTTACGCGACGGCCTGCGCCAAACGATCGACCACTACACACAGTCACTCGGGTCGCTCGGCCAGGCGACGCCGAGCTAGCTCTCGCCGAGCAGCTCTGCCATGCGCGTGTGACGGCGGAAGGCGTCGGCGCGCCGCGCCGCGCGAGCGATCGCTTCGTGCTGGCCGACCAGCACGCACGCCTGCTTGGCACGCGTGATCGCCGTGTAGAGGAGGTTGCGCGACAGCATCCCGCCGTAGGCGGAGTGGACCGGGATGACGACGACCGGCATCTCGCAGCCCTGCGAGCGGTGCACCGAGATCGCATAAGCAGGACGCAGCCAACGCACCGCGCCCGGTGGGATCTCAACACTGCGACCGTCGTCGGACTCGACGATCAAGCGCTCATCGTCCTCATCGGCCCCAGTAGCGATCGCGATCTGCCCGTTCATCAGGCCGGTTTCGTAGTCGTTGCGGGTCTGGATCAGCTTGTCGCCGACGCGAAAGTCGCCGTCGAGCAGCTCTGCACCGTCAGGGTTGAGCGCAGCGCGTAGGCGCTCGTTGAGCGCATCGATGCCGAGCGCGCCGCGATAGACAGGCGACAGGACTTGGACCTCGCGGATCGGGTCGACGCCGTAGTGGGTCGCGAGTCTGCCGGTCGCCAGCTCGACGACGGTGTCGGCGGCCGCGACATCGGCATCGCGCCGCATCACGAAGAAGTCGTGCTCCTGGTCGGCGTCGGGCTTGGTCGGGGGCGGGTCGCCGTGACGGACTGCGTGGGCGGCGCTGACGATCATCGACCGCGCCGACTGGCGGAAGACGTGGGTCAGGCGCGTGACTGGCACGGCGCCGGACTCGATTAGGTCGGCGAACGGTTTGCCGGCTCCGATCGGTGGCAGCTGATCGGCGTCGCCGACCATCACGACCGCCGTGTCCGCGGCGACCGCGTCGAACAGCATCCGCGCGACGTCGAGGCTGAGCATGCTCGACTCGTCGACGACCAGCAGGTCACATTCGATCGGAAAACTCGGCCCGCGCAGCGGTCCCTCCTGGGGGATCCACTCGAGCAGCCGGTGGATCGTCGTCGCGGGATGGTCGGTCGCCTCCTCGAGCCGCCGCGCCGCGCGTCCAGTCGGAGCGCACAGTGCGAGTGCGAGATCGGCACGATCCGCCAGCTGGGCGATTGTCCGGACGAGCGTTGTCTTACCCGTCCCAGGTCCGCCGGTGACCACTGACAATCGCCGCTCGAAGGCGGCCTCGATCGCTCCGCGCTGCTCCTCGGTCAACTCCGCGACGGCATCGACAAGCCAGTCCGGATGGGGAGTCGGTGCTGACTTGGCAAGGCCCGCAAAGTCGTCGGCGAGCGCGACCTCGGCCTCCCAAGTTGCAGGTAATGCCACCCGGTCGCCATCTACAGCCAGTGCATGCGTCGCGCCTAAGTCCTCGATCAGACCCTCGGGAAGCTGGCCGACCAGCTCGGCGGCCGACCGCTGGAGCTCCCCGAGTGGCAGATAGGTATGGCCGGCGCGTCGCTCGGCTGTCTGCAGAACGTGGATCAGCGCGGCGCGGTAGCGACCAGGCGAGTCCTCGGCGACCCCGTGGGCGCGGGCGATCGCGTCGGCGGTCTCGAAGCCGATGCCGTGCTCCTCGGTCAGCCGGTACGGGTCGCTGCGCACGATGCCAACGGCGCTCGGTCCGTGGCGCTCGTGCAGCGGCGCGGCGAGCCAGCCCGCGCCGTGCGGAGCGAGCAGGACGTAGAGATCGCGCAGCGCGCGACGGTCGCGCCAGGACTCGGCGGCAGTGGCGGCCGCGCTCGCGCTCATCCGCGGCAGCGAGCTGAACGCGGCGTCGGGATCAGCGTCGATCTGCTCGAGCACGGTCGGCCCGTAGCGGTCAACCAGCTGCTTGGCGCGGCGCTTGCCGATCCGGCTGATCGTCGTCAAGTATTTGAGCGCGCCGGCGGCGTCGTTGGGGTCGAGCTCGTAGGCCGCCTCGGCCTGGACCTGTAGCCCGTAGCGATCGTGCTCGGACCAGTGGCCGACGACACGTGCCCGATCGCCCTCGGAGAGGTGGGCTACCGGTCCGGCGACCGTCAGCTCGTCACCATCGGGCGCTTCGACGGACAACACCGCGAAGCCGCCGTCCGGTGCCGCCCAGCGGACGTGACGGACGCGGATCTCAGCGTCGAATCCGTCCTCGAGCAGATTGGGCATACTCGAATGGTGATGAGTTCCCCGGAGGCGAAGAACCTCGAGGCGATCTCGAAGGCGATCGACCGGCACGAGCTTGCCTGCGAGTACCCGACGCTGGCGATCCTGATGAACCCTTTCGAGGTCGAGCGGCTCGGCTGGGAGGAGATCCGCGGCGTTCCGGTGCGCCCGGACGAGAAGATCGGCACCGGCCGCTTCGAGATCCTCTGCGCCGGCGACGGCGAGGAGCCGGAGCTCGAGGAGTCGGTCGAGGCGATCGCCGAGCAAGACCGGCCGCTGGTCGTTCCCGTAGGTAGCCCCAACTAGCGGCGCTCCCGGCTAGTCTCCCCGCTCGTGGCGAAGGCGCGAGTCAACCCTCCGATCGAGCTGCTGCACGAGAAGCGGCACAAGATCTTCGCGGTGATGATGATCGGGTGGGCGATGAGCCTGCTCGATGTCTCGATCGTCAACGTGGCGGTCCCCGAGCTGCAGCGCGAGCTCGACGCCGACGTCAACTCGATCACCTGGGTCGTCAACTCCTACAACTTGGCGTTCGCGGCGCTGCTGATCGCGTCCGGCAAGCTCGCCGATCAGTTCGGGCGGCGTCGCTTCTTCATCATCGGCATGATCGTCTTCACACTCGGATCGCTCTGCTGCGCGATCTCGCCGTCGGCCGACGTGCTGATCGCCTCGCGTGTGCTCCAGGGCGCCGGCGCCGGCATCCTCGCCCCGCTCGGCTTCGCGATCACCGCCGCCGTCTTTCCGATCCAGGAGCGCGGCAAGGCGCTTGCGACGATCGCCGTCGTCGCGCTGGTTGCTTCGGCCTCCGGCCCGGCGATCGGGGGCGCGATCGTCGAGTTCTTCAGCTGGGAGTGGATCTTCATCATCAACATTCCGCTCGGCATCCTCGGCATCGTGCTCGCGCGCCGGATCTGGCCCGAGACCTACGACCTCGACGCCGATCCGCGGATCGACTTCCTCGGCATGGCGCTGCTCGCGCTGGCGGTCTTCTGCCTGACCTTCGGTCTCGCGGACGCCAACCACCGCGGCTGGACCGATGGCCTGACGCTCTTCCTGCTGCAGTCCTCGATCTTGCTCGGGATCGGGTTCGTGCTCTCGCAGCGGCGCGATGGCGCGATGATCACCCGCAGCCTGCAGACCAACAAGCAGTTCGTTGGCGCGAACATCGCGATGCTGCTGTTCGCGGCGGGCGGGCTCGGCGCGCTACTGCTGCTCTCGCTGACATTCGTCAACCTCTGGGGCTTCACGATCTTCGAGGCGGCGCTGGCGTTGCTGCCCGTGCCGATCACCGGCATCCTGGTCTGGCCGCGGGTCGCGAAGGCGGCCGACAGCGCGCCGCCGCGCGAGCTGGCAGCGCCGGCGCTGCTGCTGATGGCGGTCGGCCTGCTCTGGTTCTCCTTCACGCCGTCGCTGTGGGAGGGCTGGGTCGATTATCTGACCGTCTTGCCCGGCCTTGTCCTGATCGGCATCGGCATGGGAACCGGTTTCCCGACGATCAACGTCGGTGCGATGGGTGCCGTCCAAGGCCAGGAGCTGGGCCTCGCGTCGGGGATCCTCAACACGTCGCGCCAGCTGGGAGTGGCGATCGGCGTCGCACTGTTGGTAGCAACCTTCTCGCAAACGCTGCACTGGCATACCGATTCGGCGGTCGACGACGTCGCCGACATCGCGCAGGAGTACCAGGTCCCGCCCGCGATCTTTGGCGGTCTGATGCGTCAGGACATGGCGGTCTTCGCCGGTGGCGCGAGCGATCGCGTCGATCCCGGCCCGGGCTTCGACGAGCAGGTCTTCCGCCGCACCGCTGGCGCCGCGCGCAACTCGTTCGGCTGGGCGTTCCGCGCCGCGATGCTGCTGGTCCTACTCGCGATTCCCTTCACCTTGACGATGCGGCGCTCGCCCGCCCAGGCGCGCGCCGCCGCGATAGCCGCGATGCAGGCGGCCCAACAGCAATCTGCCGAGCCGCGGGCTGGGCCAGAGCCGTCGGTTCTCCCTGGTTCTGCGGGACCCCAGCCGGCGGGCTAGGGTTCTCGCAGCACCCAGGGGGCCGCACTCGCATCGCGTCAAAGAGGCTCACGAGGAGGAACTGATGAAGCTGATCGGAGTTGGATTCGGCCGTACAGGCACGATGTCGCTCAAGGGAGCGCTCGAGCAGCTGGGGGCCAATCCTTGCTTCCACATGATCGATCTGATCATGGGGGAGAACAAGGAGCGCGACCTGCCGTACTGGAAGAAGATCGCCGACGGCGAGGACGTCGACTGGCATGAGGTCTTCGATGGCTGGGAGGCGACCGTCGACTGGCCGGCGGCGGCGCGCTGGCGCGAGATCGTCGATGCGTTCCCGGACGTTCCGGTACTGCTCAACTACCGCGACTTCGACGGCTTTTACAAGAGCTGCCAGCACACGATCCTCGCGGTCAAGCAGGCGGCGATGGCCGGCGAGCTCGAGCAGGATGCCAACCGCGAGCCGCCGTCGCCGATCCTCTGGGAGGTCATCGAGAAGCTGATCTGGCAGGGCGACTTCCAGGGCCGCTTTGAGGACAAGGAGTGGGTGCGGCAGATGTACTACGACCGCATCGAGACGATGAAGAATGAGATCCCGTCGGACCGCCTGATCGTCTGGGAGCTCGGCAAGGACGGCTGGGGACCGCTCGCCGACGCGCTCGGCGTGCCGGCGCCCGACGAGCCGTTCCCGCACCTGCACGACACGAATGAGTTCAGGGCGGAGTTTGGACTGGCGCCCGTAGGCGCCTAGCCACTACCTGGCGAGCTCTGGGATCGGGCCCAAGTTGGGCTCGATCCCATGCGTCTCGTGAGCGCGGAAGTTGCTGAACAAGCGGTGGTCGGGCCCGTGGTAGTCCGACGAGCCGGTCGCCAGCAGTCCCAGCTCTGAGCAGCGGTCCGCGAGCAGGCGGACCTGATTCTCGGTGTGGGTGACGTAGAAGACCTCGACGCCCTCGACGCCCGCCTCCTTGAAGCGGTCGATCAGCGCCAGCACCTCGTCGTCGTCCTTGACGTCCCAGAAGGGATGCGCCCAGATGGCGATGCCGCCAGCGTCGTGGATCCAGCCGATCGCCTCGGCGACCGTCGGGTGCGAGCGCGCCACGTAGCCGGGCGTGCCCTGGATCAGGTAGGCGGGGATGAACGAGGAGACGTCGCCGTGGCCCTCGTCGGCGAGTCGCTCCGCGTTCGCGGGATGGGCGAGCACGCCGGCTGCGAGGTGGGGGCGACCGACCGGCTTGCCGGCGGCGCGACGGGCGTCGACGTGACTCGGGTCGATCTCGAAGCCGAGCTCCTTGAGGCGGTCGGACATCGCCTCGGCGCGGCGCTCGCGATCGCCACGGGCGTCGAGCAGCCGCTCCTGGAGGACGGGGTCGCTCTGGTCGACGCCGTAGCCAAGGACGTGCATGTCCTCGTAGGGGCCGTCGACGGCCGAGATCTCGGTCGCTGTGACGATCGGCACACCGTGCTCGCGACCGGCGACGAGCGCCTCGTCGACGCCGTCGACGGTGTCGTGGTCGGTCAGGGCCAGCAGCTCGACGCCGGCGGCGGCCGCGTTGGCGACCACCTCCGCGGTCGGCAACTCGCCGTCGGAGTGGATGGAATGCGATTGGAGATCGAAAGTGGGAGCGGTCACGGGCGGCGACAATACATGCGGCGGGTGGACCACCCTCAACCGCCGGCCGCCGCTTCGCGCCTGCGCGACGGCTAGTCTGCGCCCTCGCATATGGCCCTCCAACCTCGATTGACTCGGCGGCGTGCGCTGCAGGCCGGCGGCGCCGGAGCGCTCGCGCTCGGCCTCGGCGCCTGCAACGACGAGCTCGAGCCACAGGTCAGCCACGCGGAGGATGCGCCGAACGTCGTGATGATCCTGACCGACAGCACGCGGCGGGACTTCGTCAGCGCCTACGACGACGTCGACCCGCTCGCCGACACGCCGAACCTCGCTGCGCTCGCCAAGCAGTCGCTGCTGTTCGACCACGCCGTGCCGGAGGCGATGCCGACCGGCTGCGTCCGCCGCGCGCTGATCACCGGGATGCGCTCGTTCCCGTTCCGCAACTGGCAGGTGACGCCGAAGCTGCCCGCCGAGCCGGGCTGGAACGACATCTACCCCTACCAGCCGATGTTCACCGAGGTCATGTCGGAGGCGGGGATCGAGACCGCCTACGTGACCGACAACCCGTTCCTCGTCGGCCCGCGCTTCACCAATTTCCGCCGCACGCTGAACATGGCGCGGCCGGACTACTCACAGGGGTCCTACCGCGCCTTCAACCGGCCGTTCAAGCGTCCCGCGGCGCGCAACCAGATCGAGCGTTACCTGTTCCCGAAGCTGACCGACTCGATCGAGGTCCAGCGGCTACGCGAGTACGTCGGCTGGAACAACCTCTACCGCCGGCGCGAGAGTGACTACTCGGCCGCCCGCGTGCTGCGCAGCGGCATGGACTGCCTCGACGAGCTCAAGGACAAGAGGCCGTTCTTCCTCGGCATCGATGCCTTCGACCCGCACGAGTCGCTCGATCCGCCGCGCGCCTACATGTCGAAGTTTGCCCGCACGATGGGCTCGGAGAAGCAGGGGATCATCCCGATCCAGCCGTGGGATACCCCTTACAGCCGCGTCTTCGACCTCGGCATCGACGAGGAGACTGTCGAGCGTGTGCGCCAGCTCTACGCGGCTGAGCTGACCTTCGTCGATCGCTGGATCGGCCGCCTGCTGAACAAGATGGACGATCTCGGCCTGATGGATAACACGGTCGTGATGTACTTCAGCGACCACGGCCTGACGCTCGGCGAGTACGGGCTGCTCGGCAAGCACGCCGCCTACCCGAACTGGCCGATGTACCGGGTGCCGTACATGATCCGCGAGCCGGGCGGCAAGAAGCTCGCCGGCGAGAAGAGCCAGTACTTCGCTTCGACCCATGACGTCGCGTCGACGCTGCTCGGCTTCCAGGGCATCCGCGCGCCGGGGCTGATGGACGGCGAGGATCTGTCGCGGCTGTTCGACGGCAAGCAGCCGTATGACGAGCGGCCCTACTTCACCGCTTGTTACGCGCGCTACCTGATCTGTGGCGACGGGCGTTGGGTGCTGATCGCCCACAGCGAGAAGCGGCGGATCCGCTTGTTCGATACGCAAGCGGACGCCGGGGAGACGATCAATCTGGCCGATCAGAACCCGGCGAAGGTTGAGGAGCTGTGGGCGGTGCTCGAGCAGGAGGCCGGCGGGACGTTGCCGCAGTTCGGCGACGAGGCGGTGATGGGCGGATGAGCAAGCGGCTGACGCGGCGCGGCCTGCTCGGCCGCGGCGGCGCGGTCGCGGGCAGCGCGGCACTCGGCGGGCTTGCCGCCGGCGCTCTGACAGCCACCGCAGCCCAGGCTCAGGAGGACGAGGACAAGCCAAACGTCCTGCTGATCGTCGCGAGCGGCATCCGCGCCGACAGCGTCGGGGCCTTCGACGGGGCATTCGACGACAACCAGGTCGCGAACACGCCGAATCTCGACGATCTCGCCGGCGACTCGCTGCGCTTCGAGCGCGCGGTGCCGGAGGCAATGCCCGCGGTGATCTCGCGCCGCGCGCTGGTCACCGGCAAGCGCTCCTTCCCCTATCGCGAGTGGCAGCGCCGCGACGGCTTCGCGCCTGTCCCCGGCTGGAACCCGGTCTACACCCGTCAGCCGCTGATTCAGGAGGCGCTCGAGCGCGAGGGCGTCGAGACGGTCTGGATCACCGACAACCCGTTCTTCTCTGGGCCGCGCTTCGACGATTGGGTCGAGCGGACAACCGACGTCGACCCCGGCGACTACCCGGCGCCGCCCGATCACGGTGAGACGACACTCGGCCGCGAGCAGACTCAGCGCGAGGTCGAGCGCTATCTGGTCGGCAGCATCGAGCGCAGCGCGGAGGCGATGGATCGCGCGGTTGAGGTCGGCGAGCGCCAGCTCGAGCGCCTCGACCGCAGTGGCAAGCAGTTTTTCCTCACGGTGGATGCCTTCGATCCAGCGGAGGCCTTCTATGCGCCGCGCGCTTGGACGCGCAACCTCGAGGTCGACCCGAGCCTCGGCGCGCCGCTGAAGCGGCGCGAGTGGATCGTCCCAGCCGACATCGGTGATGAGACGGTGAAGATCGCGCGCGACGCCTATATGAAGGGCGTCGAGCAGGTCGACGGCGCGGTCGGCCGACTGCTCGACAAGCTCGACGACCTTGGGCTCGCAGATAACACGGTCGTCTGGTTCGTCAGCGACGGCGGCACGATGCTCGGCGAGCACGGTTGGATCGGCCGCGGCGCGCCCGGGACCTACAAGCACGCCTACTTCGTGCCGTTCCTACTGCGCGATCCGAAGGGCCGGCGCTCCGGCAACTTCAGCTACTACTACGCCTCGACCCACGACGTGGCTCCGACGCTGCTGTCGATGCTGGGAATCGACCGTCCCGGCCGGATGGACGGCGAGGATCTGACCGCGCTGCTCGACGACGAGGATCCGCCGAAGCGGCCGGCGTTCATGTGCGCCTCGATCACCAAGATCGCCGTCGGCGATCCGCGCTGGCTGATGCTGATGGACATGGAGGGCGACGAGCGCGAGCTGCATGACTTCGACAACGAGGACTCCGACAACGAGGACGACGACGAGGAGAACGTGGTGCGCAAGCACCCGCCTGTGATCGCCGCGCTCGAGAAGGTGCCGCTTGCCGCGGCCCAGGGGACCTACCCGAACTTCGGCGACGACGGCCCGATCCGTCCCGCGCCCGAGGACGACGACCTCGACGACGACGGCATCGAGGATTCCGACGAGACCAGCAGCCAGGAGGCGGGTGAGACGCGCGACTCCGATCGCGACGACCTCGATTTCGACCAGGTCGGCGCCCAGGACCCAAACGCGACGGACATCCCCGACTCCGCCGCGCCGCCGGCGGACACGACGACCACGCCGGCACCCGCTCCGAATCAGTAGTCCCCGCGTTTCGCTGCGGGTTTTCACCTACTCCAATCAGCAGTCGGACGCGATGCGGTGGGCGATCTCGTCGCCTACGCTGCTTGCGATGGCCGCCTCGTTAGCTCAGATGACGCAATCTCGGCCAGCGGCCCGGTTGCGGGCCGATCACCCTCTTGCGGCAGAGAGCTCGCAGGTCTCCGACGGGGCGGTCATCGAGCGCCTTGCGCGAATGCGTACCGCCTGCCAGGCGCTGGCGCTGGAACTGGCTGGGGCCCGTCGCGAGCTGAAGTCGGTTCAAGCAGAGCTGCGCCGGCTGAAGCGCCGTCACGGCGAGGACTGACCGCGAGCCAGTCACTCGCCGGACGGGTGGATACCGATCCCGAATTCCAGAGCGCAACAAGCGCCAATCTTGCTCCGCAAGCGGATCGCAAGCGATCCCGCATTGCTTTGCCTTACGTCGGATTCTAAGGGTTTGCCGGAGTAGACATACGTCCCGCGCCGAGAGTACGATGCCGTATCTAAGCACCGCCAGCATCAGGGACGCGACCGGCAACGAGTTCATGGTCGAGAAGCCGTCATTCAGGCGCTTCACCAGCGCTTGACCTTCGCCGGAGGGCCTGACCATGTGATCCCATGGGGTCTACACGAAGCGCCACACCAAGACATGCCCGTGGTCGGGGACTGGTAGCTCGAAATAGCCAACCCCGCCCGCCAGGACGGGACCGGCGGGTGTGAGAATCCGATGAGCAAATCGCTCCACCGTCATGAGAGGGCAATCGCCTACGGCGTGCTGGTCCTCGGCACGGCGGTGGTTGTGCTCGCCTATTGGCCTGGCGGCATGACCCTGGACACGCTCGGTACCTACGCCTTCGTGCGGACGGGCCTGATCGGCGATCAGCTCTCAGCCGTCCTCATCTGGGTCTGGCGGCAGGTGTACCGCATGACAGGCGCCGGGCCCGAGACGGTGCTGGTGGTACAGACGGCCGCTCTCACGGCAGGCGTGTATCTCGTCCTGCGTGCGGCGTTTGGCCGCGTAGCCGCCTCCGTCCTCGCGATTCTGGTGCTCCTGGCGCCACCGACATTCGGTCTCGTGGGGCTGGTCGGCCGCGACGGCTGGTTCGTCTCCTGCTGTCTGGTCGCGACGGGCCTCGCCGTAGGGGCCTTGCGCTGGGACGGTCGGCGAAGACAGGCGGCCATCGCCGGCGGGATGCTTGCCGCCGCGGTCGCTATCGCGGCGCGCCAGAACGGCTTTACGGCCGTTGCGCCGATCCTGGTGGCGCTTGCGGCGCTTGCAATCGATGCCGGCGGCGATCGCGTCGCGCCGCTAAGGCGGCACAGGAACTCATGGGCCGCCGGAGCCGGGATCGCGATCACGCTGGTGGTCCTTGCCGGGACAGCCGGCATCAACAGCATCGTCCGAGACCGCTCATGGCACCCAGAGACCTACACATACCTGTACGACCTCGCTTACGTCACTCTCGAAGAGGACAAGCGTCTCATTCCTCACCTGCCCCGTGACCTTCAGCCGATCCAGACTCCCGACGAGGTGAGAAAGCACTGGATGCCGCAGACCGGCGTACGCACGCGCTGGGCGCCCGACCAAGCATGGGACGTGAAGCGGCTGTTGGCGAACACATCGCAGACTCACGTATACATCTACTCGTCGACGACCAAATCGACCAGGCGCGGCGCCCTCGTCCCGCTGTACTACGACGACCGACAGGCGGATCGGCTGAGCGACGCATGGAGAGCCGCGATTCTCGATCATCCCTTCAGCTATCTGGCCGGACGATTCGCACTGTGGAAGTCGCTGATCGGCGTCCGCCACCCCGCCGTCAACGCGTTCGTGGCCGAGACGCCTGAGAACCCGTTCGGATACGGACCGCAGCCGTCGTTCCCAGTGCTGTCCGGACTAGCTCGCGAATGGGCGAGCGCATGGGAAGGCCCAGACCGCACGACCGGGTCGACGGTGCACCGCGTCTGGCCCTACCTACTGGCGTGCATCATGGGGCTCGGCCTCCTCCTCCCGCGCTTCCCAGGTCCAGTGCGGATGATCGGCGTCCTCATGGCGGCCGCCGTCGGCCTTCAGGTCGGCCTCTTCTTCATGTCCCCGTCGGTCGAGCTGCGGTTCCAGCTGCTCACCCTCTACGCCGGAATGATCGCGCTGCTGATCACGGCGCGCCTCGCCACGACGTCAATCCGCGAGCGTGATCCTCCTGCGGGCGGTGTCGTTGGTGCAGACCCGCATCGTTGCTAGTCTCGGCATCTTCCTGGCGGATGTAGCTCAGCTGGTAGAGCTCTCGGTTGTGGTCCGAGCGGTCGCGGGTTCGAGTCCCGTCATTCGCCCTTGATGAGCGACGTGATCAGCGGCCTGGGCGGAGGTCCGCTAATGGACGCCTCTCGCCGCTCGCGGTAGGCTAGCCGCAGTGTTCTGGGAGGGGACCACACTCGAGTCGCTCGATAGCGTCGACTCCCGGCGCTTCTTCCCCCACGCGCTCTTAGCGACCCTGCTGGTGATCGTGGCGCCGGCTGTCGTGGTTGTCGCGCTGTCTCCGCTGTCTGGAATCGCCGACCTACTTGTGTCGGCGCTGTTGGCGACCGGCCTTTCGGTAGCCGCGGGCAGCGCCGGGGCGGCGCTCTGGACGCGGCTGCCACAGTCGAGTGAGATCCCGTTCGGCGATCTGATGTTCTGGGCGTGGGCACGCCGCGTACGGGCGGAGCGCCGGCTGGCCAAGGCGGCTTCCGGTGAGGCTCCGCTCGAGGTCGAGCGCGAGCTGAGTGCCCTGCGCCGGCTCAGCGTGATCTTCGAGGCACGCGACGGGTTCAGCCACGGCCACAGTGGGCGAGTGGCACGCCACGCCGAGCGGATCGCGCGCCGGCTCGGCCTTCCCGAGGAGGAGGTCGAACGGATCGAAGCGGCAGCCGCGGTCCACGATGTCGGAATGGTGCGCGTCCCAGGCTCCGTGCTCGCGCGGAGCGATGACCCGACCCCGGAGGAGAACAGCCTGGTCGAGCGCCACGCCGCCCACGGTGCCGAGCAGGTCGCGGCAGTTGCGGACCCGGAGATCGCCGCGTTGGTCCGTCACCACCACGAGCGGGTCGACGGAAGCGGCTATCCCGACGGTCTTGCGGGCGACGAGATCCCGCTTGGAGCGCGGGTCATCGCTGTTGCAGACCGCTTCGACGAGTTGATCTCACCGGCACCCCAGCGATCGCCGCGCAGCCGCCGCAACGCGCTCGACGAGCTGTCGGCGCGCGCGGGGACCGAGCTCGATGCGGCGGTCGTCGCAGCGTTCGTCGCCTATTACTCCGGCACCCGCTCAATCGCCGGCGTCGCTTTCGCCGCGACTGCCCCGCAGCGGGCTGTGCGCTGGATGGCCGCCGCGCCGGCCACCATTGGCTCGGCTGTCGGTACGCCGGCGGTCCTCCAGGGCGTTTGCGCAGCGGGAACGCTTGCGCTCGCGGGAAGCTGTCTGACCGGGTTGCCGGCGATCGCTCCGGATCGCGATGGCGCGCGGCCCGCGGCACAGCAACGTGTCGACCGCTCGCCTACTGATGTCGGAGCGGCAAATGCTCCGCGGGCGGCTACAGGTGCTCCGGGTGGTGACGGTGCTGAGCGGGGATCGAAACGCGATCGCTCCGCTGTCGGGGGTCTCGGCGGAGGAGATGCCCCTCAGTCCGGCGGGCCGGAGTCGCCAACCAGCGGAGGAGGGGGCGGCACGCTTACCACGCCGCAGACGGGCGGCGGAACGGCGCCGGGCGGCGGGGGATCGCCGCCTAGCGAGCCGGTCGCATCGCAGCCCACCAACCCGCCCGATACGTCTCCGGTTCAAGTACCTGAGACGCCGAGCAGTCCCGTGTCGCAGGTCGTCGACCCAGTCCTGGACGGCGTGTCCGAGGCGGTGCCGCCCGCGAAGCCGGTCACCGACAGGGTCAAGGGGCTCGTCGGCGGATTGACCGGCGGCCTGTCCGGCGGCGGTAAGTAGCGACAACCCGCCGCCTGCGCCCCGAAACTCCGCGCCCTCTAGCGTGTCGGTGGTGAACGTGGCCCCTCCGCGCAAAGTGGCCGCGGCCTTCGCCGCGCTCGTCTTCTGCCTCCTCGCCGGTACCACCGCTGCCGAGGCCCAGACGCCACGCCCGAATGTCGTCGTGATCATGACCGACGATCAGACCGTCAACGACCTCGCCGCGATGCCCGCGACACGACGTGCCTTTCTCCGTCATGGGGTCCTGTTCGACAACTCGACGGTCTCCTATCCGGTCTGCTGTCCATCGCGGGCGACCTACCTGACGGGGCGCTACGCCCATAACCACGGCGTGATGGGGCTCTACCTGCCGACTGGCGGCTACGGCCGCTTCAACGATCAGGACGCGTTGCCGGTCTGGCTGTCGCGTGCCGGCTACCGGACGGCGCACATCGGCAAGTACATGAACGGCTACGGCAGCGACCGTCCGGCAATCGTGCCGCCGGGCTGGACCGACTGGTACGGCGCCGTCGATCCGACGACCTACCGGATGTGGAACTACACGCTCAACGAGAGCGGACAGCAGGTCACCTACGGTGGACCGAACGAGGAGGACCCGGCGAATTACCAGACTGACGTCCTGCGCAACAAGGCGCTCGACGTCATCCGTCGCGACAGCCACTCTGGCCAGCCGTTCTTCCTGTCGGTCGCGTTCCTGGCGCCGCACTACGAGGAGGGGGCGGTCCGCGCTCGCACACGCGTGACGGTGCGTTCGGCGCCGCGTCACCGTGGGCGCTTCGCGACGCTGCCGCTGCCGCGCCCGCCGGGCTTCAACGAGCGCGACCGCTCCGACAAGCCGGGGTTCATGCGCCGCTTCAAGGCGCTCGACGGAACGGCGATCGGCCGGATCACGGCCGAGTTCCGGGCGCGGCGCGAGTCGCTGCTTGCGGTCGACGAGGCGGTTGCGGCGATCGTCCGTGAGCTGACTGCCCAGGGAGCGCTGTCGAACACCTACCTGCTCTTCACCTCCGACAATGGCTATCTGCAGGGCGAGCATGCAGTTCCGAGCGGCAAGATGCTGCCGTACGACCCGTCGACGAAGGTGCCGCTGCTGATCCGCGGGCCCGGCATCCGCGGCCGGCGGATGAGCCGCGAGCCCGTCTCGAATATCGATCTGGCGCCGACGATCCTCCAGATCACGGGTGCAAGCGCGTTCGGTGGCGCGCCGCTTGACGGCCGCTCGCTGCTGAAGTTCGCCAAGCGGCCGAAGCTGCGCTCCGAGCGGCTCGTGCTGCACGAGACGGGTGGGTTGCGTTCAACGTCGCTGCAGCCCGAGGAGTCCGACGACGGGCCGATCCCAGTGCGTCCGGTGCGTACCTACCGCGCGGTCCGCAACGATCGCTGGCTCTACGTCGTTTACCGCAGTGACGAGCGGGAGCTCTACGACCTTGAGCTCGATCCCGCTCAAATTCGCTCCCGCCACCGCGATCCCCGCTACGCCGCTACCAGGCGTGCGCTTCAGGTCGAGCTCGACCGCCTCGCAACCTGCCGTGGCCGCGCTTGCCGGCTGCCGGGCCAGCCGATTCCCGATCCGCTCGATCGGGAGACGCACACGTTGACATCCAGCCGGAACTAGTCCAGCGCCACAGGCGAGCTGGCGCGCGCCACGAGCCGGTGCGGGCGGCCACTTCCGTCGGCGGCCACGGCATAGACGCTGCGGTCATCGGAGTAGACGACGGTGTCGTCGTCGAGCCATGCGGGCTGATCGTCGATTGAGCGGCGCTCCGCGAGCGCGACGTCCCGCCCGCTGCGCAGGTCGCGAACGTGCAGACGCCAGCGGTCTTGCTTGCCGATCCGCCGCTTGTAGGCGATCCGGCTGCCGTCGGGAGAGGGGGAGGGGCACTCGATCTGCTCGCCGATGATCCGTGCGCGCCGTGTACTGACGCGGCCCTCGAGCAGATAGTGGTCGCCGCCGCTGCCGAGCGTGGCGTAGAAACGGTCGCCGTCGGCGAAGGCGACGCCCCAGAAGTTGGCGTCGGCGCGCTCGAACGGCTCGCCGTCGCGCGTCACTTCGAGCTGGTCGAGGTTGAACAGTGGCTTGCCGGCGCGCATGTCGACGATCGCTGTGTGGGTCGAGAAGCTCCGCACCCCAGCGCTGTAGGTATGGCCCGACAGGAACGCAGTGAAGCCGGCATAGCGCCCGTCGGTCGACACCCGCGCGCGATCCGGCACACCCGGGATCGAGAAGCGGCGCAGTGGGCGCCGGCTCGGCCCGTAGACGACGCCCTCGTACTCGAAGCCGTGCGGCTTGGCGGCGAGGCAGAGGCCGGTGCCGGCGGCATTCTCGTGAACGCGCTCACAGGCCAGGTTCCCAGTCGCGTCCGGAACGGCGCCAGGGGTCAGCTCGACTGTAAAGAGCCGCCCGTTGAGCCGGGGGTTGTCGTAGTCGACCGCTCGTACCAAGAGTTCGCTGCCCGGAGCTACGGCTGCGACGCCCAGCCGGTCGACGACCAGCCGCGGTTGCGCGTCAGTCGTCGTGCCGTCGGCATTCAGCGCGGCGACGGTCACATAGCTGACACCGGCAAGCACGCAAACGACGGCGATCGCGGTCAGCGCAAGCGCGCGGGAGCTCATGCTGCGACCTCCGGAGAGCGCTTTAGGACGAACGTCGCCGCGAGCAGCGCCACCACCAGCATCGCTGTGAACCCGGCTGCTGCTACCTCAAGGCCGCCGAGCGTCCAGACCAATCCAAATACGACCGAGGACGCGAGCTTCGCCAGGCTCGTCGCGGTCACCAGCAGCGCCAGCCCACTCGCGCGCAGGTTGTCAGGCAGCACGGCACTCGCAATCGCTTGCAGGACCCCATCGGTTGCCGCGTAGTAGGCCCCGAGCGCGCAGAGCGCGAGCACGAGCCCAGCAATCCCCGCCGACGGCAGCAGCAGGACTCCGTAGACGGGCAGCAGGAGCGCGTACCCAGCGACGAAGACGAGCCGCCTCCCGACACGGTCGGCGAGCCGGCCGACCGGGATCGCCAACGCCATGTAGACCGCCGCGGAGGCGACGAACAGCAGCGGGAATGCTGTCAGCGAGAGGTCGAGCGTCCGTTGCAGCCCGAGGAAGACGAAGCCGTCGCTGACCGTCGCGACGGCCAGCACCCCAGCGGCGACGACCAACGTTCGAAAGCGTGGCTCGGCGACCAGGCCGGCTGCCTCGCGCAGGGTGGGGCGAGACGCGGTCGTGCGAGCGGCGGTCTCGTCCTGGCTGAGTGCTGCCGCACGCTCGCCCGGCCGGCCGTTCGCAAACAGCATCAGCACGGCGAGCCCGAGCACCGCGAAGCACAGGCTCACGACGAAGATCGCGTCGAAGCGGGCCGGGGCGACCAGCAGCAGGCCGAAAGCGACGAGCGGTCCGAGCATCGCACCCGCGGTGTCCATCGCGCGGTGGACGCCGAAGGCTGTCGCCAGGGCGGCAGGCGCGGACGAGAGCGCGATCAGCGCGTCGCGCGGTGCGGTCCGAATGCCTTTGCCGGTGCGGTCGACCAGCACGATCCCACCGATTGCCGTGACGCTTCCTCCGATTGCCACCAGTGCTGCCTTACAGGCCGCGGAGAGTCCGTAGCCCGCCGCGGCTACCTCCTTGTGTCGCCGCCAGCGGTCAGCGAGGAAGCCGCTGACGAGACGCACGAGAGCGCTCACGCCCTGGTAGAGCCCGTCGACGATCCCAAACTGCAGTGGTGTCGCCCCGAGCGCAAAGACGAGGTAGATCGGCAGGATCGCCGCGACCATCTCGGACGAGACGTCGGTCAGCAGGCTGACGGTGCCGAGCACCACGACGTTGCGCGAGACGCGGCCGCCACGGTCGCGTCTTTCCGCAGCAGCCGGTTGGCCGTCGCGCAACACCGCTCCCGAACTCTCCGCTTGGTACATCGGAGCCCACCCTCCAAGGACTCGCTGTCCAGCCCACACTAGCTGCTGAGCGTTACTCCGCGTGCTCTACGAACAGCGTGCCCGCGGGCCCTACCGAAAGCGCTAGGCGTCCCTGGACGAGATCGCACAGCTCCGCGCCGACGAGCTTGCGTCGCCAACCGCTGAGCGCGCGAATGCCATCGCCGTCCTCACCGGCACGTACGGCCGCGACGAGGGCGGTCAGCTCTGACTGGGTGGCGATCAGCTCCGTCGCGACCCCTGCCTCGCGCGCCCGATGGCGCAGGAGGCCTTGGGCCAGCGAGACGACCGGCTGATCGACGGGATCGCGGTGCGGTCCGGCTGGAAGGCGCGGTGGCGGCTCCGCGTCGGCGGCAGCGGCGATCACGTCGATCACCTCGTGTCCGCGCCGGTGCAGCGTCTGCTGTGGCAGGCCGCGGATCTGCTCGAGCGCGTGCTTGTCCGCCGGCCGGCGACGGGCGAGTTGGGTCAGCACCTGATCTGGCAGCAGATAGGAGGGCGGGCGGTCGAGCTCCCGCGCAGCCGCGTCGCGCCACTCACAGAGCGCGTAGGCCGTTGCCCGTCGGACGCCGTCTAGCTGGCGCGTGTTCGGCAACCGCTCATAGGCCTGTTGTGGTGAGCGGACGTCGTTCGACTGCTCGACGATGCGGCACTCCTCGCGTGCCCACTCAACTCGTCCGGCGGCCTCCAACTGACCGGCGATCGCCGCGCCAAGCGCGAGTAGACAGCGCGCATCGTCGGCGGCGTAGGTGAGCTGTCGCTCGGTCAGCGGGCGCTTGTCCCAGCGCGTAAAGCCCTCACCTCCACGTAGCTCGACGCCAAGCACGCGCCGCGCGAGCGACTCGTAACCCTCCTGGTTGCCCATTCCGAGGAAGCCGGCGGCGACCTGGGTGTCGAAGACGTTGCTGAACTCCGCGTCCCAGCTGCGGCGCAGGATCGCCACGTCCTGGCGGCCAGCGTGGACGAGGACCTCAACTGAGGGATCGCCGAGCACGACTGCAAGTGGGGCGGGGTCGAACGGCTCGCTCTCGTCGAGCGGGTCGAGCACGTCGGTGCGCACGCCGTCCTCCTGGGACGGGTCCGGAACGGCGATCTGCACCAGGCAGAGCAGCGCCTGGTAGCGCCGCTCTGACACGAACTCGGTGTCGATCGCTAGTCGTCCGTGCTCGCGGGCCAGATCGGCCAGCTCCTGTGGTGCGGTTGACATCGGCGTTGCCACTATGACCGGCCCGTCAGTCGCCGGCCGAGGGCACGGATGCCATACAGCGCTAGATCCACCACGACGCTGTAGAGATGACCGAGCGGTCCCGTCACCAACCATGCCTCGAAGCGCTCGCGCGGAGGCCGTCGGAGCTGGGGAGAAAGAGCGCTCACGGTCGGCCACGCTATCGTCCTCCGCCCTCCAATGAGCCCTCTCAAGACCACAACCACGGACCTCGGTGATTCGCGCCTGCGCGTCGACGTCGAAGTCGATCCCGAGGCTGTCGAGCGCGAGGTCGCGGATGCGGCTGGCGTGATCGGCCGCGACCTGAAGATCCCCGGCTTCCGCAAGGGCAAGGTGCCACCCCAGGTGGTCCTGCGCCAGATCGGCCGAGCGGCCGTGCTCGAGGAGGCCGTTCGGCGCGGTCTTGGCGACTGGTACGAGCAGGCTGTCCGCGAGGCCAGCATCGCGCCCGTCGGCGATCCGAAGCTGGATGTCGCCGATCTGCCGGAGAAGGGCGCGCCGTTGTCGTTTCACTTCGAGGTTGGTGTCCGCCCGCCCGCTGAGCTCGGTGATTGGCGCGGCATCGAGGTCGAGCGCGCGGAGCCCGTCGCCAGCGACGAGGAGATCCAGGGCGAGCTCGACCGAATGCGCGAGTCGCTTGCATCGCTCGAGACTGTCGAGCGGGCGGCCGCACAGGGCGATTTCGTCGTGATGGACTTCGTCGGCAGCGTCGACGGCGAGCCGTTCGAGGGCGGCGACGCCCGCGGCTTCCTGCTCGAGTTGGGCTCCGGACGACTAATCGAGGGCTTCGAGGAGCAGCTCGAGGGCTCGAAGGCCGACGACGAGCGGACCGTCGAGGTCACCTTCCCCGACGACTACCAAGCCGAGCACCTCGCCGGCAAGGATGCAAGTTTCGCCGTGACCGTCAAGGAGGTCAAGGAGAAGCAACTGCCGGAGCTCGACGACGAGCTCGCTGTCGAGGCGGGCGGCTACGACACGCTCGACGAGCTACGTGCGGAGATTGCCAAGCGGATTGCTGAGGCAAAGGAGGGCACCGTCGAGCGTGACTTCCGCGAGGCGGCTGTCGACGCCGTCGCGGAGACCGTGACAATCGAGATTCCGCACGACCTGGTCCACGCCAAAGCCCATGAGATGTGGCACCAGACCACGCACCGTCTGCAGCAGCAGGGCCTCGATCCGGCGCAGTACCTCCAGCTCGTCAACAAGACGTCCGAGGAGCTGATCGTCGAGTCCGAGCCCGATGCCGAGCGCGCCCTGCGCCGCGAGGCAGCGCTGGCGGCGATTGTCGAGACAGAGCAGATCGAGGTCGACGACGACGAGCTGTTCGAGGTGCTGCGCGAGGCCTCGACCGAGCCGGGCAAGCAGCCGCCGAGCGACAAGGCGCTCCAGCGGTCGCTGAAAAAGGCCCGCGCGCGCGGCGGCGATGTCGCGTTGCGCGAGGACATCGCGATGCGAAAGGCCGTCGACCTGATCGTCGACTCGGTCAAGCCGGTGCCGGCCGAGCCCGCAGCCGCGCCCGCGACCACCGACTAGAATCGGCGCGAGCCATCCCTCCGTGCGTGCTTCGGTGCCTGCGCGGGAGGATTCCTGCCGAACACACGAAACAGAGCGAGAGCAATGAGCCCACTGGTCCCAATGGTCGTCGAGCAGACCTCGCGCGGAGAGCGCGCGTTCGACATCTACTCCCGGCTGCTGAACGAGCGCATCGTCTTCCTCGGCACGCCGGTCACGGACGAGATCGCCAACCTGATCGTCGCCCAGCTGCTGCACCTGCAGGCTGAGGACCCCGACAAGGACATCTCGCTGTACATCAACTCGCCGGGCGGCTCCGTCTACGCGGGCCTCGCGATCTACGACACGATGCAGTACATCAAGCCCGACGTGCAGACGATCTGCGTCGGCATCGCGATGTCGATGGGCGCGCTGCTGCTCTCCGGCGGTGCCGCGGGCAAGCGGATGAGCCTGCCGAACTCGAAGATCCTGATCCACCAGGTCTCGTCCAGCTTCCAGGGACAGGCATCGGACATCGAGATCCACGCGAAGGAGATCATCGATACGCGCAAGCGGCTCGACGAGATCCTCGCCGACCACACCAAGCAGCCGCTCGAGAAGGTCTCGCGCGACACCGAGCGCGATTACTTCATGACCGCCGAGGAGGCGAAGGAGTACAACCTCATAGACAAGGTGGTCGAGCCCGTCAAGTAATCGGGCTCGCCCTTGGCTTAGGGAGGAGCGAGATGGCACGGCCGACAGACTCCAACGAGCAGCTTCTCTGCAGCTTCTGCGGGAAGTCGCAGCGCCAGGTCAAGAAGCTGATCGCCGGGCCCGGCGTCTACATCTGCGACGAGTGCATCGATCTCTGCAACGAGATCATCGACGAGGAGCTGACCGGGGGCACGACCTTCGACCTCGAAAACCTGCCGAAGCCGATCGAGATCAACTCGGTCCTGCAGGAGTACGTCGTCGGCCAGGAGCCGGCCAAGCGCGCGTTGAGCGTGGCGGTCTACAACCACTACAAGCGCGTCCAGATGATGCAGGCCGAGGGCGAGCAGGAGCTCGAGCTCGAGAAGTCGAACATCCTGCTGCTCGGCCCGACCGGCTGCGGAAAGACGCTGCTCGCCCAGACGCTGGCACGGATCCTCAACGTCCCGTTCGCGATCGCCGACGCGACGGCGTTGACCGAGGCCGGCTACGTCGGCGAGGACGTCGAGAACATCCTCCTGAAGCTGATCCAGGCCGCCGACTTCGACGTCAAGAAGGCCGAGACGGGGATCATCTACATCGACGAGGTCGACAAGATCGCCCGCAAGGCGGACAACCCGTCGATCACCCGTGACGTGTCGGGCGAGGGCGTCCAGCAGGCGCTGCTGAAGATCCTCGAGGGAACCGTGGCGTCGGTGCCGCCGCAGGGCGGGCGCAAGCATCCCCACCAGGAGTTCCTGACGATCGACACGACGAACATCCTCTTCATCTGCGGTGGGGCGTTCGCCAATCTCGACAAGGTGATCGAGCGACGCATTGGTCAGAAGGGCATGGGCTTTGGCGCCGAGGTCAGTTCCAAGCACGACCGCGATGCCGGCGAGGCCTTCGAGCAGGTGCTGCCTGAGGATCTCGTCGAGTACGGCCTGATTCCGGAGTTCATCGGCCGCCTGCCGGTGATCTCGGTGATCCACCAGCTCTCACGCGACGACCTGATCACGATCCTCACCGAGCCACGCCACGCGCTCGTCAAGCAGTTCAAGCGCTTCTTCGAGTTCGACGGCATCGATCTGGTCTTCGCCGACGACTCGCTCGCCTCGATCGCCAACAAGGCGCTCGACCGTGAGACGGGCGCGCGTGGGCTGCGCTCGATCCTCGAGGAGACGTTGCTCGACGTCCAGTTTGAGCTGCCCTCACGCCGCGACGTCAAGAAGTGCGTCGTGACCAAGGAGACGATCGAGAAGGGCCTTGCCCCGACGCTCGTCACCGAGGCGGCGGCCGACGACGAGTCGGATCAGCCCGCCGCCGAGTCCGCCTGAGCGCCCGCCTACTCGCTTGGCGTGGTGCTCGTCTCGAGGCCGAGGTTGTTGTTGATCTGTTGGATCGTCGCGTCGAACTCCCGCGAGAAGGTGGTCGATGCCTTGCCGACCGTCTGAGCGGCTGCCGCGGCCTTCTGGGCGTCGCCTGACGTCAGCGCGCCCTTCTGCTGCTGGATCACGTTGCCGTAGTCGGTCAGCTGCTGGACCACCTCGTCCTGCTGGGTCGTGACCTGCTCGGGCGGCACGATGTCGTCGAGCCGCTTACGCAGCGTGTCGATCAGGCCGTTGAGGCTGCCAAGCGAGTTGGCGAAGTCCTTCGCCGACGACGGGTTGGCGAGGTTGAGCTTGGCGGCGTCGTTGGCGAACTGGGTCTGAGCCGCGTTGACCTGCTTCAGGTACGCCTCCTTGCTCAGCGGCTCCTGCGCGCTGCTGTCAGAGCCGTTGGAGTTGCCGTTGTCGTCGCCGGAGCCGCATGCGATGGCGCCCATTGAGATCGCCAGGGTGGTTAGGATCGCGATTGCGCGTTGGATGGGGATGGAGGGCATCGCAGAAGCGTAGGCGGGCGAACGGATGAAGCAGGTCTCGTTGGGCTCCTGGCAGACTGCTGGGCTGTGTCGACCGATCGACTCAAGGACCTCGAGGAGCGAACTCGCTACCAGCCTGGCGATGTCGAGCCGCGCGTGTTCGAGCGCTGGGAGAGCGCGGGCGTCTTTCATCCCGACGCCGAGGGATCGCCGGATGAGAACTTCTCGATCGCCGTGCCGCCGCCGAACGTCACCGGCGTGTTGCACATGGGCCATGCGCTCAACGGTTCGATCCAAGATGCGCTGATCCGCCTGGCGCGGATGCGCGGCAAGCGGGCCAAATGGATCTTCGGCACCGATCATGCTGGCATCGCGACGCAGGTCAAGGTCGAGCAGGCGCTCGCAGAGGAGGGCAAGACCAAAGAGGACATCGGTCGCGAGGAGTTCGTCGAGCGGGTCTGGGAGTGGCGCAAGGACCACGGCTCGCAGATCGTCGAGCAGTTCAAGCGCCTCGGGGCCTCACTCGACTACGGCGACGAGCGCTTCACGATGGACGCTGGCTACGCGGAGGCGGTCGCCAAGGTATTCGTGACCCTCTACGAGAAGGGCCTGATCTACCGCGACAACTACATGGTCAACTGGGACCCGGGCACCCGCTCGGCGATCTCCGACCTCGAGGTCGAGCAGCGTGAGATGCAGGACACGCTCTACATGATCGACTACCCGCTGGCGTCCGGATCGGGATCGGTGACCGTCGCCACGGTGCGCCCAGAGACGATGCTCGCGGACACCGCGATCGCGGTCAATCCGAACGACGAGCGCTACACGCGGCTGATTGGCGAGGACGCGATCCTGCCGCTCGTCGGCCGTCGCCTGCGGATCATTGGCGATGAGTATGTCAAGACCGACTTCGGCACCGGTGCGCTGAAGATCACCCCTGGCCACGATCCAAACGACTTTGAGATCGGTCGCAAGCACGGCCTCGAGGAGATCTCGGTGATCGGCGAGGACGGCCGGATGACCGAGGCGGCCGGCGAGCGCTTCGCCGGGCTGACGGCCGACGAAGCGCAACGCGCCGTTGTCAAGGCGCTGCGCGACGAGGGCCTGCTGTCCGGAACTCAGCCCTACGTCCACGACGTGCCGCATTCGCACCGCTCCGGCATGCGGATCGAGCCGCTGATCTCGTTGCAGTGGTTCTGCGACATGGAGAAGCTCGCCGGCCCGGCGATCGCCGCGGTCAAGGACGGCGAGCTGCGCTTCCACCCCGAGAATCCCTGGACCGGCGTCTACCTCAACTGGCTCGAGAACATCCGGCCGTGGTGCGTCTCACGCCAGCTCTGGTGGGGACACCAGCTTCCGGTCTGGTACCGCGAGGGGGAGACCTACGTCGGCGCCGAGCCGCCCGAGGGCGACGGCTGGACCCGCGATCCCGACGTGCTCGACACCTGGTTCTCCTCGGCGCTGTGGCCGTTCGCGACGCTCGGCTGGCCGCACGAGACGCCCGAGCTGCGGGCGTTCTACCCGACCGATGTGCTCTCGACGGCGCGCGACATCATTTTCCTCTGGGTCGCGCGGATGGTGATGTTCGGCGTCGAGTTCACCGGCGAGCTGCCGTTCCGCGACGTGCCGATCCACTCCGTTATTCAGGCGCCCGACGGACGCCGGATGTCGAAATCGCTCGGCACCGGGATCGATCCGCTCGAGCTGATCGACGGTGGTCCGCGGCCGCCGGTCTACAAGGAGGGCGGCGACTTCCCGGCTTACGGCGCCGACGCGCTGCGCTTCGGACTCCTCGCCTCGTCCTCGTCTCAGGACGTGCGCTTCAACGAGGAGCGCGTCAAGCAGGGGCGCGACCTTGCGAACAAGCTCTGGAACGCCTCGCGGCTAATTTTGCTCGGCGTCCAGGGAGGCGTCGCGCCGTCACCGGACCAGGCAGTGGCGCCCGAGGACCGCTGGATCCTCTCGCGGCTCGAGCGGATCACGGAACGAACTACCAAGTCGCTCGACGCGTTCGAGCTGTCGGCCGCCGCGTTCGAGCTCTACGACTTCTTCTGGTCGGAGCTCTGCGACTGGTACCTCGAGCTGGCCAAGCCGCGTCTCTATGACGAGCAGGCGGATCGCACGGCTGTCTCGGCGACGCTGCTGTTCTGCCTCGATCGCACCTTGCGGCTGCTGCATCCGTTGATGCCCCACGTCACGGAGGAGATCTGGTCGTTCCTGCCGTCGGCTGACGGGGCGGAGCGTGGGCTGCTCGCAGTCGCTGACTGGCCGCAGAGCGATGCTGCGCGGATCGACGCCGACGCCGAGGAGCTCGTCGGCCGTTGTGTCGCCGCGGTGACCGAGCTACGCCGCTATCGCGACGAGGCCGGTGTCAAGCCCTCGGCGGTCTTGCCGGCCCGCTTCGCGGCGGAGGGCTACGACGGCACGACTGCGCAGGTCGCGCGGCTGGCGCGCCTTGAGCTAAGCGATGGCGACGGGGAGGCAGCCGCTGAGATCCCCGTCCCCGGTGGCGCCGTCCAACTGCTGGCGTCCGACGATTTCGATCCCGGCGCGGTCGCTGCGCGCATCGCCGAGCGCCGCGACAAGCTCGAGTCGGAGATCGGTCGCCTCGAGGCGAAGCTCGCCAACGACCGCTTTGTCGACCGTGCCCCCGCGGACGTCGTCCAAGGCGAGCGCGACAAGCTCGCCGGCTACCGCGACGAGCTCGCGCGTCTCAGCTGAGCCGATGGCTCGCTGGACAGAGCGCGACGCCGAGGAGTACCTACTCGGCCTCGAGCTGTTCGGCATGCGCTTCGGTCTCGAGCGGATGCATCGGCTCACGACTGCGCTCGGGATGCCGCAACGCCGTTTCGCGCAGGTGCATGTGGTCGGCAGCAATGGGAAGTCCTCAACAGTTCGCTTCACCGCGGCGATTCTCGAACGCCACGGCTTGCGCAGCGGCAGCTACACCTCACCCCACCTGACGCGCTTCCGCGAGCGGATCGAGGTGGGGGAGGAGCCGATTGCGGCCGACCGCTTCGCGACCGCCGTCGAGCGGGCCGCCGAGGCTACGGCGCTCGTCGAACGTGCGGCGCCGGACGATGACGATCGCGTCACGCAGTTCGAGGCGATCACGGCGGCCGCCTTCCACGAGCTGGCCGCCAGCCCGGTCGACGTGGCGGTCATCGAGGCAGGGCTCGGGGGACGTTTCGACGCCACGAACGTCATCCCGTCGAAGGTCCAGGTCCTGACCGGCGTCGGCCTCGAGCACACGCGCTGGCTCGGTCCGACGATCGCCGACATCGCGATCGAGAAGCTCGCGATCGTCCGCGACCACGCGACGCTGGTCATCCCAGCCGACCTCCATCCGGATGCTCTGCGGATCGCCGAGGCGGTCGCCGCCGAGCGCCACGCCAAGCTCGTCGTTGCGCCCGGGCCGGAGGAGGCCGACATCCCCGGTGAGCTGCTCGCCCGCGGCTCCTTCCAGCGGCGCAACTTCGCCCTCGCCTGTGCGGCCGCCGAGGCGTTCCTCGAGCGCAGCCTCGACCGGCCAGCCGTCGAGGCCGCGGCCGCCGAGACGCGTGTCCCCGGCCGCCTCGAGATCGTCGCCGAGCGCCCGCTGACGCTTCACGACGGCGCCCACAACCCGGCCGGCGCCACCGCGCTCGCCGCGGCACTCCCCGAAGTGATCGCCGGCCGCCGCCCACTCGTCCTGGTCGTCAGCGTGCTCGAGGACAAAGCCGCCGCCGACATGCTCGTCCCGCTGCTCCCGCTCGCCGACCACCTCGTCTTCACCCGCTGCGCCAACCCCCGCGCCCTCTCCCCAGCCACGCTCGAATCGCTCGCCCAACAGCTCAACGGCCCAGACGCCGAGGTCATCCCAGACCCGCACACCGCTCTCGCCCGAGCCCGCGAGCTCGCCGGCGCCGCCGGCGCCGTCCTCGCCACCGGCTCCATCTACCTGATCGCCGACCTCGTCCGCGACCAGGGCGACACACACGCATCCGCGCTCTAGCCCGAGAGCCGCGCCGCCCCACCAAGCGGGGGAAGACGGATGCCCGAGCAGCGATTCCCAAGCGGAACGGGCATCCGTCTTCCCCCGCGTACCAACGACGCCGATCCCTAACTCCATGGGACAATCCCCGCATGGACCCCGGCGACGGCCCCAGCTTCATCGCGATGATCGCCCTCGTCGCGATCGTCGTGGCAACCGTCATCCTCGTCTTCTTCGGCATCGGCTACGGAATCGGCCGGATGTTCGTCTAGGCTGCCCGCACCTATGGCTCTCTCCGCGATCTTCGGCATAACGAACGATGGGTTGAACCTCGCGGTCAACCTGCTGCTGCTGTTCCTCATCGTCCTCTGGCTGGCGCTGATCTTCTGGACCCATGCCGACGCCAAGCGCCGGATCGCCGATCCGATGCTGGTCGGCTGTGCGACGGTCGCGGCGATCTTCCCGTTCGTCGGGACGGTCGTCTACATGGTGGTTAGGCCGCCGGAGTACCTCGAGGACGTCCATGAGCGCGAGCTCGAGATCGCGGCCGCCGAGACCCGTCTCGCCGCCGCTCACGAGCACGCGTGCCCGTACTGCGAGTACCCGGTGGAGCGCTCCTTTCTGCGCTGCCCGAGCTGTCTGCGCCGCCTCAAGGAGCCGTGCGGGACCTGCGCCAAGCCGCTCGACCCGCGCTGGAAGATCTGCCCCTACTGCGAGGCCGAGGTCCCCGAGCGGGCGAAGCCGCAACAGCGCCGCCGCAGCAGTGGCCGCGGGCGCCCGGCCTCGTCCAGCGAGGGCGAGCCACGCCCAAAGACCCAGAAACGTCCGGCCGCCAAGGCCGACCAGCGGCCGGCGACCAGCGCCGGCAGCCGCAGCAAGCCGGCCGAACCGCGCCGCGAGCGTCAGCCCGCGCCCGCCGAGCCGCGCACCCAGGCCGAGCGGCCGTCTAGCGGCCCGCCGCGCCAGTAACCCCTAACTAAGGAGCACAATCGTGGACAGGACCCTGATCCTGGTCAAGCCGGACGCCTTCGAGCGCAATCTGACCGGCGAGGTGATCGCCCGTTTCGAGCGCAAGGGCCTGAAGATCGCCGCACTGAAGCAGATGACCGTCCCGCGTGAGACCGCCGAGCAGCATTACGCCGAGCACAGCGAGCGGCCGTTCTTCGGTGAGCTAGTCGACTTCATCACCGGTGGGCCGCTGGTCGCGCTGGTGCTCGAGGGCCACGAGGCGGTCAAGGCCGCGCGTCAGCTGATCGGCGCGACGAACCCGATCGAGGCAGCGCCCGGCTCGATCCGCGGCGACTTCGGTCTCGAGGTCCAGACGAACCTCGTCCACGGCTCCGACTCGCCCGAGTCCGCCGCGCGCGAGATCGGGATCTTCTTCCCGGAGCTGTAGAGCCCGGCGTGCGGCTCACCCTCGCGTCGCGCTCGCCACAACGGCGGGCGATCCTCGAGCAGGTCGGTATCGACTTCGAAGTCGTTGTGCCGGACGTCGAGGAGCTGACCGAGGGCGAGCCGGGCTCCATGGTGCTGGAGAACGCTCTGCGCAAGGCGCGAGCGGTCGGCGGCGAGCTCGTGCTCGGCTGCGACACCGAGGTCATCCTCGACGGGCATGTCTACGGCAAGCCGCGCGACGAGGGCGAGGCCGAGGCATTCCTGCGCGAGCTGTCCGGCCGCGAGCACCAGGTCGTCTCGGGACTCGCACTCATTGAGCGGGGGCAGGAGTCCACTGCTACCACCTGGACGGGCGTGACCTTCCGCCAGCTCGACGAGCCGACGCTGCGCTGGTACCTCGACAGCGGAGAGTGGCGCGAGCGGGCCGGTGGCTATGCCATCCAGGCCAGGGGAGCGGTCTTGGTCGCGGCGATCGACGGCGACTACCTCAACGTGGTCGGCCTGCCACTGGCTACCCTGCTTGAACTGAAGCCTTCCTTGCCGCTTTCACACCACTAGTTGCGCAGCCCGTATCCTGGGTTCTCCTCCGATGGGCATCTTCTCCAACCTCACAGGAATGGGCGGCCGCGACATGGCGGTCGACCTCGGCACCGCCAACACGCTCGTCTACGTGCGTGGACGCGGAATCGTGCTCTCCGAGCCGTCTGTCGTCGCGATCGACTCGCGCACCGCTGAGGTGCACGCGGTCGGGATCGAGGCGAAGCGGATGCTCGGCCGCACGCCGGGGACGATTCAGGCGATCCGCCCGCTCAAGGACGGCGTGATCGCCGACTTCGACGTGACCGAGCAGATGCTGCGTCACTTCATCCAGAAGGTGCATCAGAACCGCTGGGCGCATCCGCGTGTCGTGGTCTGCGTGCCGTCGGGTGTTACCGGGGTTGAGAAGCGCGCGGTCGAGGAGGCCTGCCTATCCGCCGGCGCGCGGCAGGCGTATTTGATCGAGGAGCCGATGGCCGCGGCGATCGGCGCTGGCCTGCCGGTCGGAGAGCCGACCGGCAACATGGTCGTCGACATCGGTGGAGGGACGAGCGAGGTCGCGGTGATCTCGCTCGGTGGCATCGTCGTGTCGCAGTCGATCCGCATCGGCGGCGACGAGCTCGACGAGGCGATCATCAACTACGTCAAGCGCGAGTACAAGCTGATGATCGGGCAGCAGACCTCGGAGGAGGTCAAGCTCGAGATCGGCTCG
>Ga0190265_10000045_pt1 | contig 146381 bp, 134 predicted proteins | sample Popmic124T_FD_133135 | JGI IMG/M metagenome (GOLD analysis project Ga0190265, IMG submission 133135) | Populus adjacent soil microbial communities from riparian zone of Indian Creek, Utah, USA - 124 T | ecosystem: Environmental > Terrestrial > Soil > Riparian zone | place: USA: Utah...
AAGGTCGGCACCGGCCTGGTCGCCGAGATCGGCGCGATGCGGATCTCCGACGAGATCGACGCGCTCGAGGTGATGGGCATCAGCTCGCTGACCTTCCTCTGCTCGACGCGCCTGTTGGCCGCGTGGATCGTGTTGCCGTTCATGTACATCGCCGCCGTCGGCGCCGGCTTCTTCGCCAGCTACCTGGCGGTGGTCCAGCAGATAGGCGAGGTCTCGTCCGGCGGGTACTTCCTGATCTTCTGGATGTTCCAGAACCCTCCCGATCTCATCTACAGCACGATCAAGGGAATGGCGATGGCGACGGTGATCGTGCTCGTCGGCTGCTACTACGGCTATACGGCGGGCGGCGGGCCGGTGGGCGTCGGAACGGCGACGGCCAAGTCGATGGTGCTCAACACCGTGATGGTGCACGTCGTGGGCATGCTCGGCACGCAAGTATTCTGGGGTACGAACCCGCGAGCGCCGATCGGCGGATGACGGGCCGAGGAGGAGTTGCAGATGTCTGACGATCAGCGCGACGACGAGTACATCGACGGGGTTGAGGCCGAGACGGGTGCCGATCCGATCCCCGAGCCGGCAGCCGACCCGCGGTCCGACGATGCGATCGCCCAGGAGGCTGCCGGGCGCTCCGGAATGACGAGCGAGTCGGCCGACCAGATCCCCGCGAACATCATGGATCAGACGCGTGAGGGCGAGCACCCCTACCAGTGGCACGAGGGCGTCAACCGCGAGCACGGGTCGACCGACGCGGTCGAGTTCATCGACGTCAAGAAGTCCTTCGGCCGCAACACCGTCCTCAACGGCCTCAACTTCGGCATTCCTGAGGGCCAGATTTCGATGATCATCGGCCCGTCGGGCACCGGCAAGTCGGTCTGCATCAAGCACATGGTCGGGCTGCTCTACCCAGACGAGGGCGATGTTCTCGTCCACGGCCAGTCGGTGCCGAACATGGCCGACGACGACCTCTTCGAGATGCGCAAGAAGTTTGGCGTGCTGTTCCAGGACGGCGCGCTGTTCGGCTCGATGAACGTCTTCGACAACACCGCCTTCCCGCTGCGCCAGCACACGGACAAGAGCGAGGAGGAGATCGCCGAGATCTGCAACCGCCGCCTGCGCGAGGTCGGTCTCGCGGGCGCGCTCGACAAGATGCCGAACGAGCTGTCGGGCGGCATGCGCAAGCGCGCCGGGTTCGCCCGCGCGCTCGTGCTCGACCCGCAGATCGTGCTCTTCGACGAGCCGGACTCCGGCCTCGACCCGGTCCGTACGGCGCTGCTCTGCGAGCTGATCCAGGAGGTCCACGCCGAGAACGGTGGCGCCTACGTCGTGATCACCCACGACATCATGAGCGCGCGCCGGGTTGCCGACTATCTCGCGGTCCTCTGGAAGGGCCGCATCGTCGAGTCTGGTCCGGCCAGCGAGCTGTTCAACTCGCCGAATCAGTTCGTCCGCCAGTTCCTCTCCGGTGAGGCTCGCGGACCCCTCGGAATGGAGTAGCACCTCGCCGGTGAAGTAGCCGGTCCCCCGCTTGCGAAGTGGCGCAAACGGGTAGGAGAAAGGTCATACTGCCCAGTGCGGGCGGTGCCGATCTTTCCGGGACCGTTATTTGACCAGCGAGGGAGCGAAGCTCACCCCAGCAACCGATTCCGCAGATCGCGGGATTGGTGCAGCACGCTTCCTAGCACTTGCGGCTCTGATCGGAGCGGCTGTTCTCGTTGTGCTGCTGATGTTCGGCGGCGGTGGCGGTTACCGGGTTACAGCCGTCTTCAACAACGCCGGTCAGCTCGTCGAGGGAAACCAAGTAAAGGTCGGTGGCCGGCCGATCGGCACGATCGAGAAGATCGGCCTCGACGATCGCTCGCAGGCGGTCGTCGAGCTGAAGTTCGACGACGACGAGATCACCCCGCTGCATGAGGGGACGACGGCGACGATCCGCTCGCCATCGCTGTCGGGGATCGCCAACCGTTTCGTCGCGCTGCAGCCCGGTCCGAACAACGCCGCCGAGATACCGGACGGAGGGCAGATCGGCGTCGACGAGACGACCGCTCCGGTCGATCTCGATGACCTCTTCAATACCTTCGACCCGAAGACCCGCCGGGGCCTGCAACGGCTGATCGCTGGCCAGGCGACCTACTACGGCGGTCGCGCCAAGCAGGCCAACGAGGCGCTGCGCTATCTCAGCCCGGTGCTCAGCTCGACCTCCCGGCTGACGCGCGAGCTGGTCTACGACGACGGCGTCTTCGACCGCTTCCTGGTCGACACCTCACGGATCATGCGCGCCGTCGCGCAACGGCGCGGCGATCTGGCGAGCCTGGTCGGCAACGCGAACACGACAGCGGCCGCGATCGGCGACGAGAACGCGTCGCTGTCGCGTGCGCTCGCCGTGCTTCCAGGCACGCTGCGCAAGGCCAACACGACGTTCGTGAACCTGCGTTCGACGCTCGACGACCTCGACCCGCTCGTCGCCGCCAGCAAGCCGGCGACGGTCGAGCTGGCGCCGTTCCTGCGCAGGTTGCGTCCGTTGGTCGCCGACGCCGAGCCGACGATTCGCGACCTGCGCATCCTGATCAGCAAGCCCGGGCCGAACAACGATCTGATCAACCTGACCGCCAAGCTGCCGCGGCTCGCGCAGCTCACCAGCACGGTCTTCCCGCGGGCGATTCGGACGATGAACCGCTCGGGCGATGTCGTCGACACGCTGCGTCAGTACACGCCCGACCTCGCCGGCTGGTTCACGAAGTTCGGTCAGGCGGCGGCTGCCTACGACGCAAACGGTCACTACGCGCGCATCCAGCCGATGTTCAGTCCATTCAGCGTCAACGACGTCACCGGACTGCTCGCGCCCGTCACGCCGGCAAACCGGCTCGACGGATTCGAGAACTCGCAGTACCGCCGCTGCCCGGGCGGGGCGATGCAGCCCGCGCCCGATGGCTCGGCGCCCGTCGCCGTTCCGGGTTGCGATCCCTCGACCAGTCCTCCGGGTGGCTGATGCGGCGGCTCGTCACAGCTCTCGCGATCGCGGCGCTCGTTCTGGTCGCGCTGGTCTTCGTCGCGGCCGATGGCGATGACGACGGCTACCAGGTGCGCGCGATCTTCGACAACGTCTCCTCGGCCGTCCCCGGCGAGGAGGTCAAGGTCGCGGGCGCGCCGGTCGGCACGATCGAGTCGCTCGACGTGACGGACGACAACAAGGCCGTCGCGGTCCTGGCGATCGAGGAGGACGGCTTCACGCCGTTCCATGCGGACGCGCGCTGCACGATCCGCCCGCAGTCGTTGATCGGCGAGAAGTACGTCGAGTGCGACCCGGGCGACTCCAACTCGCCGGAGCTCCAGGAGATCGAGCGGGGGGAGGGTGAGGGGCAGCACCTGCTGCCGCTGGCCCAGACCAGCTCGCCGGTCGATCTCGACCTGATCAACGACATCATGCGGCTGCCGTTCCGCGAGCGGCTGACGATTCTGCTCGACGAGCTGGGCGCCGGCCTGGCCGGTCGTGGTGAGGATCTCAACGAGCTGATCCGCCGTGCCAACCCGGCGCTGCGCGAGACCGATCGCGTGCTGGCGATCCTCGCCCGCCAGAACCGCGTGCTGGCCAACCTCGCGGTCGACTCCGACACTGCGCTGGCGCCGCTGGCGCGCGAGAAGGAGCGCGTGGCCGGCTTCATCCGCAACGCCAACGTGACCGGCCAGGCGACCGCCGAGCGCAGCGACGACATCGAGCTCGGCATCCAGCGGCTGCCCGGCTTCCTGCGCCAGCTGCGGCCGCTGATGGCCGACCTCGGGGGGTTCACCGACCAGGGCACGCCGGTCGCGCGCGATCTGCGGATCGCTGGCCCCGACCTGTCGCGGCTGATCGAGCAGATCGGCCCGTTCTCGAGCGCCGCGACGCCGTCGCTGGTCAGCCTCGGCCAGGCGGCGCTGACCGGTCGGCCGGCACTGATCGAGACCCGGCCGCTGATCCAGGACCTCGGCGACTTCGCCCGCCAGGCCAAGCCGGTTTCGACGGACCTCGACAAGCTAACGGCGTCGTTCGACCAGACCGGCGGGATCGAGCGACTGGCCGACTATCTGTTCTTCCAGACGCTCGCGATCAACGGCTTCGACGGCATCGGCCACTACCTGCGCGCCGGGCTCAGCGTCAACCTCTGCGCGCTCTACGCGACCCAGCCGGCGAGTGGCTGCAACTCGAACTTCACCCAGACGCAGGCGACTAGCACGTCCAGCGACGAGCTCGCCCCGGCGCTAGCCGAGCTGGCGAAGCTGGGGGCTAAGAGTGGCGACGATTCCACCACTGGCAGCGTGCCGCCCGGCGGCGATCCCGCGGCACGGCGGCTGGCGGAGCAGGTGTCCGCTGAGGGCAAGCAGAACATCGACCGGATTCGCGAGGGAGCTGGCGGTCCGTCGCCCGGGCTCGACGGCGTCGCCGACCCGCTGCTCGATTACCTGCTGGGAGACGGGCAATGAGCGACCGCCGCCGCCACGGTCTCGCCGCCAACCCCGTGCTCGTCGGCGCGGTGACGCTGCTCGTCGTACTCGTCGCGGTCTTCCTCTCCTACAACGCGAACTCGGGGCTCCCGTTCGTACCGACCTACAAGCTTGGGGCATTGCTACCGAACTCGGCCAATCTGGTGCCCGGCAACGAGGTGCGGATCGGCGGCGCGCGCGTTGGCGCGGTGACCGAGGTGACGGCTGTTCACGGCGACGGCGGCAAGGGCGTGGCCCAGATCGAGATGAAGCTCGACAACAACCTCGACCCGTTGCCGATCGACTCGACGTTCGTGGTGCGGCCGGTTTCGGCGCTCGGGCTCAAGTACGTAGCGCTGACGCCGGGCAGCTCACGCGCCGGGTACGAGGAGGGCGCCACCGTGCCGATCAGCCAGGCCACACCGACGCCGGTCGAGCTCGACGAGCTGTTCAACATGTTCGACAGGCGCACCCGACGCGGGATCCAGCTTTCGCTGCAGGGCTTCGGCACTGGCTTCGCCGGGCGTGGGCCGGACCTGAACGAGGCGATCGCGAGCCTGCGGCCGCTGGTCACCGACCTCGAGCCGGTGATGGCGAACCTCGCCGATCCTCGTACGCGGCTCGACCGTCTGTTCCGCGCGCTCGGCGCGACGGCGGCCGAGGTGGCGCCGGTCGCCGAGACCCAGGCGGCGCTGTTCGCGAACCTCGATACGACCTTCGCGGCGCTGGCCGGGGTGGCGCGACCGTTCATCCAGGAGACGATCTCCGAGTCGCCTGAGACCTTTGCCGTCGGCACGGCCGAGTTCCCACAGCAACGCCCATTCGTTCGCAACTCGACCGCGCTGTTCCGCGATCTGCGACCGGGTATTCGCACGCTGCCGAGCTCGGCGCCGGTGCTCGCCGATGCGCTCGAGATCGGAACGCGCACGCTGCCGAAGACGCCGCCGCTGAATCGCCGGCTAGCGAACGTCTTCGATGCGCTGGCCGAGTTCGCCGACGACCCGCTCGTTCCGCTCGGTGTGCGCCGACTGCGCGACACGACCAGGGTCTTGAAGCCGACGATTGCCTTCCTGACACCGGCGCAGACCGTCTGCAACTACCCGACGCTGTGGTTCCGCAACATTTCGAGCCTGCTCTCGGAGGGCGACAGCAACGGCACCTGGCAGCGCTTCATCATCGTGGCGACGCCGGTCGGGCCGAACTCCGAGGGCACGCCGTCGAGCGCGCCGGCCGATGGCCCCGGGGTCGACAACCACCTGCACTCGAACCCCTACCCGAACACCGCGGCGCCCGGGCAGCCACGGGAGTGCGAGGCCGGCAACGAGGACTACGTCGTTGGTAGGACGACGATCGGCAACCTGCCTGGCAACCAGGGCACCCAGACCAGTGGCCAGAGCGGACCGTCGCTGTCGTCGACTGGGGGTGACACGCGATGAAGGAGGGCTACCCCTGGAACCGTCGTGGCGTCTCAAAGGTCGTGGCCGGTGTACTGACGGTCGCGGTCGTCGCCGTCGGGCTGTTCCTCGCCTTCAACGGCATCCCGTTCCGTTCCGGCTACGAGCTGAAGGCGGTCTTCGGGGACGCGGCCAACGTCGGTCTACGTTCGCCGGTACGGATCGCCGGCGTCGATGTCGGCAAGGTGACCAAGGTCGAGGCAGCCAGCGAGGACTCCACCGCCACCGTCGTGACGATGGAGCTCGACGACGAGGCACTGCCGATCCGCTCTGACGCCGAGCTGAAGATCCGGCCGCGGATCTTCCTGGAGGGAAACTTCTTCGTCGATCTCGAGCCCGGGACGCCTGAGGGCGAGCAGCTCGACGAGGGCGACACGATCCCAATCACCCAGACCGCGGCGCCGGTTCAGCTCGACCAGGTGCTTGGTGTGCTGAAGAGCGATGCGCGCGATGATCTCCGGACGCTTGTCCAGGGCTATGGCGAGGCGATCTCCGGTGAGCCGACTGCCGTCGAGGACGCAACCCAGGACCCCGACGTGCAAGGCCAGACGGCGGCGGAGGCGGGCAACCAGTCGCTGAAGTACGCACCAGGAGCGCTGCGCGGACTGGCCGTGGTCAACCAGGCACTGCTTGGCACGGAGCCGCACGACTTGTCGAAGCTGATTCGTGGCGGAGCACGCGTGTCGCGGGAGCTCGAGGGGCACGAGGCCGAGCTGCAGGATCTGATCACCAACCTCAACATCACGACCGGCGCGCTCGCATCTGAGCAAGACGCTCTGCGCGCGACGATCCGCGAGTTGCCGCAGCTGCTCGACGCCGCCAACCCCGCACTCGATAGCCTCAACGCCGCCTTCCCACCGACGCGCGCCTTTGCCCGCGAGATCCTGCCGGGCGTCAACCAGACCGCGGCGACGATCGACGCCGCGTTCCCGTGGGTTCTCCAAACGCGCAAGCTGGTCTCCCCGCCCGAGCTGCAGGGCCTGGTCGAGGTGCTCCGGCCGGCGACCGCCGATCTCGCCGAGGCGATCGACGGCACCGTCCAGCTACTGCCGCAGGTCGACCTCGTCGATCGCTGCCTGCTGAACACGATCCTGCCGACCGGCGACGTCGTGATCCAGGACCCGCCGCTGACCACAGGCGTGGAGAACTACAAGGAGTTCTTCCAGGGCCTGGTTGGACTGTCGGGCGAGTCGCAGAACTTCGACGGTAACGGGCCCTACACCCGCTTCCAGCCCGGCGGCGGCGCCCAGACGGTCTCGACCGGCTCGCTGCCAGGCGTCGGACCGCTGTTCGGCAACGCTGCCGCTCCGCCGCTCGGGACGCGGCCAGCACGGCCTGCCCAGCGTCCGCCGTACAACCGGACCGCCGTCTGCGCCAAGCAGCAACCCCCGAATCTCAACGACACGCGGTTGGGGGGCGGACCATGATGGTCCAGCTGCGCAAGCACGCGTGCTCCTTGGCCGCGCTGGTCTTCTTGGTGATCGTCGGGCTGGCGATCGGCGGTTACATCCTGTCCAACCAGCGCTTCTACCTGCCGGCCTGGGTGCCGCTGGTCGGCACCGATTTCTACACCGTCGACGCCGAGCTGCAGACGTCGCAGGCGGTCGCCCCAGGGCAGGGGCAGACGGTGGCGATCGCAGGGGTTGAGGTCGGCGACATCGGCAGCGTTCGGCTGGAGAATGGGCGAGCCCTCGTCGAGATGAAGATCAAGCGCAAGTACGCGCCGATCTACAAGGACGCCACGATCCTGCTGCGGCCGAAGACCGGGCTCAAGGACATGTACCTCAGTCTCGATCCAGGCACGCCGGCGGCTGGCGAGATCCCGGAGGGCGGTCGTGTGCCGGTCGACAACACGCTGCCCGACGTCAACCCCGACGAGATCCTCGCGGCACTCGATGGCGACACGCGCGACTACCTGCGCATCCTGCTCAACTCGGGCGCCGAGGCGCTGTCTGGCAACAGCCCCGCACGCCTGCGCCAGACGCTGAAGCGGTTCGAGCCGACGACGCGCGACACCGAGCGGATCACCAAGCGGCTGATCGTCCGCCGTCGCAACCTCCAGCGTGTCGTCCACAACTTCCAGTTGCTGGCCAACGAGCTCGGCGACAAGGATACCCAGCTCGCGGGCTTCGTCGACTCGGCAAACGCAAACTTCGCTGCGATCGCGCGTCAGGACACAAGCCTGCGTGCTGCGCTGCGTGAGCTTCCCGGGACGCTCGACCAGACAGCGGCGACGTTGCAGGGTGTCGACGCGCTGGCGACCAATCTCGGCCCGGCGCTCCAGGCGTTGCGGCCCGGCGCGCGGGCGCTCGGCCCGTCGCTGACCGAGGCGCGTCCCTTCCTGCGTACGACGACGCCGGTGATCCGCAACGAGCTGCGGCCGTTCGCGCGCGACGTCCAGCCGACGGTGCGCGATTTGCGTAGCGCGGCGGCCGATCTCGCCGTCGTGACGCCGCGGCTGACCAGGACGGTGCGTGTGGTCAACTCGCTGCTCAACACGATCGCCTACAACCCGCCGGGCCGTGAGGAGGGCTACCTCTTCTGGGGATCGTGGGCCAACCACAACGCCGCGACGCTCTGGGGCACCCAGGATGCCCATGGCCCGATCCGTCGCGGCATCGTGTTGGTGTCGTGCAGCGGGCTCGGGGTGCTCGATCAGATCGCCGCTACGACGCCGTCGCTGAACGTCTTGATCCAGCTGCTCAACGCCCCGCGTCAGAGCGAGGTCTGCCCCGAGGCGGTGCCTTAGCCATGGTCAAGCAAACCTCGAGATACGGCGTGTTCGCGATGGTCGGCTTCACGGCGGCCTGCGTCGGCATCTTGCTCTACCTCTGGTTGACCTTCGGTGGCTCTATCCCACTGCGTGCCGAGGGCTATCGCTTCCAGGTCGAGTTCCCCGAGGCTGGCCAGCTGACCCTGGAGGCCGACGTGCGGATCTCCGGCGTCAACGTCGGCAAGGTCAAGACCAAGGAGGCGAACCCCCAGACGGGCGTCACCGACGCGACGATCGAGTTGGAGGACGAGTTCGCCCCGATCCCCGTCGACACCAGGGCGATTCTGCGCCAGAAGACACTGCTCGGCGAGACCTACGTCGAGCTGACCCCCGGTGTCGGCGGCTCGCGGACGCTGCCTGACGGCGGAAAGTTGCCTACCGGCGCTGTTTCGCCGACGGTCGAGCTCGACGAGATCTTTCGCGCCTTCGATCCCGATACTCGGCGCGCGTTCAGCAACTGGATGGACGCGCAGGGCCGAGCGGTCGGCGACCGCGGCGCCGCGCTCAACGCGGCGCTGGCCAACCTGACGCCGTTTGCCGAGGACGCGGGTGATGTCCTGCGCATTCTCGAGCGCCAGGACGTCGCTACGCGCTCGCTCGTACGCGATACCGGCGAGGTCTTCGATGCACTCAGCGAGCGCCGTGGCCAGCTGCGCGCCCTGATCGGCAACTCGAACCGCGTCTTCGAGACGACGGCTGCGCGTAATCAGCAGCTCGCCGAGGCGTTCGTCGCGCTGCCGACCTTCCTGCGCGAGACGCGCACGACGACCGTTCGCTTGTCGGAGTTCGCCGAGCTGACCGATCCGCTCGTGACCCAGCTGCGACCGGCGGCGCGTGAGCTGTCACCGACGCTGATCAGCCTCAGGGGACTCGCGCCCGACCTGCGCGGCCTGTTCAAGGACCTCAACCCGCTGATCAAGGTCTCGCGCACCGGGCTGCCGGCGCTCGAGCGTTCGCTCGACGACACCAGGCCGCTGCTTGCCAGACTCGAGCCGTTCCTGCGCAACCTGCAGCCGGTGTTCAGCTATCTCGGCCTCTACAAGCGCGAGATCGCATCTTTCTTCGCGCTCGACGCCGCCGCGACACAGGTAACCGACCGCCCGCCCGGCAGTTCGCGACCGCTTCACTACCTGCGCACCACGAATCCGCTCAACCCGGAGAATCTCGGCGCCTACCCGCGTCGCCTGCCGAGCAACCGCTCGAATCCCTACGTCGAGCCGGGCGGTTCCGACCAGCTGCGCGGCGGGCTACCGGTCTTCGGCCGCTACCTCTGTGAGATCGCCGGTCCGGCGAGCTTCCTCGGTCCGGTTGGGCCGCTGCTGCCCGTCGAGCTGCGTGGGCTGCTGGAGCAGTTCGCGTTCGCCGGCAGCACCACCGGTGCCGTCCCGGCGCCTCCCTGCCGCGAGCAGGCGCCACTTGGCCGTTTCGCCGGGCAGGGCGGCCGCTACCCCAACCTGCAGCCGATACCCGCTCCCTAGCCTAAGCTGAGCCCGTGCCGTCGGGCGAGATCTTCGAGCGGATCGTGGGGGCCGTCGCGCGTCGCCCGCTGGTGCCACTGATAGCGGTCGCCGTGATCGCGGTCGCCGGCGCCCTGCTGGCGCTGCGCCTGGAGCCCAGCACCGGGACCGACTCGCTCGTCTCGCAGGGGTCCGACACCTTCGAGCAGACAGAGCGCTTCAAGCAGGACTTCGGCGACGACGCAATCGTCGTTCTCGTCGAGGGTGACCTCCAGCGGACGATGTTGACGTCGGATCTGCAGAAGCTGATCCAGCTCGAGGGCTGCCTGTCCGGCAACGCGCCCGATGACGGCCTGCGTGCCCTGCCGCAGCCGTGCCGTGGGCTCGCGGCTTACAAACCGGCAAAGGTCGTGCTCGGCCCGGGCACGTTCGTCAACACCTCGGTCCAGGCGATCGGTCAGGGCTTGACGGGTCTGCTCGCCGGAGCCAGAGACGGTGGCCCGAAGGCGGCCGAGAAGGTCAAGCGCCAACTGCTGTCGCTCGCGCTGCGCTACGGCATCACCGACATCCCCTCGGTCGACAGCCCGGGGTTCGTGTCAGCGCTCGTGTTCGGCAATGACGGCAAGACACCGAAGCCCCAGTTCTCCTACCTCTTCCCAAGCGATGACGCCGCGCTGATTCAAATGCGGTTGCGGCCCGACCTTTCCGACGCCGAGCGCAGCCGGACGGTCGATCTCGTTCGCGAGGCCGTCGCCGAGCCGCAGCTTCGGCTTGAGCAGGGCGGCCGTTATGTGGTGACCGGCGTGCCGGTCGTCGTCGACGGGCTTGGCGACGCCGTCCGCGACGCGATCCCGTGGCTACTCGCGGCGGCGATCCTGATCATGGCGGCGACGCTCGCGGTCGTCTTCCGGACCCGCCTGCGCCTACTGCCGCTGGCGCTCGCGTTGGCTGCGTCGGCGATCACGTTCGGGGTGCTGGCGCTCGTCGGCGGCGACCTGACGATGGCGTCGATCGCCGTGCTGCCGGTGTTGATCGGGCTCGCGGTCGATTACTCGATCCAATTCCAGGCGCGCTACGACGAGGTGCGCGCGCGGACTGGGGCGCCACCCGCCGAGGCGGCGCCGGCGGCCGCTGCCGCCGGCGGACCGACGATCGTCAGCGCGGGGATCGCCACGGCCGTCGGCTTCCTGGTGCTGCTGACGTCGCCGGTCCCGATGGTGCGGGGCTTCGGTGCGCTGCTGGTCGTGGGCATCGCGATCGCGCTTGCCTGCGCGCTGCTGGCCGGCTTCGCCGCGCTCGTCCGGTTCGGCGTGCCGCGTCCACGTCCGGAGGGCGTGCCGCCGGCACTGCCGCGCCTACGCGCAAGGTTGAGCGACCTCGGCGCACGGATCGCCGGCTCGGGTGCCGGAACCGTGGTTGCACGGCGCTGGCGCGAACTGCGGCTGTGGACGCTCGAGCGCGGTGAGCGGGCGCTGGCACACTCGATCGTGCGCCCACGGCGTGTGCTCGCGATCGCGTTTGCGCTGGCTGTCCTCGGTTGGGCCGCCGACACCCAGTCGACCGTCGTCTCCGACGTCCGCGAGCTGGTGCCCGCCGATCTCCAGGCGCTCCAGGACATCAACGAGCTTCAGGACAAGACTGGCGTCTCGGGCGAGATCGACGTAACGGTCCGCGCCGACGATGTCACCGACCCCAAGGTGCTCGCCTGGATGTCGGACTTTCAGCAGCGGGTACTCGACGATGCCGGCTACCGCGCCGGCGAGCGCTGCACTCAGGACAGGGATCCGCCCGAGCTCTGTCCGGCGCTGTCGCTGCCGGACCTGCTCGCGGCGGTTGGTGCGGGCAACCAGAAGCGGGTCAAGGCACTGCTCAACTCGATTCCGCCATATCTCTCGCAGGGGCTGCTGACCGCCGATCGCAAGACGGCCAACCTCGCCTTCGGTATCCGGCTGCAGTCGCTCGAGCGTCAGCAGGAGGTTGTCGAGCAGATCGAGAAGCAACTCGATCCGCCGGATGGTGTGGAGGCGGCCGTCGTTGGCCTGCCGGTGCTTGCCGCTGACGCCAACGACAAGCTCTCGTCGCCGCTGCGACGGGCGCTGACCTTGCTTGCGGCGCTGCTCGCGGTCTTCCTGGTCCTGCTCGTCGTGCGGCGTAGCTTCCGCGAGGCGGCGATCCCGCTGATCCCGATCGCGCTCGCGACCGGCTGGTCGGGCGGGATCATGTTCGTGCTCGGTTTGCTGCCGGGCCCGTTCGAGGTCGAGCTGAATCCGATGTCGGTGACGCTCGGCGCGCTGGTGATCGCGATCTCGACCGAGTTCAGCGTGCTGCTGTCGGCCCGCTATCGCCAGGAGCGCGAGGCCGGGGCATCGGCGGGGCGGGCGCTCGAGACGACCTATGCCTCGACCGGCGCCGCGGTAATGGCATCGGGCGTCACGGCGATCGCCGGGTTCGCGGTGCTGGCGGCCTCAGACATCCGCATGCTGCGCGATTTCGGGATCCTCACAGTCGTGGATTTGACCGTCTCACTGCTCGGCGTGATGCTCGTGCTGCCAGCGGCCCTGGTTTGGGCCGCCCGGCGGGGTAGCAATGTCTGACGACCGCTTCGGCGACCTCGGGGCGCCCGACCGCCGCAGCGCGGCGGAGCGGTTTGAGGAGCAGGACCGAATCAATCCCGAGCCCGACGATCCGCGCCGCCGGCCGGAGGTTCCGCGACCCGGTAACCGTTATGCCTGGGTCGTCGGGATCCTGATGCTGATGGCGATCGGTGTTTTTGCGGTGACATCGTCGCTGCCGAACAAGGGCGAGGGCCTGCGCGGTCCGCCGATCGGCTCCCAGCTGCCCGACTTCGCTGCTCCGTCGGCGACTGGCAACGCCTCCAACGAGGATGACGCGAACGTTCGCCAGCGGCGCGGCGGCAATGCGGCGGCTGGCCGCGTGCCGGCCTGCGACGTGATCGGCGACGTGGTCGTCAACGTCTGCGAGCTGCGCCGTAAGCCACTGGTGCTGACCTTCCTCGTCACCCGCGGGGCCGACTGCGAGCCGCAGGTCGATCGCGTCGAGCGGATGCGCGACGAGTTTCCCCACGTTGAGTTCGCTGCCGTCGTCAGCGGCGACGAGCGCGATGAGGTCGAGCAGATCGTCGAGCGGCGCCGCTGGACAATGCCGGTCGCCGTCGACCGCGACGGCGCCGTCGTCAACGTCTACGGCATCGGCGTCTGCCCGACGACCGTCTTCTCTACGCCCGGCGGCACCGTCCGCCGTGTCGAGCTTGGCAATCTGACTGAGGACCAGTTGCGCGCGAACGTCCGCAAGCTCGTAGCCCGCTCTGAGCGGCAGTGAGGTGGCCGAGCAGGCGATACGCCAAGGCTGGGTTGCCGACGAGCTTGGGGCGGAGTTTCCTGGCCTTGGCGTCTACTGGCTGACGGTCGCCGCCAGCCCGGCCAAGACACCGACCGCTGTCCGCGAGCGGATGCGCATGCTCGCCGGGCGGATCACCGGCGCGACAGTCGTCCAGTCACGCCAGGACAGCGTGCCGTGGTCGTATCGAGTGCTCTGGCGCCGGCTTGGCGTCGATCCCGATACCGATCGCACACCAGTCGAGGAGCTGATGGTCCAGCGGCTGGAGCACGGTGGCCTGCCGAGTCGCGGCATGCCGGCCGACGCTGTCATCGTCGCCACGCTCGAGACGGGCGTGCCGATCTTCGTCGCCGACGCGGCAAAGCTGTCGGGTAGCCCGGGCCTGCGACCAGCGGTGACGGGGGAGACGCTCGGTGGGGTCGAGGGTATGTTGCGCGCCGGTGAGGTCGTCTACGTCGACGAGCGGGCGCCGCTGGCGCGTCTCGATGGCCAGGTGGCTACGGACTATGCAGTGCACGACGGCACGGTAGCGATGGCGATCTGCGCGCTTGCTGCCTCTGCCGTCTCGCAGATCGAGATCGACGAGGCGCTCTGGATCGCCGCCGACATGCTGGAGGCCGCTGGTAGTCTGAAGGGGTCCAATCCGGGGAGGACGCAGTGATCGACGTACTCGAGCGTTCACGAGCAGTAGAACAGCCGCTAGATGGCGCACTGGACGAGCGGCCCGCACGGCGCGCGTTGCACGCCCAAATCGGGCGGCTAGAGCGTGACCTGGCGAAGTTGTTCGCCGCGTCCTGGCCGCGTAACGGGTTGGAGTTCGGCGTCGATCAGCCGAGCGGCCGCCCGCGGATTCGCGATCTTGGCGAGCTCGAGCGGATTCGCGACGCGCTCGCTACGCGCGTCGAGGACGCCCGTCGCGACCTCCGCGACCGCCACGCCGTCGAGGACGCCAACCGGCGCCTGATCGACACCATGCTGCGTCATCCCGAGCAGCATCGTTGGATCCGTGTCAGCAACGCCGACATCGGCGAGCCTGGCTGCCACCACTGGCACGTCGTGCCACGCTGGGGCCTGATCGGGATGTTCGCCAACTGGTGGCGAGTAAAGATCTCCTCAGGTTGTCCCTTAGCCACCTGAAGGTGAGGTCATAAGGGTGGGCAAGCGCAGTCGCAAGCGAGCGGACGGTCAGGGCACGGGTGTGGCCGACAGCGGCAGTAGTACGCGCGCTGAGCGCGATGCTGCTCGCCGCGCGCGCGCCGAGCGGATGCGCAAGGGGCTGCCCGAGGCTGCCCGTCGCCGCGACCCAAACCGGCGGCCGAAGCTGGACGAGCGCCCACCGCCGCTCTGGGCGCCCTTCCCGCTGTCCGAGCTGCTGGTGCTCGCGGGACTGGTGTTGATGGCCTGGGGCTTTCTCGAGGGCGGTGGTCAGGCCGCCAATGCAAAGCTCGCCGCCGGTCTGGCGATCGCCTCGCTCGCCGGCCTCGAGTTGGCAATCCGCGAGCACGTGACCGGCTTCCGCTCGCACACGACGCTGCTGTCGGGCGCGATCGCGATCGTGACGATCCTGACGCTCGGTCTCGGTCTTGGCCTCAACATGCTCGGCCCACTGCTGATTGCGGCGCTGTTCGCCTTCGTCGGGTCCTTCTTTGCGCTACGCCGCCTCTTCAAGAGCCGTTCAGGCGGCGTAGCTTTCAGGTAGCTCGCTCAGACAGGGCGATCAGGCAAACACGAGGGTGCGCTCGCCCGACAGCGTCGCGGCGACGACCGCGCGCTGGCGCTCGGTCAGCGTGCCAACGCGCTTGTTCTCGGGGATCGAGATCGACATCAGCAGACGTCGGCAGCGGGCGCGACCCCACCGCTTTTGGCTCATCAGCACGTCGCTGATCGACATGCTCTCGGCCTCCCACGGGCAACTCAGGATCACCTCGGCGGCCGGCAGGTCCCCAGCCGCGATGCGGCGCTTCATCTCGGCGCGCGCAAGCCTCACCCGATTTGCATGTTCGAGCGCCTGTAGGTGTTGAGCCTGACCGGCACCGAACGCAGCGATATTGCCCATACGTCCTCCCCGCACTTCGTGCGTGCTTGACAGCGGATGCAGTTCCCCATGTAAGGCTCCGGGCTCTCACCACCAGCGTCCGCGCCGCTGGCCTCCTCGGAGGGATCGAAGCCGAGCACGCAATAAATCGAAGCAGCCGCCGACCGTCAACAGCGGTTCGTCCGGCTCGTACGCTAAGAGCGGGCTTTTTGGACTTCGACGGCCGCGTCGGGGTCCTCGGGCAGGGCCGCGTAGGCGCGCTCAAAAATCTCGAGCGCGCGGTCGAGCTGCTCGCGCTCGTGAGTCGCCATCACGCTCGTTCGCAGCAGCGCGCCACCGCGTGGCACGGCCGGGTAGAGCGCGACGTTCGCGTAGACGCCTGCCTCGTAGAGCGCCTTCCAAAAGAGCACGGCCTTCCAGTCGTCGCCGATCGTCACCGGGACGATCGGCGTGATCAGCTCGGAGTCGTCGGCGAGCGTGGCCGGCTCGACGACGTCGAAGCCGAGCTTGGACAGCCCGCCGTGCAGGTAGCGGGCGTTGTCGAGCAGTCGCGCCATCAGGTCGCGCCCCTCGTCGGTGCGGATTATTCGCAGCGCGCCGAGCGCCGCGCCGACGGCGGCGGGCACCGCCGCCGCGGTGAACATGAAGGCGCGCGACTGGACGCGCAGGAAGTCGATCACCTCGGCCGGGCCGGCGATGAAGCCGCCACAGGAGGCCAGCGACTTCGAGAACGTCCCCATCCGCAGGTCGACGTCGCCGGCGACGCCGAGCTGCTCGCAGGCGCCGGTGCCGTTGGCGCCGAGCACGCCGACTCCGTGCGCCTCGTCGACCATCAGGCGGGCGCCGTACTGCTTGCAGAGCCGAACGATGTCAGGCAGCGGCGCCAGGTCGCCCTCCATCGAGAAGACCCCGTCGACGACGACCAGCACGCCGCCGCCATCGCTGCCGGCATGATCGAGCATCCGCTCGAGCTTGTCGAGCCGGTTGTGGCGGAACGGCCGGATCCGGGCACGCGACATCGACACCGCGTCGAGGATCGAGGCGTGGTCGCCGGAGTCGCAGATCACCGTGTCGTCAGGTCCGAGCAGCGTCGCGATGCAGCCGACGTTGGCCAGGTAGCCGGCGGTGAAGACGATCGCGTCCTCGGTGCCCATCCAGTCGGCCAGCTCGCGCTCGAGCTCGAGGTGGAGCGGCGTCGTGCCGTTCATGAACCGCGAGCCGGTCAGCCCGGTCCCATAGGTGTCGAGCGCGTCGCGCGCCGCCTGCTTGACGCGCTCGTCGCCGGTCAGGCCAAGGTAGTTGTTCGACCCGAGCGTGATGCGCTGCTTGCCCTCCATCAGCGCGATCGGGCCAGGCTCGGCCTCGACGACGCGGAAGTAGGGCAGCAGGTCGTGCTCGCGCGCCGCGGTCAGCTGCTCGAGCCGATCGTGGTTGCGCGCCTTCGCGAAGAGGTCGGTTTCGATCGCCATTGACTAGGGTGCCGCGACGTGGCCTTGGAGGTGACTCCCGTGCGCTCGTGGCGCGACCGGCGGGAGTTCGTCGAGCTGCCTTACCGGCTGCATGCTAACGCCGAGCAGTGGATCCCTCCGCTGCGGCTGGAGCGCCACCTGTTCCTCGTCCAGCGCCTGCACCCCTTCTTCAAGCACGGTGAGGGCGAGCTCTTCCTCGCCCGTCGCGACGGACGTGTCGTCGGGCGGATCAGCGCGCAGATCGACCACGAGTTCAACGCCTACCAGGGCAACGACTGGGGCATGTTCGGCTTCCTCGAGCTCGAGGACGACGCGGAGGCGATGGGCGCGCTGCTCGACGCCGCCGCCGGCTGGCTGCGCGCACGCGGCCGCGATCGGATGGTCGGTCCGATGGACTACTCGATGAACGAGGAGTCGGGCATCTTGGTCGAGGGCTTCGAACGCGAGCCGTTCATCCGCCAGCCGTGGCACCCGCCTTACTACCAGCGGCTCTGCGAGCAGCAGGGGCTAGAGAAGGCGATCGACCTCTGGATGTGGGAGCTCTACATCGAGGACCGCAGCAAGATCGTCCCGGGCATTGTCGAAATGGCCGACCGCCTCGAGCCCGACCACGGCATCCGCATCCGCAAGATGTCGCGCCGCCACCTGCGCCGCGATCTCGACCTGTTCGCGGAGACGTACAACGAGGCCTGGAAGGACAACTGGGGCTTCACGCCCTACACCAAGGCCGATCTCGACACCTACCACGTCGACCTCCAGATCGTCTACGACCGCAACTGGTTCATGGTCGCCGAGAAGATCGACACGGGGGAGACCGTCGGGATCGCGATCACCGTCCCTGACATCAACCAGGTGTTGAAAAGGATGAAGGGCCGTATCGTCCCGTTCGGCTGGTGGCACTTCCTGCGCCGGCGCAAGATCATGGACCGCGTCCGCGTCGGCTTTCTCGGCGTCAAGCCCGAGTACCAGCACACCGGCGTCGCCGCGGCGTTCTACATCGAGCATTTCGACATGGCCGTCGAGACGCCGCAGAACTGGGGCGAGATGGGATGGATCCTCGAGACGAATGGCGCGATGAACCGCGGCATGGAGGGTATGGGCGGCAAGGTCGTCAAGAAGTACCGGATCTATGAGCGCGTCCTTTAGGACAGCTACACTCGGCGTTCGTGTCCGAGGTGGGCGACAGCCAGGCGGACGAGGCCGGAATCGACGGGGAGCTGGTCTCTGAGGACGAGCAGGTCGTCGAGGCGCGGGTCCTGCCAGCCGTCGCCGAGCCTGAGCCGACTACAGCGATGGCGACGCGCAAGGTGTCGGTGCCGGCGACTGTCGCGGCCGCCGGCGGCGGGATGGTGCTCGGCATCGCCGCGTTCATGTTGCTCCGGGTGCTGCGCCGTCCGAACGCGGCGCGGTCGGTTGCGAAGCGACGTCGGCGGATGCAGACCAAGCGCCAGGGGACCGAGATCGCGGCTTCGCGGTCGTTCCTGGTCGACGTCCACCTGTTGAAGCGCTGACCCCGGCGCTGGCAGCCGTCGAGACGCCACGGGCGGCGGTGACCGCCGTCGAGGTCGATGTGGTGCCGATCGGGCCGTATCGAATGCCTGGTGGGGGAGTGGACGGTGTGCTGCGCAACCGCAACGGTGTACTGGAGCGGTTGCTGCACGTCGCGGAGCAGCCTGTGACCGTCCGTGCATGGGTCGCGGGCGGGGCGGTGCGGCTGCGTGGGGAGGCGGCGAGCGAGGAGGCTGCCGCCGCCGGGATCGAGCGGATGCGTTTCGCGCTCGGTGTCGATCACGACCTGCGGCCGTTTCAACGTGCCTTCCACCGCGACCGGTTACTTGGCCCGGTGATCCGGCGGCAGCCGTGGTTGCGGCCACGGCGGCGGCCGGAGCCGTTTGAGGCGTTCGCGTGGGCGGTGACCGAGCAGCTGATCGATGTCGAGCGGGCGTTTGAGATTCAGCGGGCGTTGGTGGGGCGGCATGGGCCGCGCAGCGCCTGCGGGCGGCTGCGTGACGTGCCGTCGGCGGCGGCGGTCGCGCGGCTGTCGCCGGCGCAGCTCGACGCCTGCGGGCTGGCGCCGAAGCGGTCGGTCGCGTTGATCCGCGCGGCGCGGGAGATCGCCAGCGGACGCGCTGACCTATCTCGCCACGAGCCGACCTGGGAGCGGCTGCGGGCGGTGCGCAACATTGGCTCCTGGACGCTGGAGTGCCTGGCCTTTCTCGGTCAGGGCCGCGACGATCAGCTGCCGGCCGGCGATCTGGCGTTCGTCAAGCTAGTTGGCCGCGCGGCCGGGCTCGGGCGACGGGCGACCGAGGACGAGGTGCGCGCCTTCTTCGAGCCGTATGCGCCCTACCAGGCGCTGGCGGGCATGTACGCGCTCCACGCGCCATTGCCCGCCTGGAGTGGTTGACGCTCCCGCCTAACATTGGAGGGGACCCCTACTACGAGGAGCGTGAATGGACGCCAAGGTGAGCAAGAGCGACACAGAGTGGCGCGAGGAGCTCGACCCGGAGCGCTTCCATGTTCTACGTGAGGCGGGTACCGAGCCGCCGTTTACCGGCGCCTACACCCACTCGAAGGCCGATGGGATGTACCGCTGCGGAGCCTGTGGCCACGAGCTGTTCAGCTCGGACACCAAGTTCGACTCCGGTAGCGGCTGGCCGAGTTTCACCGAGCCGGCGGTTGCCGAGGCGATCGAGTTGCGCGAGGACAACAGCCTGATGATGCGTCGCACTGAGGTTCTCTGCGCACGTTGTGGCTCGCACTTGGGCCACGTCTTCCCCGACGGTCCCGGACCGGGCGGTCAGCGCTTCTGCATCAACTCCCTGGCCCTCGACCTAGACGAGCAGCCGACCGACGACAGCTAGTACCGCAGCTACGGTGCCTGCCAGAGGTCGGAGACCTTCTCGATTCCGAAGATCGTCCGGGCGAAGTCAAACAGGTCTGACAGCGGGTCAGGATCGAACGGCGGCTCGACGTTGACCGCTACGTCGCCAATCTGCTCGAGCGTGAGGTCGAAGACGATCGTCCCGTTCTTGATTGCCGTGTCCTTGACGTCCTTGGGAACGGTGAATCGCAGCTTCGCGTAGACGCGGCGCGGGTAACCGTCGTCGTCGACGTTGACCTCCACCTTGGCCGAGTCGATCGCCTTGGCGGCCTTCTCGACGTTCTCGTCGCTGGCCTCGGGCGCTCCCTCGATGTCGCCAACGAGCCCGGAAAGTGCATCGGCGGGCGCTAGCTTCAGCAGATCGTCCAGGACCGCCTGCTTGTTGACGGTTCCGGTGACGACCTGGGTCGAGTCGCCGCCGATGTCGTCGCCGTCGGAGACCTTGACGTTGGTCAGCCAGCCGTCGGGATTGATGCCGAACTCGGCCAAGCTCGTTGGTTGCGGCTTGCCGACTCCGTCATCGAGACCGAGCTGCTCGAGCTGCTCCGAGTCGGCCTCGTAGAACTGGCCCATGAACTCGACGTAGACCTTGCCGTCGATGCCGTTGACGCGTGCCGGGAAGGTCTGCCCGCCGGCGCGCATGACGACATTCCAGTCGAACTCCGGCAACGCGTCGGGACCGTTGGCGACGAACGGGCCGTGGCCCTCGATCGCGATCTTGCTGCCAAGGATCGGGAAGCCGGGGATGTCGGCGGTCGTGCTCAGACGGACCTCGGCGCTGTCGATCTTCTTGGCGGCGGCCTCGCCGAGCACCGTCTTCGGGTTGGCGTCGGTGCCATCGTCACCGCCGCAGCCGGCGCCAACGGCGGCCAGCGTGCAGGCAATCAAGGCGGCGGCCAACGGCCGCGAGAGGGGACGGCGCATACGCATCTAGCGGGTTATAGGGATTTCATGCGCGGAATGTCACAGTCCCCGTCCCGGCAGGAACTCGTTCGTGAACGCTCCGCCGGCGTCCGGGATCTCCGTCAGCAGGCGGTTCTCGCGCATCCAGGCTGTGAAAGCCTGCCACTCGGCCGGCGCCTGCCAGCCAAACGGGCGTCCCTCAGCCGGCAGGAACAGCGGCAGCGTTACCTCGACCACGGCGCGTTGGAGCTTGGGGTCGAGATCAGGGTTTGCGTCGAGCAAAGCCTGGACGCCGCGGTTGGGATTGCGTGCGAGCTGGCGCGTGCCACGGGAGAGCGCCGCGATGAAGGCGCGGAGCTTTCCGCCGTCGCGCTCGAGTGCCGACTCATTGGCGACCAGCACCAGCTCGTCGTAAGCCGGGACACCCGCCTGCTCCATCCGGATGATCCGCGGCTTGCGGCCGTCGAGCCGCAGCTGGGTGCCCTCGTAGTTCCAAAAGGCGCCAAGCGTCGCGTCGACGCGTCCGGTCAGCAGCGCGGGGACGAAGTTGAAGCCGACATTGCGCTCGGTGACGCTGCTCGGATCGACGCCGGCGTCGGTCAGGATCGTTTGCAGGTAGGCCGACTGGTAGTCGATCCCGGCAGTGCCGACGGTCTTGCCGGCGAGGTCGGCCGGGGTGCGGATGCCGGCCTTCGGCAGCGAGATGATCGACGCGAGCGGCTTGCGCACCACGGCGCCGATCGAGACCACGCGCAGCCCCTGGTCGCGTGCGCGCAGCACCTCAGGCTCGTAGGAGATCGCGAGGTCGACGCGGCCGGCGGCAACCTGCTTGATCGGTGCCGCAGGGTCGGGCGGCTGGCGGATCGTCACGTCGAGGCCGGCGTCGGCGAAGTCGCCGTTAGCCTCGGCGGTGTAGATGCCCGCATGGTCGGCGTTCGGGAAGTAGTCGAGCATCAGCGTGAGCTCCTGCGGCTCACCGGGCTCGAGCACGTCCTCCTTCTCACCGCAGCCAGCGCCGAACGCGGCAAGCAACAGCGCGACGACGAGAGCGATCAGCGGGCGGATCCGGGTCATGCGGGTACATCCTTTCGATTCCAGGGACAGACGAGCCGCTCGGCGAGCGAGGCAAGCGCGAAAAGGGCGACCGCCATCAAGGTGAGGATCACAACCCCCGCATAGACACGCGGGGTCTGAAGTTGGTTGTTGCCGAGCAGCACGAGCCGGCCGAGGCCGGAGTCGGCGCCGGCCCACTCGCCGAACACCGCGCCGATCACCGAGACCGTCGACGCCACGCGCAGACCAGAGAAGAAACTCGGCAGTGCGGCCGGCAACTCGACCGAACGCAGCGTGCGCAGTCGCGAGGCGCCGAACGAGCGCATCAGCTTCAGCTGCTCAGGGTCGACGGCACGCAGCCCATCGAGCACGTTGACGGTGATCGGGAAGAAGCAGATCAGCGCGACGATCGCCAGCTTCGGGCCGATGCCGTAGTCGAAGGCGAGCACGAAGATCGGCGCCAGCACGACGATCGGGATCGCCTGCGAGCCGACCAGCAGCGGGTAGGCGGCGTCGCGCAGTGTGCGGCTGAGGTGCATGCCGACGGCGGACACGACGCCCACGACGACGGCGATCGCCAACCCGAGCAGGACCTCTTGCAGCGTCACCCAGGCGTTGTCCCAGAGCAGCGACCAGTCATCCTCGAACGCCTGCGCGACCTCACGCGGCGAAGCGAGCGTTAGGTCGTCGACCGAGTCGAGCGACGCAAGCCATGCCCAGACGGCAACGCACCCGGCTAGCAGCAGCACGCTGAGCGCCGCCCGTCTCACGCCAGCGCCTCCAGTGCCTCGGCACGGAGCCGGGCGAGCAGCGGGTCGGTCACGGCGGCGCGGCGGTCGCGCGGGCGGGGGAGGGGGACGTCGAGTTCCGCAATGACGCGGCCGGGCCTCGGCGACAGTACGGCTACGCGGTCGGAGAGGAACAGCGCCTCCTCGACGTCGTGGGTCACGAGCACGACAGTTCGCGGCTCGGCGGCGAGTGCGTCGGCTAGCCACTGCTGCATCTCGGCGCGCGTGATCGCGTCGAGCGCCGCGAACGGCTCGTCGAGCAGCAGCACCGGCCGTCCCGGCAGCAGTGTTCTGATGAACGCGACCCGCTGGCGCATCCCGCCAGACAGCGCAGTCGGACGCGCCTGCTCGAATTCGGCGAGTCCGAACCGCTCGAACAGCGGCGCCGCCTTCTCGCGGGCGGCGCGGCCGCCGACACCCTGGGCCTCGAGCGCCAACCCGGCGTTGCCGAGCGCATCGCGCCACGGCAGCAGCAGATCGCGTTGCGGCATCAGCGCGCAGGCATCAAGACGTGCGGCCGCATCTGTCGTCCCGCCGACCTCGACGGTCCCGCCATCGGGCTCCTGCAGGCCGGCAATCAGCTCCAGCAACGTCGATTTGCCGCAACCCGACGGGCCGACGACGCCGAGCACCTCACCGGGTCGAACCGTCAGGCCCAGTCCATCGAGCGCTACGACATCGCTCCCGCGACGGCTCTCATAACGTCGCGCTACGCCTGCCAGCGCGACTTCGGCACTCATTTCGGACATCTGCTCCCTTCGCGGGCATTACCCCACAGGTTCAAAGGGTCGGCGCCGGGTGGAGTTGCTCCAAGGACGCCATCTCAGCCCGCTACCCGCGAGCTCCCCTGTCGTGACCGAGACTCTACCGCCGGTCATTTGTTAGGTTGCCCTAACGGCACTTTCGCCGCCTCTCCATGTCCAAGACCGCCAAGAAGCTCAAGCCGAAGAAGAAGTGCTGCGTGTCCAGCCCGCGCTGCCGGCGTTGCCCCGTGCGCCTGAAGGCCGAGGCGAAGAAGCGCGAGAAGCGGCGTAAGGGCAAGAAGAAGTCCAAGAAGTAGCGGTTCTTCGGGCTAGGGATCGGGCGTGGCTGCCCGCGGGTCCTGTCTCCGATTTTGGTCTGGGTGCTCGCAAGCTCCGCCCCAGACGCAAAATCGTCGCCACCCGCGGCGGCCAACGCTGAGTCCCGTACAACCCACTCGGCGGCGTTCGCGCAGAGAGAGCCTCGAAGGTCGCGACGTTCTTGTGCGTAGAGCAAAGCGTTTCGACCTTCGAGGCCGCTGCGCTCCTAACACGCTCCATCCCTTTGTACAGGGACCGACGTTGTGCCCCCGCGGGTGGCGACGCATTTTGCGTTCGCGCGCGCAGGAACGAGCACGTGAACCAAAATCGGAGACAGGACCCGCGGGCAGCACGGCCGATCCCTAGCCCGAACTCGCGACCGGCCTCAAATCCGCAATCGCATTGACGAAGCCCTCGAGCTGCTTCGTCGTCCAGCACTCGAAGACGCCGGTGCAGTAGGGCTCGTAGACCTGCATCACCGAGTCGCCGTAGTTCCAATAGAGCTTGGGCTCGGGGTTCATCCAGAAGGTGCGGCCGGCGCGCTCGGCGATGTGGCCGAAGGCGGCGGCGTGCGGCTCGCGGCCGTTGGTACGGGCGTCGCCGAGCACTATCACCGTCGAGCGCGGGTCGAGATCGTCGACGACGCGGTCGAGGAACTCGATCCAGACGCGGCCGTAGTCGGTGTAGCCAGATACGTCGGCGACGCCGGCGTCGCCGGAGATGGCGCGCGACACCGCCTCGAATGAGCGCTCGCGCTCGAAGACCTCGGTCACCTCGGAGATCCGCTCGACGAAGACGAACGAGCGCAGCTTGCGGAACGAGTCGTGCAGCGCGTGCAGCATTGAGAGGAAGAAGACGCTGGCGCTGGTGACGCTGGTCGACACGTCGCAGAGCACGAACAGCTCCGGGCGCCGCGGTCGGCGAGGGCGGAAGCGTAGGTCGAGCGGGACGCCGCCGGTTTGCAGCGAGGTGCGCATGGTGCGCCGTACGTCGATCGCCGACGAGCGGTTGCGGCCGCGGTTCTCGCGGCCCTGAGTGGCGAGTCGCCGCCGCATCTGGGCGACGATACGGTGGACCTGGGCGAGGTCCTGGGCGCCGCCGGTCGGTAGCGCGCGGTCGAGCTCGCGCAGCGGCTTGCTCGGCGGCAACGTCTCGGTGCGCTCGATCAGCGCGCGCTCGAGCTCGCGCCGAACCTGGGCCTCGAATTCGCGCAGCCGGTCGCGTGGCACCGAGTGCGGGTCGGGCAGCTCGGCGCCGGCCTGCTCGCCGCGCAGGCCGAGCGTGCGGCGGATCCGCTGGACATCGACACCGATAACTCCGGAGCCCTCGCCCTGGCGGCCGAAGGCCGAGATCGCCAGGCGGGCCAAGTCACGCAGCTGGCCCTCGGGCGCGTTGGCGTCGCGCAGCGTGTCGCGAATTCGCTCGCGCAGCGAGTCGAAGTCGAGCTCCGGCTCGGGGCTTGCTCCGCCCTCGCGGCCGGCCCCCTCCTTCACTCCGCGCTCGACGGCCTCGCGCTCGGCGGCGCGGAAGAAGAAGCGGTCGAACACGGCCTCCAGCACGCGCCGGTCCTCCTGCGACTTGGCGAGCGTTGTCGCCAGCGCCTCGAAGAAGTCCTCGCGGTCGGTCCACTCGACGTGACGCAGCGCCTCGAAGGCGTCGAGCAACTCCGAGGTGCCGACCTTCATCTCCTCGCGTCGCAGCTCGTCGGCGAACTCGAGCAGCCGCGGAGCCATCCCTGCCGGCCCAGCGGCCGGCGGCATCCCTCCGTAGAGGCTTGGCTTACCCGAGTGGCCGGACGAGGCCATCGGTCAATTTCACGCCGACGCGCTCCGCGACCAGGTCCAGATCGGTGCGGTGCTTGACGATCACGCTCATCGTCTGCTTCAGGGTCTCCTGATCGACGTCCTCGGCCCCGAGCAGCAACAGCGCGCGCGCCCAGTCGATCGACTCGGCGATCGACGGCGGCTTCTTGAGGTCGAGCTCGCGCACCATGTGCATCACCTCGACGAGCTTGCGCGCGACGTCCTGCTTGAGGTCGGGCGCGTGCAAGCGGACGATCTCGAGCTCGCGCTCGACGGTCGGGTAGCCGAGCCAGAGGTAGAGGCAGCGGCGCTTCAGCGCCTCGGTCAGCTCGCGCGAGTCGTTCGAGGTCAGCAGGACGATCGGGTGGGTCTTCGCCTCGACGACGCCCAGCTCCGGGATCGACACCTGGAAGTCGGACAGGACCTCGAGCAGCATTGCCTCGAACTCCTGGTCGGTCTTGTCGATCTCGTCGATCAGCAGAACGACCGGCTCGGCCGCCGAGATCGCCGTCAGCAGCGGGCGGGGGAGCAGGAACTCCTCGCCGAAGATGTCGTCCTTGACCTCCTGCCAGCCTGCGTCGGATGCCTCGACCTGAATCCGCAGCAGCTGCTTGCGGTAGTTCCACTCGTAGAGCGCCTTCGCCTCGTCGAGCCCCTCGTAGCACTGCAACCGAACCAGCTTGCGGCCGGTGGCACGGGAGAGCGCCTTGGCGAGCTCCGTCTTGCCGACGCCGGCTGGTCCCTCGACCAGCACTGGCTTGCCGAGCCGCCCGGCGAGGAACGACACGAGCGCCGTCGACTCGTCGGCCAAATAGCCGGCGGACGCGAGACCTGCGCGGGTCTCGTCGATCGATTGGAACTCCGCAGTCACCCGGGGAAGGATACTTTCGCTTCGTGTCCTTCCTTCTCACGTTGTTCGCGCAGGCCCCTTTCCTCGATCCTGATGGGGCGGGCCGCGTCTCGGTACGGACCTTTGCCGCCATTCTTGGAGCGGGCTTTCTGATCGCGATCGCTGGTCACGTGATCCAGTCACGCGTCCTGGTCGCCTTTGGGATCGCGCTGGTCTTCGGCGCGACCGTCTTCGTCCCGGCAGTGCTGGCGCTACTCAACTGAGTAATCTCGGGCGCTCGTCCGAGACCAGCAAGGAGAAGCGGAAATGTCGGAGGTGGCGCAGGTGCAGTCGGGTCTCGAGGGCGTGGTCGCCTTCGCGACGGAGATCGCCGAGCCCGACAAAGAGGGCGGCGCGCTGCGCTACCGCGGCGTCGACATCGAGGACCTGGTCGGATCCGTTCCGTTCGAGCAGGTCTGGGGCTTGCTGGTGGACGGCTCGTTCGCACCCGGCCTGCCGCCCGCGATACCGCATCCGCTGACCGTCCGCACCGGCGACCCGCGCGCCGACCTCCAGGCCGCTGTCGCGATGCTCGCCCCCGAGGGGGGGCTGAAGCCGGTGATCGACATCTCTGACGAGCAGGCGCGCGCGGACCTCGCCCGCGTGTCGGTGATGGCGCTCTCGTTCGTCGCCCAGGCGGCGCGTGGTGCCGGCCAGCCGCCGGTGCCGCAGTCCGAGATCGACAAGGCTGAGTCGATCCCCGCCCGCTTCCTGACGCGTTGGCGCGGCGAGGCCGACCCGCGCCACGTCGCCGCGATCGACGCCTACTGGATCTCGGCGGCCGAGCACGGCATGAACGCTTCGACCTTTACGGCGCGTGTGATCACCTCGACCGGCGCCGACGTATCGGCGGCGCTCTCCGGAGCAGTCGGAGCGCTCTCGGGCCCACTGCACGGAGGCGCGCCCTCACGCGTCCTGTCGATGCTCGACGGGGTCGAGCAGACCGGCGACGCTGAGAAGTGGGTCAAGGACGCGCTTGACCGCGGCGAGCGCCTGATGGGCTTCGGTCACAGGGTCTACCGTGCTGAGGACCCCCGCGCCCGCGTCCTGCGGCGCACCGCACGCGAGATCGGCGCGCCACGACTCGAGGTTGCCGAGGCGCTTGAGCAGGCGGCCCTGGCCGAGCTGCAGGCGCGCAAGCCGGACCGTGTGCTCGCTACCAACGTCGAGTTCTGGTCGGCAGTCGTGCTCGACTTCGCCGAAGTGCCGCCGGAGTTGTTCACGCCGCTGTTCTCGTGCGCCCGCGTCGGCGGCTGGGCGGCACACATCCTCGAGCAGAAGCGCGAGGCCCGCTTGATCCGGCCGACCGCGATCTACACGGGTCCAGGCCCGCGCCCGGTCTCGGAAGTCTGAGCGGGTCCAGCCTCGGGCGCAAGCACCGCGGTCGCCTCGTCGTCGGGGTCGGGTAGGTCGTCGGCGGCGCGCTTGGCGCGCTCGCGGATGCCGGCGCCGGCCAGTAGCAGCGCGCAGAGCAGCGCCAGCACGGTCTGGCCAGGCGGTCGGTCGAACATCCTGGTCGTAATCAGCACGGCGCACCACAGACCTGCGCCGGCGATCGCCGTCCCGTCACCGAGCGGCAGGTGGAACTCGCGCCGCTCGGCACGCATCCGCAGTAGGACGAGTACGGCGCCGGCCGCCAGCACCTCCGCAGCCTCGACGAACGAGAACGGTCCGAGCGTGCTGACGATCACGAGCGTCGCGGCGACCGCCGCCACCCGCTGCTCGAAGTGCAATCGGCGCCAGGTCTCGGTCAGCGCGATGGCCGCTCGCGCGGGACGGCCTGCCGCGGAGCTCACGCTGTCGCCGGCGCGCCCGCGGCAGCGCGGATGCGCTGGTTCAGCAGAGCTGCGTCGGCGTCGGAGACCGTTCGCAGCTGGCCCTGGAAGGCCAGGTGCCAGTGCTCGATCGGCCACTTGCCGACGTGTTCGAGCTCGCTCGCCAGCTCGACGGCCGGTATCCATTGCTGCTCGTCGAGCACGACCAGCGGCTCGGTCTCGAACCGCCACGGATAGGGGTCCGGGTTGCTCGGCTTGCCGGGCCAGACCTTCGTCCGGTCCTCGAACATCTCCGAGGTGACGCGCACGATCCCGCCGAACGACTGCACGACCGTAAGGTAGAAGACGATCTCGTCGCCAGGCTCGAACAGCTCAGCCTGGCGCCGCCGCCGCTCCTTCATCCCGATCAGCTTGAACCCGTGCTCACGCGTCGCCGCGAAGTTGTCAGGCGACCCGGTGAGGATCCAGGTCTTGTGGCGTTCAGCCGCCATTCCCGATCACCTTAGTCAATGGGTATGTCCTCGACCTTGCGGTCGGCGGGCGGGGCGTCGAGGCGATCGAGGTAGTGGTCGATCAGCGCGCGCAGGGTGAGCAGCGCCTCGCGTAGGAGCGCGGTCAGGCGGTCCTGGAGGTCGGGTGGGGCGGCTAGGCGGAGCGCGTCGAGCAGGACGAACAGCGCCGCCGGATCGGGCGTCGGCGGGCTCTGGCCAGCGCCGTTGGCGGCCGGGCCGTCGCCGTAGAGGTCGTCGTTGTCAGCCGCTTGGTGCGGGTCGTTCATCGGAAGCTCTTTCGAAGACGACTTCCAGCGCGCCGTCGCGGAACCGCGCGCCGCCAGTCTCATAGCCTGCCAGGGCTGGGGGAAGCATGATCGTCCGCTTCTGCCCACCGACGCGAACGATCACCTCGAGCCCCGCCTTCTTGAGATCGATGTCGCCGCGCTCAGCGAACGGCAGCGGCAGTCGCAGCGTCGCCTGGCCGTTGCCGTCGGTGGTCAGCTCGCGCGACAGGTCCTCGTGCAGGATCTCCTCGACGGCGTGGTCGGCGAACAGCTCGTCGCCGAGCAGGTCGAGCGTCTCGGCGCCGATCACCTCGTCCGGAAGGTGTGGCGCTGTCAGCACAGGGATTGGCGCGAAGCCGGAACGGACCAGCTCCATGTGTTCCTGCTGACTCGCGCGCCAGCCGGCGAAGTAGCCGTCGGCGGCCTCCGGCGGCAGGATCCGGTTGACCACGACGGCGTCGGTCAGGTAGCCATAGAGGTTGAGATAGGTGAAGGTCCGCATCGCCTCCTTGATGACCATCCGATCCGGGTTGATCACCAGCCGGACCGACGTTCGCGAACGGTCGCGGAGGATCTCATTCATCGCGACCAGGTTGGTCGCCAGCCGCTCAGCCTCCTGGAAGACGGCCTCGCCGGGCAGTGGCACGTCGAGCACCGTCTTTGCCAACGGCCGCGCGGCGGCGAGCAGCCCACTGCGGAACGGAAAGACCTTCTCCAGCCACCAGGTGCAGATGTCGGGAAACGACAGCAGCCGTAGCGTCTCGCCGGTCGGGGCACAGTCGACGATCACCACGTCGAACTCGTCCGACTCGTGATGGCGCTTGATCTGCAGCAGCGAGAACAGCTCGTCCATCCCGGGCGGGACGCTGAGCTCTTGCGCCGAGATCTGATCGACGCCGCGGTCGGTCAGCAGCTCGCCGAGCCAGTCCGAGACGGCTTCCCAGTGGCGTTCCATCTCGGTTTGGGCCTGTACCTCCTGGCCGTATAGCCGTGGAGCGATCTCGGTCGGCTCGCCGCCGAGGGTCGTCTCCAGCGAATCGGCGAGGCTGTGCGCTGGGTCTGTCGATACGACCACGGTGCGCAGGCCGGCGGCCGCGCAGCGCCGCGCGCTCGCGGCGGCGACGCTGGTCTTGCCAACCCCGCCCTTGCCGGTGTACAGAATCGTTCGCGGGGCCATCCGCGCATCGTACGGCGGTCTAGGGCAGAGAGGATTCGGCGATGCCTGTCACGCTGCTGCGCAGGCTCCTTCCGGTTCGCAGCTCCTTGGCCGCGACGCGGATTCGATAGGTGCCGGCGGCGCCCGGATTCCAGCTCAGGGACCAGGTCCCCCGGCGGTAGGTCCCGAGCTTGTCGAGGGCGACCGCTCCATTGCGGGTGATCGTCACCTGCACGGCCGACAGCTTCGAGACCGAGAAGCGGACGTTGGCCGGGACGCCCTTGGTGACGAAGTCCGGCCCGAGGTACTCGAGCTCGGCCGGATCCGTCGTATAGGCGAGGAAGTTGCGCGCGGCGTCGCAGTACGGCTTGCGGGTCTCCTTGTCGCGATGCAGTCGGCTGCACATGCTGGCCGAGAACTCGCGCAGCAGCTCGTGGTACTCGCGCGTCGACTCGGCGCCGCGGTACGAGTAGGTCGACCAGTCGCCGGTGTCGTTTGCCGACAGCTCCTTGCGCGCCTCCGGCTCGGCGTCCTCGAACAGCTTGCGGGTGGTCCGGTCGCCGGTGATCTCGGAGTAGTCGTAGAGCCCGATCAAGGACTGTAGGAAGGCATTGATGATGTAGAGCCCCGGCGCGAACGAGTACTGGAGATAGTGCACTCCTCCGAATGGCCCGGTCGTCCGCACGCCGACCGGTGGTGGCTTGCGGAACGCGCCGAAGGCGGCTCGTGCGTGCTTCAGGTAGCTCGGGTTCCCGAATAGCTGAAAAGCGCGCGCGAAGGCCTGGATAGCGGTGGCCTGCGCCATCCCGCTGATCCACGGCGGTCGCCCGCCACCGAACTCGAAGTAGTACTCCCAGGTCTTGAAGCCACCGCGCGTCGAGGCGGTTCGGATCAGCTCGCGCAGCAGCTTCTGGAGGCCGGCGCGATCGCAAGCCACGCCCGTGTCCTTCACACAGGCGCCGTGCATCAGGTTTGCCTGTTTGAAGTTGACCAGCGGCTGCACCTGCAGGCCCTCGCCAACGTAGTACTCGAAGATCAGCCGGCTGCCACGGAACATGATGTGGTCGCGGTCGCTCGGGAACGGCTGTCGCGGCCAGTACTGAGTGTTGCGCTGAAGGATCAGCATCGTCGCGGGCAGGCGGCTGGCGGTCAGCTTGCGCTGCAGCGCGATCCCGTCGACGAGCGCGATCGCGTTGTCAAGCTCGGCCCCGCGAGCGCCGCGCAACCGCCGCTGGACGGTCCGGGCCTTCGTCACAGTGCGCCGGTACCTGCGGTAACTGGCGCGTGAGATCGCCTTGCGCTTGTAGGCGAGGGTCAGCGCGCGGCTCGTGGCCTTGCGAGCCCGCCGCTTGGCCTTCGACTCCTTGGGCTTCTTGGCGGCGCGGGCGCGCAGGGATGCCGCGGCGACCGGGCTGCCGGCGTGGGTAATGGGCTCGCGGCCGAGGTCGCCGACCGGGCCGTCTGGGACGAAGGTGCTATCGATGCGCTGTGCGCGTTCGCCACCGCCGACGACGAGGATGTCGCCGGCCTGAGCGGGGGCGGCGGCGATCAGCGCCAGGCAGATGCTCGCCCCTGCCCAGAGCGTGCCATTGCGGAGAGTCATCTCACAACCAACCGTAGGAGAGGGCCGAAGTTGCGTGATGCAGCGAATCCCCCGCTAGGCTCCGCCGTTCCCCCTCCAGTTCGTAATCGCTTGAACATCCGGACAGCACTTCGACAGCCCTGGACCGCCGTCCTGCTCGCCGCCTTGCTGCTGGCGTTGTCGATGACCCTCGGCGCCTGCTCCGGCAGCGGAGACGGGGGAGGCGGGGACGATGACGCGGCGGCGCTGCTCGACAAGGCATTCAGCGAGCCCGTCGGCAGCGCTGACGTCGATGTCGACGCCCAGCTCGACATCGAGGGGCGGCCCGGTTTCGAGGATCCGGTGCGAATCAGGGCAACCGGCCCCTATGTGCGGTCCGAGAAATCGCTGCCGCAGCTCGATCTCGACGTCTCAATCGAGGCTCAGGGAGCCGGCCAGGCAATCCAGGCCGGCGTCCTCTCGACGGGCGACCGGCTGTTTGTGAAGTTTGGGGGCACGTTCTACGAGCAGCCCCCCGAGCAGGTCGCACGTACGAATCGCCGGCTTGCCAGCGAGGATGGCGACGGCGACGGAACGTTCAGCGATCTCGGCCTCGACGCGCGCAAGTGGGTCGTCGATGCTCAGGTCGAGGGTGAGGAGGAGATCGGCGGAGTCACGACCGAGCACGTCAAGGGCACGCTCGACGTAGAGGCCGCCTTGACCGACCTCGATGGTCTGGTGAAGCGCTCGGCTGACACGCTCGCCAACGCCGGTCAGGCCGCCAAGCCGATCGGCAAGCAGGGGATCGAGCGGCTGGCGAACTCGGTCGACAATCCGAGCTTCGACATCTATGTCGGCAAGGACGACGGCATCGTACGGCGGATCTCGCTGCGGATCGATGTCGAGGTTCCTGAGCAAGATCGCAAGCGAGTTGGCGGGGTTACCGAGGCCTCGATCCGCTTCTCGGCGCAGCTCGACGACGTGGGTGGCGATCAGCGGGTCGAGCCGCCGCGCAGCTCGCGCCCGCTGTCTGACCTGACGAGCCAGCTTGGCAGTTTGGGCAACCTGACCAATGGACTCGGTGGCGATGAGGGCTCGACTACGACGACCACGACTCCCGACGACAGCGACTCCGGCCTCGACGGCTTCGAGCGCTACTCCAACTGTCTCGACGCGGCCGATCCCAATGACTCCTCCGCGATCGCGGACTGCCGCGCACTGCTCCCGTAGGCCGAGCGTCTGTAGCGTGCCCGCCCGATGATCCTCGAGGACATTGCACCCTGGCTGGCGCTGATCGTCGCGCTGCTGTTCTTCCTCTGGCTCGATCTCCACTTCTTCGCTCGCGGCCGCGAGCCGAACTTCAAGGAGGCCGTCTGGTGGTCGATCGGTTGGCTCGTGCTGAGCCTGGCGGCTGCGCTGGTCGTCTGGGCGCTCGAGGGCGCCGAGGACGCGGTCCTGTACACGACCGTCTACCTGATCGAGCGCTCGTTGTCGCTCGACAACCTGTTCGTCTTCCTGCTGCTGTTCGCCTACTTCGGCGTCCCCTACGAGCAGCGCGGCCGGCTGCTGTTCTGGGGCATCGTCGCGGCGCTGGTGCTGCGCGGGCTGTTCATCCTCGTCGGGATCGCGCTGATCGAGCAGTTCCACTTCGTCATCTACCTGCTCGGCGTTGCGCTGCTGGTGCTCGCCTACCGGATCTTCCGCGGCGTCGACGACAACGTCGACCCCGACCGCAACCTGCTCGTCCGGTTGGTGCGCCGCTTCTACCCAGTCACCTCCGACTTCCACGGCAAGCACTGGTTCGTGAGGTTGAAGGACGGAGTCAAGGAACGCCGCTACGCCACGCCGCTGTTCCTCTGCCTCGCGGCCGTTGTGTTCGCCGACATTGCGTTCGCGATCGACTCGATTCCGGCCGCGTTCGCGATCACCCGCGACCCGTTCCTGATCTGGATGGGCAACGTCTTCGCGCTGCTCGGCCTGCGCGCCCTGTTCGTGCTCGTCGAGGGCCTGATCCGCCGCTTCCGCTACCTCGACCAGACGATCGCCGTCGTGCTTGGCGTCGTCGGCGTCAAGCTGCTGGTCGAGGACTTCGTCCACATCGGCCCGCTCGCCAGTCTCGCGATCATCGCGGTGCTTTTCGCGATTGGCATCGTCGCCTCGATCATCGCCGATCGCCGCGATCCGGATTCAGACGTCAAGCAGGAGGAGCGCGCCCAGCGCACCGAGCAGCAGCACGCTTCCGAGACTTCCTCCTAGGCGAGGAAGAAGACGATGCCGAGGACGGCGTAGAGGGCCAGCAGCTGGACGCCCTCGAACCAGTTCGACTCGCCGTCCTGGGTCAGGAAGTTGGCGATCAGCACGGCGAACACCAGTCCGCCGATCTCGTAGCCGTTGAAGACGAGCGCCATCGGCTCCGGGCCGACGACGAACGAGAGCAGCACCAGCAACGGCGCGACGAACAGCGCGATCTGGGCGCTGGAGCCGATCGCGATCCCCACCGCGAGGTCCATCTTGTCCTTGGCGGCGACCAGCACAGCGACCCAGTGCTCGGCGGCGTTGCCAACGATCGCGACGACGAACACGCCGACAAAGAACTCGGAGAGCCCAATCTCGTGCGACGCCTCGCTGATCGACCCGACGAGGATCTCCGACATCAGGCCGACCAGGACCGCCGCCACGCCGAGTGAGATCAGCGCCCGGCGTATCGTCCAGCCGCCGTGCTCCTCCTCGCTCTCCTCGAACGGGTTGAACAGGCGGCGGTGGGTCTTCAGCGAGAACAGCAGGCCGAGCGCGTAGGTGACCATCAAGACGATCGCCACGCCGAGCGACAGCGTCTCGAGGTCGGAGCCGAAGTCGACGCGCTCGTCGCCGACTGACGGCAGGCCGCCACCGTGGATCAGCTGGAACAGCGCCGGCATGATCAGCGCGGTCAGCGCCAGCAGCAGCATTGCCGACTGGGCGGCGGCGGCGGTGCGGTTGAAGGTCTGCTTCTCGCGCTTGAGGCCGCCGACGAGCATCGCGGCCCCGAGCACGAGCAGGATGTTGCCGACGATCGAGCCGACGATCGACGCCTTGACGACCTCCTGCAGGCCCTCGCGCAGGGCGAAGAAGGCGATGATCAGCTCAGGCGCGTTTCCGAACGTGACGTTCAGCAGCCCGCCGATCCCAGGCCCGGTCTTCGCAGCGATCTGCTCGGTCGCCTCGCCCATCACCGCTGCGGTTGGAATCACGCCCAGCGCCGCGGCGGTGAAGATCAGCACGGGGGAGGCGTGCGCAAGCTCCAGCGCAACTGCCGCCGGGATGAAGATTGCGAGGCAGTGGACGGGACGCATCGGGCGGCGGGACTCTAAGGCCGCCCGCGGCTACTCATCATCGACGTGCTCGATGCTCGAGCCGTGGCGCTCGGGATCCTCTTGGCCCTGCGGATCGCCTTCGTCGTCCGCCTCTGGGTCCTCGAGCGCCCGCGGCTGGCGGCCGTCGCCGCCGTGGTAAGTCGCCTGGAAGGTCTCGAGCAGCTCGTCGCGCCGTGGCTCGTCGACGGGGAGGTCATCGGCGATCAGCACCCAGTCTGCACCCTCAAACTCCTCGAGCGCGAAGTTCTCGTTGTCCATCGACGATGAATCGTCGACGACCACGAGCACCTCAGTCTGGGGGTTGAAGTACGTCCCAGGACGCACCAGGAGCTCGTCGATCTCGAAACGCCGCCCGTCAGCCATGGCCTACGTATACCCCACCGGGCGGCTGCTACGCGCCGTGCTGACGCAGGCGTCGCTCGACCTCAGCTTCGACGTCGAGCAGCGGCTGGCCACGGCGCGTTCGCCGCTCGTTGCTCGCGATGACCATGTCGCGGACCTCGGCTCGCAGCTCGGGATCGGCGCCGCCGACTTGCGGTGCGAGCCGCGCGAGCTCTGCCTCGACGTCGATTGGCCCCTCGCCCCGTGCTTCGCTGCGGGCTGACTTCGCGTCTAGTAACTGGCGCAGCTCGGCTTCCGCCTCGGCGTGCCAGGCGGGACTGCCCGGTTGTGGCGCCGAACGGAGGTCCGGCTCGTCGAGCGACAGCTCGCCACGGCCGAGCCCACGGTAGATCCGACCGCTACCGATGTAGCTCACGCAGGCGAGCAGCGCAGCCACCACTGCGATCGCGATCACGACTACTCCGAACGACTCAGCCATGTCTACAACAGGTTGACAGCCGACTATGAGGCCAACCGATGGTTTTCCGGCCGCGGGTTCGATACCCTTTCGGAAGGGTTGACTGACGAATCAATCGGGAGCTCACGCGGGCTTCCTCTTCGCCTGCCCCCAGCCGCCCCCCGAACTTCCAAAGACTTCAAGGAGCGACAGTGGTCGATTTCACGCTTACCGATGAGCAGAAGGACATCCAGTCGATGGCGCACGACTTCGCCGAGAAGGAGATGCGAACCGTCGCCTGGGAGCTGGACAAGGAAGGGACCTGGCCGCAGGAGATCATCGAGAAGGCCTGGGACGTCGGCCTGATGAACACCCACATCCCGACCGAGTACGGCGGTCCGGGACTCGACTTCCTCACCGGCTGCATCATCGAGGAGGAGATCGGCTGGGGCTGTTCCGGCATCGGCACCTCGGTGATGTGCAACGGCCTCGCGACCGCTCCGATCGTTCTCGGCGGCTCCGAGGAGACGAAGAAGAAGTACCTCGGCATGTTGACCGAGGCCCCGAAGCTCGCCTCCTTCTGCCTCACCGAGCCGGACGCCGGCTCCGACGTGTCGGGCATGAAGACGACGGCCGTCAAGCAGGGTGACAAGTACATCCTCAACGGCTCGAAGTGCTTCATCACCAACGGCTCGTACGCCGACTACTACACCGTCTACGCCAAGACCGACAAGGAGGCAGGCCACCGCGGCATGTCGGCCTTCGTCGTCGAGCGCAACTGGGACGGCGTGGCGGTCGACAAGAAGGAGGACAAGCTCGGACAGCGTGCCTCCAACACGGCGACGATCTCGTTCAACGACGTTGAGGTCCCGGCCGAGAACCTGATCGGCGAGGAGAACAAGGGCTTCAAGCTCGCGATGATGACCCTCGACCGCACGCGTCCCGGCGTCGCGGCGATGGCCGTCGGCATCGCCCGCGCGGCGTTCGAGTTCGCAACCGAGTACTCGAAGGAGCGCGTCCAGTTCGGCGTGCCGATCGCGATGCACCAGGCGATCCAGTTCATGATCGCCGACATGGCGACCAAGATCGAGGCCGGCCGGCTGATGACGTGGAAGTCGGCGACGCAGCTCGACAACGGCGAGCGCAACACGCTCGTCAGCTCGCACGCCAAGCGCTTTGCCGCGGACTCCGCGATGGAGGTCACCACCGACGCCGTCCAGGTCTACGGCGGCTACGGCTTCATCAAGGAGTACCCGGTCGAGAAGCTGATGCGCGACGCGAAGATCATGCAGCTCTACGAGGGCACCTCCCAGATCCAGCGTCTGGTGATCGCCCGCGAGGTCCTGCTGCCCCGCCGCGCCGAGACCCCGGAGCCCGCGGCCGCGTAAGCACCCGCACAGCGCAGTTCCCTGGAGAGGCCGCCTTCGGGCGGCCTCTTCGCGTTTGCGGGCCTGTCGGTCGGCTGCCATCATCAGGCGGATGCCGACCCTCCACGCTCGCGCGCTGTCCGTCGCCATTGGGGCCGCCGCTTCGCTGTTCTGCGCCGCGCCGGCGCTCGCCGGCGAGGCCGCCGTGGGGATCGAGACGGGCGCGAGCCCGGACTTGGTCCGCTTCGACACCGCGTCGCCCGGCACGCTCGTCGCCCGCGTCCCGGTCTCCGGGCTGTCGGCCGAAGACGACGAGAGCATCGTGGGGATCGATGTCCGTCCGACAACAGGCGATTTATGGGGCCTTACCAGCCTTGATCGGCTGGTCACGATCGACGTCGAGACAGGCCAGACACACCAGCTGGGTACCCCGCTCTCGTCTGTGGCGACGGACCAGGACGTCGGGTTCGACTTCGATCCGGTCGGGGACCTGCTGAGGATCGTCACGACGGCAGACCAAGTGATCGACGTCGATCCCTCGACCTTATTGGCCACCGAGGACGCGCTCGATCCGACCGACGCTAACGTCGTCGCCACGGCCTACGCGGCCGACGGGACGCTGTTCGGCGTCGACACGTCCGGCACGCTCGTCCCGATAGCAGGCATGACAAGCGTGGGCCCGCTGGACACTGACGTTGAGGGTGGCGGCTTCGACATCGTCGGTGCCGGAAGCGCCAGCTTTGCGGCGCTCCATCCGCTGTCGGGCGGATCGGTGCTGTACGAGATCGACCCTGTCAATGGCCAGGCGACCGCGGTCGGCCCAATTGCCGGCGAGCGGCTCGGGAGCTTCGCGATGCTTCCGGCGGGCGCGGCGCGGACCAGCGTGCCCTCGACGGAGGCCAGTGAGGCGGGTGGCGCGGCGACGGTGACAATCCAACGCTCGGGTGACTCGCTTGCGCCGGCCACCGTCTCGTACAGGACGGCGGACCAGACCGCTGTAGCGGGCCAGGACTACGGCGCCGTCGCGGGAACGCTTGATTTCGCACAGGGCGAGCGCTCGAAGGACGTGAGCGTCCCGCTGCTCCAGGACAGCGAGCTCGAGGCGCCCGAGTCGTTCGCGCTCGTCCTCGGGCCGACGTCAGGGGGCATCGCGCTCGATACGCGTGAGCACGCGATCCGCCTGCTCGACGACGAGCGCTCGGCGATCCGAATCACGGTTGGGCCAGACAGGACCCGGCCGACGTTCCTGCTCGCGCCCCAGCTCCCGGACCATCTGCGCTCGCTCGGCCGGGCGCGCCGCCTGAAGCTCGACGTCGCGTGCTCCGAGCGCTGCACGGTCAAGCTGTCGCTTAAGTTCGGCCGCACGCGGCTCGGCGCTGGCCTCGCGAAGCTCGACAGGGCTGGCGTCAAGCGGGCGACGGTGCGTCTGACCAAGGCGGGGCGGAGAGCGGTCACCACGGCCGCCAAGACGCGCCGGCGCAACCGCGTCGTTCTGAAGCTGAGCGGCACCGCCACCGACGCAGCCGGCAACTCGGCCCGGCGGACGGCGACGCTGCGACTAGCGCGGCGCTGATCCGGGACGGCCGTGGCGACTGGAAGCCAGCGGGCGAAGCGCGAGCGCAGTCGCGTGGCGGTACGCGATGCGGTTGCCCAAGCCAAGACGGTTGCGCCGCCCGCGCGCGGGCAGGATCCGCTGTCGGGCGAGCTGCGGCGGCGCGATGTGCTGCCGCTGCTGGTGCTCCACCTGATCGCGGCTGGTCCGTCCTACGGCAACCAGCTGATGGAGCGGATCGCCGGCATGACCGAGGGCGTGCTGACGGTCAATCCGAACACGATGTATCCGCTGCTGCGCAAGCTCGAGGCGGCCGGGCTGATCGAGGGCGACTGGGAGCACCCGGAGCGGCGGACACGCCGCTTCTACTCGGTCACGGCGGCCGGGGAGGAGGAGTACGCGCGGCTGCGCGAGGAGGTGCGGCCGTTCCTCGACTCGGTGGCGCGCTCGATCGACGACATCGTCGGCGAGGTCTACGAGGCCTAGCCACACGGCTGCGCTACGGTTGGCCGGCTAGCCAGTCGACCGAGGAGAGGACCAACGTGGCACGAGGTGAGGCCCGTCCGTTGAACGGCAAGGTAATTGCCATAACCGGCGCTGCGCGCGGGATCGGCCTCGCGACGGCGCGCGCCTGTGCCGCGCGCGGGATGAAGGTCGCGATCGGCGACCTCGACCTCGCGGAGGCCCAGCGGGCGGCGGAGTCAGTGCCCGGAGCGATCGCGCTTGCGCTCGACGTGACCGACCGGCAGTCGTTCGATGCATACATCGACGCCGCCGAGGCTCAGCTCGGCCCGGTCGACGTGCTCGTCAACAACGCGGGGATCATGCAGCTCGGCTCGTTCCTCGAGGAGGACGAGGCGACGGCGATCAGGCAGGTCGACATCAACGTCCACGGGGTCCTGCACGGAATGAAGGCGGTGCTGCCGCGCTTCAAGGCCCGCGGTACGGGCCATCTCGTGAACATCGCCTCGATGGCCGGCAAGACGGGGGTCCCCGGCGGCGCGACCTACTCAGGCACGAAGTTCTTCGTCTATGGGGTCAGCGAGGCCCTGCGCGGCGAGCTGCGTGGCACGGCGATCGAGGTCTCGGTCGTGATGCCGGTTCCCGTGAACACCGAGCTGGCGGCGGGGCTGGAACGGGGACGCGGCTCCACCTTCGTCGAGCCCGAGGATGTGGCGGCAGAGATCGTCGCGACGCTCGAGCACCCACGCTTCGACGTGCCGGTCCCGCGCTCGATCGGTCGGCTCGTCCACATAAGCGGCGTCTTGCCGCGCGGGGCGCGCGAGGCGCTCGGTCGTGCCTTCAAGGCCGACAAGATCCTCGCGGAGGCCGATCTGAACGCCCGTCGCAACTACGAGCTGCGCGCCGCGCACTCCGACCCGGGCCTCGAGGCCGGCGACGAGGCCAAGCAGCTCCCCGGCCACTAGCAGCGGAGGGCGCAGCCGGACCGGTCCTAGGGCGACGTTTCGCAGCTAGCTGGGGCGAGGTCCGGCGAGTACCGCAGCAAGAGATAGCCTGCCGCAGCCAACTTAATCGGAAGGGAAGCATGCACGTATTCAAAGCCGCCGTCGTAGGCGCGGGGACGATGGGTGGCCAGATCGCCCAGACGATCGCCGCCTCCGGCATCACCGTCGTCCTCAAGGACATCAAGCAGGAGCTCGTCGACGCTGGTCTCACCGAGGCCCGCAACGTCACCCAGGGCCAGATCGGCAAGCTCGTCAAGAAGGGCAAGCTGACCGAGGAGCAGGGCGAGGCGGCGGTCCAGGAGGTCCTCGACCGGATCATCGGGACGACCAGCTACGAGGGCTTCGGCGACGTCGACTTCGTCATCGAGGCGGTGCCGGAGATCATCGGCCTCAAGCAGCAGGTCTTCGCTGAGCTCGACGCCGTCACTCCCGGCCACGCGATCCTCGCCTCGAACACCTCGTCGTTGTCGATCTCGGAGATCGGCGAGCAGACGCTGCGTCCCGACAAGGTCGTCGGCTTCCACTACTTCTACCCGGCGTCGATCATGCCGCTGATCGAGATCGTGATCGGCGACGACACGTCGCCCGAGACGGTCGAGGTCGCACTCAACTTCGCGCAGACGATCAAGAAGCAGCCGATCACCTGTGCCGAGGTCCCCGGCTTCGTCGTCAACCGCATCCTCAACTCGGCGGTCTGCGAGATCTGGCGCGCCCAGGAGGAGCAGTCGCTGTCGATCAAGAGCATCGACGAGGGCGTCGCCGCGGCGAACGTCGCGCCGATGGGCCCGTTCATGCTCGTCGACCTGCTCGGGCTCGACACCGTGCTGCACGTCGCCAAGCACCTGCGCGAGAGCTACGGCGACCGCTTCTTCGTCTCCGCGGAGATGGAGCGGCTGGTCGGCGAGGGCAAGCTCGGCGCCAAGACCGGCGGCGAGGGCTTCTACGCCAACGGCGAGCCGAACATCAAGGGCGACGGCGACGCCGACGCGGCCGAGCTCGCCGAGATCTGGGCGATGAAGGCGCTGCGCGAGTCGCTGCTGGTGCTCGAGGAGGGCGTCTGCACGGTCCGCGAGATCGACCTCGGCCTGATGGCCGGCGCCGGCCTCGACCCGCGCCGCGGCCTGCTGCCGCCGTTCTGGAAGGCCGACGTCGAGGGCCTCGACGTCGCGCTCGAGAAGATGGAGGCGCTCGAGGAGAAGTACGGCGAGGAGCGCTTTGGCGTGCCGACGATCCTGCGTCGCATGGTCGCCCAGGGCCGGCTCGGCATCGCCGCCGGTCAGGGGTTCTACGCCTGGGCGCGTCCCGACGAGGGCGAGCAGCGCGAGACGGTCAAGCTGGAGACCCGCGGCGACGTCGCGATCGCCTGGCTTGCCAACGCGCCGATGAACGCCATCTCGCCGCAGGTGATCGAGGATCTCGGCGCCGTCTGGGAGAAGGTGACCAGCGAGGGCAAGGTCGGGGCGATGATCGTCGCCTCGTCGATCCCGGTCGTCTACTCGGCTGGCGCCGACATCAAGGCGTTCACCCAGATGGACGAGGCGAAGGGCGCTGACCTGATCCACTCCGGTCACGCCCTGCTGCGCAACCTCGGCCAGAACCGCGTCTCGACGATCGCCGCCGTCAACTCGATCGCCTTCGGCGGCGGTTGCGAGCTGGCGATGGCCTGTGACGTGCGGATCGCTGCCGAGTCGGCGATCTTCGGTCAGCCGGAGATCAAGCTCGGGATCATCCCCGGGTTCGGCGGCACGCAGCGCCTGCCGCGCCTGGTCGGCGAGAACAAGGCACTCGAGATGAACCTGACCGGTGACGCGATCACCGCGGGCGACGCGTTCGAGCACGGCCTCGTCAACCGGATCGTGCCGGACCACGAGCTGTTCGACACGGCGCTGTCGTGGGCGCGCAAGCTCGCGGGCCAGGCTCCGGTCGCGGTCGAGAAGATCAAGGAGGTCTCCGCCGACGGCGATCTCGACGACGGCATCGAGGCCGAGAAGGCCGGCTTCGCCGCCGTCTTCGCGACCGAGGACGCCAAGGAGGGCATCGGCGCCTTCCTCGGCAAGCGTGCTCCAAAGTGGTCGGGGCGCTAGACAGCAAGACAGAAACGCTCGCCGGCCTCCTCCAGGAGGCCGAGCGGGCCGTTGTCCTGACAGGAGCGGGGATCTCGGTGCCATCCGGGATCCCCGACTTCCGCAGTCCAGGCACCGGGATGTGGGAGGGAGTCGACCCGATGGAGGTCGCCCACATCGACGCTTGGCGGCGCGATCCCGACCGCTTCTGGCGCTTCTACGGCGCCCGCTTCGCGTCACTGGTCGACAAGCGCCCGAACAGTGCCCACGAGGTGGTCGCCGAGCTCGAGCGCGATGGCCGCATCCGCGGCGTGATCACCCAAAACATCGATCGCTTGCACCGTGCCGCGGGCAGCGAGCGCCTACTCGAGATCCACGGCTCGATCGAGTCGAGCGTCTGCCCGCAGTGTCGCGGCCGTACAGGCATCGAGCAGGTAGTCGCGCTGCTCGAGAGCGGCGACGGTGCGCCCGAGTGCCCGGCTTGCATCGCTCCGCTAAAGCCGGATGTGGTCCTGTTTGGGGAGCTGTTGCCCGCCGGCGTGATGGCCGAGGCCGAGCGGCTCGCGCTCGAGGCCGACCTGATGATCTGCATCGGCAGCTCGCTGACCGTCTACCCGGCGGCTGGCCTGCCACAGCTCACGCTGCGCTCCGGCGGTTCGCTGGCGATCGTCACGGAGAGCGTGACGCCGCTTGACGACCAGGCGGCGGTCAAGCTTGGTGGCGACGTCGTCGCCGAGCTGGACGCGCTCGCGCTCGCCCTGCGTTCCTAGTAGGAGACGCTGTCGAGCCGCCGCGCGCGCAGCGCGGCCTCCATCCGTTCGACGCTCGCTTCTAGCGCCTCGGTCAGCTCGTCGGGCAGATCGCCGCGCAGCGCCGCGTTTGCGGCATCGCCGACGGTTGCGCGATTGGCTTCCAACTCACCGCGCCGGTCAGCCGCCAGGCGCGGCAGCTCCGCGAGCAGCGCCTCGAGCGCCACACGGGCCTGTAGGGCCGCCTCACGGGGCCGTCCCGCCCCGAGGTCCATCCTGGCGCGCAGGACGAGCTCCTCACACGCCAGGACGCTCTCGCGGCCGCTCAGCAGCGCGGCGAAGCGCTCCTCCGGCGCCTCCATCGACCGCTTTGCCCGCACGACGCCGCCATGTGGCAGCTCCCATGCCTGCTTGAACATGCCGGCGACGGCGTCGTCGCCGGAGCCGAAGCCGATCCGGGCGACGAGCGCTTGGTCGAGGGCTACGTCGCGTATGTGCGGATCGGCGCGCGATACGCGGTAGGCGTGCAGAGCGCCGTTGAGTGTTGCGAACGCTCTGTCGATCTCGCCGTCGCGGCGCTCGGCATCGTCACGGATCGCCGCAAGCCAGACCTCCGCATGGTCAGGGGTGGCAAATGGCTCGGTATGCACAACGGTCGCGCGACTGGTCGGCACGGCCTCCGGCGACGCGGCCTCGACCAGCTTCCCCTTGCGTCTCCTCAAGCGGCGCCGTTCGAGCGCAGCCAGCGTTGACAGCACGAGGACAGTCTCGGGCTCGGTGCCCGGATCGTCGCGCACCATGTAGCGCCCGTCGCCGGGCCCCAGCAGAAAGCCGAACTCGAGTTGGACGAAGCCGAAGAGGGGAGAGGCCAACTACTCGCCGTCGTGGGCGTGTGATGCCGGCTTGTCTGCCGGTAGCGAGTACTTCGATGGCTCGGTTGGGACGACTGGGTTGTCGATCTCGCGTAGGCGGGCGATCAGATCGGACCACTGGCCCGGCTTGAGAACCGCGAGGGCTTGCTGTCCAAGCTTGCGGTTCTGGCCGTAGAGCGGCTGGAAGCCGACGTGGATGTGGTCGTTGTGGTCGCCCATCGCGAGGGTGTTCTGGCCGTAGTCGAGCAGGCTGATGATCTGGGAGGGGCGCATCGTGCCCTGGAGGCGCATCAGGCGGCGGACGGCTTGGTCTGTGACGCCGCCGGGCTCTTGGTGGCCGTAGATCGGGACGCCGTTGATCTGGGCGACGTCGACTGCGTTGCCAGAGGAGTGGTGTGACACGTTGCCGGAAGCGGTCAAGAAGCTATGCCCGCTCTTCAGAGAGGTGACGGTGGGGCGCAGGCCGGACTCGGCGAGATACGCCAACGTCGCGAGGATGCGGCGATCGACCTGGCCGGACTGGATGTCGGTGCGGCCACCCTCGTAGATCTCGATCCGCTCATCGGCCAACACCCGCTTCTCAAGCAGCGGCTTGGGCAGCAGCAGGATCTGGCCGATCGACAGGCCGCCCTTGGCATCACGGCCATAGAGGACGTTCTTACCGGCCGCCCTGTAGACCGCAGTTGCCTCGAGGAGCTTCCAACCGTCAAGGATCGGCTTGGGATCAATCGACGGAGCACCCTTGCCAGCCGGACGGATCGCGAACTCCAAATGCGCAGCCTTATCCGGATCGACCTTCCCAACCTGACCGAGAATGGTTCCGCCGATCACTTGGGCACCGACCTTCAGGCGCTTGAGCCGGACGTCCTTGGCATCAGCGCCGAAGGGGCGTGAGAAGTAGTTGCTGTAGGTCTCGTACTTGCCGTCCTCGCGCGCCTTCGCGTCCAGCACCTGCTCCAGGCCACCAGACTCGCGCGCCCCGTCCATGCTCGGATGGGCGAACAGGCGCTCCTTGAACGGCAGTGAAGCAGCAGGCTCGACAGACTCAGCCTCCTCGGGCTCATCCACCTCGTCGCCTGCGGTCGCGGCCTGACTACCAGCCGACGCTGCCTTGACCGGCTCCGGATCGACACCCTCACCGTGCGCCTTGATCGCCCGGACGTCGGTCGCGTCCTCCTTCAGAACCGGATAGTGATCGGCGACCTCGCCGAGGCCGGAGTAGGTGTAGCGGTTGCCGTAGACGTCTTGGAGGACGATGTAGTTGCCAAGCCGCTTCGACTCGCCGACCTTCTTGATCACGCCGTCGTTGGTTGCGACAACCGGCGACCCCTTCTGGGCGAAGATCTCAAGCGACCGGCGATCGTCCTGGGACTCGACGACGTTGGCGGCGTTCTCGCCGACTTCGACGCGCTTGACGGCCTCCTGCTCAGCGAGGTCGTCGGCATAGCGTGCGCGAGCAGCGACCGGGAAACGACCCTCGGTCAAACCGGTCAGCGAACCGACGAGATCGGCCGGCACACCCGAGATCAAACGGGCGCGCAAGAGGACCGAGTCGACATACCAGTCGGCATGGTTGTAGGCAAAGATCGCGCCACGCACGTCGTTCTCGTAGTTCGCAGCCTTCAGATACCGCGCCGCGGCAAAGATCGCATCGACGGGATTGAAGGGGTCTTTGCGGCCGTCCTTGTTCGCGTCAACCCCGTAGGCCTCCCAAGAAGAGGGCATGAACTGCATCCAGCCCAGCGCGCCGGCGGAGGAGATGTTGAGGTTACGGCCGTAGTCGGTCTCGATCTCGTTGATCGCCGCCAGGATCTCCCAACGGATGCCGTACTCGATTCCCGCCGCCTGATAGATCGGCAGCAGGAAGAGCGGCACCCGGAACTTCCGGATCACGAAGTTTGGAACACCCTGAGCAACCGACGGACCCGGAAGCGCCTCGAAGAAGCCAGGGTTCGCAGCCGTTGGAGAGCCGTCGGGGTTACGAAGATCCGGACGCTCGGCGCGAGCGCCGCCACCTTGAGTCTTACCCTCACGCTGAGATTTAGACTTGTCGCCCTCAGGGTCGTCGAGGGTTCGCTTGTCATCTCCGCCAGACTTTTGCTCGAGGCCGACCTTCGGGGTCGGCGCGGTATCGGTACTGAGTGGCGCTGGGGCCGGCGCAGTCTTGGGCGCGGGGGTCGTCTCAGGCGCCGGCGTGGTCGGAGCGGCCGGAGTCGTCTCGGGAGTTGGCGCCGGTGGTGTGGTGGAAGGGGCGTCCTGGGCGGAGACCCACTCGACCGGACCGAGCTCGGCCGGGAGCTGGATCTCCGAGACGGGCGTACCTGGGGGAACGTCGACCGTGACCGTGACGATCTCGCCGGTCATGAGCTTGACCGTGAGCACGCGCGACTCGGCAGAGGCTGCCACCGTGAAGCTGGTGAGAGCCGCGACCAGCGCGACGCCTGCGCAGAGCAGGGTGTGCCACAGCCGCTTCTTCATCCCGGGAATTGGTCTCCTCCTTGCGCGCCCCCGGCGGGAACGCTCTTAGACGCGCGCAAGCTTATAGATCTGCTTGGCGCAGAGAGAACGCTAGCTATCGGCTCGGAGAGGTACAAGGGGGATCGGTAATTGGGGAAAGCGGCGCATATTGCGGCCGTCCATGTAGTGAGTATCGGCACCGCAGGGTCGCTCCGCAAGCCCCGTACGGGGGCTTGCACCGGCTATTTAGGGTTCTACTGCTCGCTCCAGGGCCCTGCTAACCAACGAAGGGCTGGACCTAAACCTAAACTTGAGGTATAGATTTAGGCCCATCGGGTCGGTCCACGGGTTGTCCTGTAGCCTGGCGCCGATGGCCACCGATCCTGACATGACCTTTGTCGATCGCGTCTCGCGCCAGGGCGAGGAGGCGCTCGGAAAACTTGCCGAGGAGCTGATCGGCAACCCGATCGTCAGCGGTGCCCTTTCACGCGCACTTGAGGCACGCGAGAAGGCGGTTCAGGCTCAGGAGGCGGCGCTCGGTGCGTTGAACATCCCGTCGGCCGCCGACATCGAGCGCGTCACCCGTCGACTGCGGTCAGTCTCGCAGCGTTTGGAGTCGATCGAGGACACGCTCGACCGGCTCGAGGAGCGCCTAGCCAAGCCTGCTCCGAAGCCGCCGGCCGCCAAGAAACCAGCCGCTCGCAAGCCCGCCGCCAAGAAGTCCTAGCGGGCCACTCGCTCCAGGGCTGTCCAGCCCGCTTCGCCGAGCGCCAACCCCAACGGCTCGACGTCCTCGCTGGGGATCCGCTGGCGGTCGCCGGTGGTCAGTAAGTCGGTTACGCCGAGCACCGCCGCCGCCGCGACCTCCCGTCGGTCGGCGATTGCCAGCAGCGCCGCGGCCTCCATCTCGACGACGTCCGCCCCGTCTTGCAGCCACGCCTCGGGCGCGTCGGTGCGCGGGTCATAGAAGAGGTCGGTCGTCAGTGCGGTCACCGGCCGTGCGCCGCCGGCGGTCAACGCTGCGGTTAGTGCCTGGTCAGGCGTCAGTCGCAAGCCGGCGCCGAGCGCGGCACTCGTGCCGTCGGCCCCGATCACGCTTTCGGCGGCAAGCAGCTCTCCGAGCTCGAGCCCCTCGCGTAGCGCACCACAGGTTCCGATCCGCAGCAAAGTTCGCGCGCCGAGGTCGATCAGCTCCTCGACGACGATCGCCGCGCTTGGACCGCCCATGCCGGTCGCCTGGACGGTCAGCAGCTCGCCGTCGCGGGCGGTCCCGGTGTAGCCCCACAGGCCGCGATTGTGGTTGAACATTTTCGGACCGTCGAGCAGCGCCTGTGCGACTGCGAGCGCTCGGTGGGGGTCACCGGGCAGCAACACCCGCTCGGCCAGCGGGGCGGCGGGTCGCAGATGGAGCGTCGCCGGGTCCGTCACCCGCGGCAGCCTACGGCTCGAAGCTGACTGGCGACGGCCGGCGGGACTATCCTCGCCGTGTGCCCCAGCGTCCCGACATCCAAGAGGCTCTACGTGAGGCGGTCGACCGAACCGTTCGCGCGACCGTCGATACGCGCGAGCGTGCCCAGGACGCCGCCGGCGGAGTGGCGGACGCCGTCGACGACATCGTCAAAGGCGCTCAGGACAACATCTCGCGTAGCCGTAAGGGTGTGCTGGCTGCGGTCGAGGACCGACTCCCCGCGAGTCAGGACGACATGAAGGCGCTGCGCGCCGAGCTGCGCCGGATCGATCGGCGGCTCGGCGAGATCGAGCGGCGGCTCGACGAGCTGCCGCACGGCAACGACTAGAAGTGGACGCCCTTTAACAGGTAGGCCATCGCGACGGCCTCGGTCGACATCTCGTCGCCGGCCTTGCCGTCCTCCAGTGCGCCGGCGCCGCTGCCCTTCTTCGCGGCCGTCGAGTCCGGGAACAGGCTGTAGGCCTGGTTGAGAATGATGTCGACCGTCGACGGCGACAGCGCGTAGAGCACCTCGCCGAACGTACCCAGTCGCGACGCCTTGCGCTTGGGCTTGTCGATCATCGCGTCGCAGAGCATTTGCCCGGCCTCCTCGGGCGTCAGCGTCGGGAAGGCCTTGTAGATGTCGGTTGGCGCGATCATCGGGGTGCGCACCAGCGGCATGTAGACGGTCGTGAACTTGACGTTGTCGGCGACGCACTCGGGCGCCGCACAACGCGAGAAGGCGTCAAGCGCCGACTTCGACGCGACGTAGGCCGAGAAGCGCGGGGTGTTTGTCTGGACGCCAATCGACGAGACGTTGATGATGTGGCCCGACTTGCGCTCGCGCATGCCTGGCAGGAAGGACATGATCAGCTTCAGCGCGCCGAAGTAGTTGAGCTGCATTGTGCGCTCGTAGTCATGGAAGCGGTCGTAGGAGCGGGCGACCGAACGCCGGATCGAGCGGCCGGCGTTGTTGATCAGGACGTCGACGCCGCCGTGCTCATCGATGATCTCCTGTGCGACGCGCTCGACATCCTCGAGGCTGGAGAGGTCAGCGGGGTGGACGTGGGCGGTCCCACCAAGGGCACGAACTTGCTCGGCGACCTCCTCCAGCTTCTCGCGCGTGCGCGAGACCAGGATGACCTCGCCACCGGCCTCGCCGACGCGAACTGCCGTCTCGGCGCCGATCCCGGATGAGGCGCCGGTGATCACGACCCGCTTGTCTTGAACCGCGGTCGCCAGCGACCGGTCACGGAACAGCACCGGATCGAGGTTGCGCTCCCAGTAGTCCCAGAGCCGGCCGGCGTAGCTGTCGAGCGGCGGCACCGCGATTCCGGTGCCGCTGAGTGCCCGCTGGGTGTCACGGGCGTCGAAGGTGCACTTGAAGTCGCGTACCTCCATCGCCTCTGGCGGGATGCCGAGGTCGCGGTAGAGCTGGTTACGGATCTTCTTGACCGTCGGCAACGCCATCACGCCGGCGCGGACGGGCGCCGGGACGGCCTTGGTCAGGTTCTCGTCGACGCGAATCGCGAGTTGGGGCGCGTGCGCGGCCCGGGCGAAGGTGTTGAGCGCCTCGCCGACGGTCATCGGCTCGGGGTCGACGAGGTGGAAGGTGTCGCCCGGCAGGTCCTCGTCGGACATGTGGCTGATGTGATCCATCGCGCGCGCGACGAAGTCGACCGGGACGAGCGTGATCTTGCCGCCCTCCGGACCGGCGAGTGGCATCCAGGCGGGCAGCGCGCCACGTAGCTTCTTGAGCAGCGTGAAGAGGTAGTAGGGGCCGTCGATCTTGTCGATCTCGCCGGTTCGCGAGTGGCCGACGACGATTCCCGGGCGGTAGACGAGCGTCTGCGCCTCGACGTCGCGCTTGACCATCTGCTCGGACTCGTACTTCGTCCGGTGGTAGTGGTGCGGAAGCCGCTGGCCCTCGTCGAGCATGTCCTCCTGGAACACGCCGCGGTAGTCGCCAGCGACGGCGATCGAGCTGACGTGGTGGAAGCGGCCGACGTCGCGTGAGTTCGCGAACTCGATCGCGTGGCGGGTTCCCTCGACGTTGGCGCGCTGCGCGGTCTGCTCGCCGGCCTCGATGTCGTAGACAGCGGCGAGGTGGAAGAAGTGATCGATCTTCGCGTCGGCCGGCAGAACGGAGTCGTCGACGCCCAGCGCCGGCTGGGTCAGGTCGCCGGGGACCGCCACGAGCCGTCCCTCGGATGCGTTCAACCGCTGGGCGAGCTCCTCGACCTTGCCGCGCGAGCCTTCGCGGGCGAGTACGTAGATCGTTCCGTCGCGCTTGAGTAGCTCCTCGACGAGGTGCCTGCCGATGAATCCGGTCGCGCCGGTGACGAAGTAGTTCACGCGGCGCGAGTCTAACCCGCACCAGGGGCTCGCGCCCCCGGACCCCCGAGTCACCTGGCCGGCCGGGGTTCGTCGCTTGCGCCGGTTGTGCGAGCAGCCTCCCGCCGCTGTAGCGTCAGCGGCCTCCGTGAACGACGAGCGACTTACTCTCAACGAGGTCGCGGAGCGCGCGGGTGTGTCGCCCGCGACGCTGCGCCGCTGGGTCAAGGGCGGCTTGATTCCGCAGCTCGACGATGGCGCCGGTGGTCGATGGAGCGCGGCGGCCGCCGCGCAGGCACGCATCGTGGCGCGGCTGCGCGACCGCGGCCACACGGTCGACCAGATCAAGGAGGCGACCGACGACGGCCGGCTCGCGTTCGGGTTTATCGAGGAGCTGCTGCCCGACGAGGACGGCGACGCCACGTTGAAGGACGTCGCCAAGGCGACCGGGCTCGCGCCGGCGTTGATCGAACGTCTCTGGAACAGCTTTGGCCTGCCCGCGCGCGATCTCGACGCGATGTCCGAGGAGGACGTCGAGGCAATGCGCGAGGCCGCCGGGGTCCTCTCGACCGGCTTGCCGCTGGTCGCCTCGCTGCAGCTCGCGCGCGTCTACGGGCAGGCGCTGTCGCAGATCGCCGACGCCGAGGTTCGCCTGATCCATCTCTACGTCCACGAGCCGTTGATGCGCGAGGGCATCGGCGGCCTGCAGATGGCCGAGCAGATGGAGTCGCTCGCGCGCGACTTGCTGCCACGTTCCGCGACGCTGATGGAGTACTTGCACCGGCGTTTCCTGCAGCACTTCGTGGCTCAGGACGTCGTCGGCCACATGGAGGTCGAGCTCGACGGCGAGGTCGACCTCGGCCGGTTGCGCGTTGGGATCTGCTTCTGCGACCTCGCCGGCTACACACGCTTCACCGAGGAGGAGGGGGACGAGCAGGCGCTCTCCTACGTCGAGCGATTCGTGGACAGGGTCACCGTGACGCTGCCCGACGACGCACGCGTGGTCAAGACGATCGGCGACGAGGCGATGATCGTCGGCCAGGACATCCAGGCGCTGACCGAGTGGGCGGTCCGCTTCCAAGGCGAGTTTGAGCAGCGGCCTGAGCCGCGTATTGGCATCCACTATGGCGCGGCGCTCTATCGCGACGGCGACTACTTCGGTCGTGAGGTCAACCTCGCGTCGCGTGTCGTCGCTCGCGCGCGAGGAGGGGAGGTACTCGCCACTGACGCCGTGGTCGAGCACGTCGACGCGTCGGGCCGGCTGACCTTCGAGGGAATCGGCCAGGTCAAGCTCAAGGGCTTCGACGAGCCACGCCAGCTCTGCCGTGTGACCGGCGTCGCGAAATGACAGCGGCGGCCGATCCAGGCGCCGCGTTGGAAGCCGCCCGCGCGAGCGGTCTCGTCCGGGCTGGCGAGCCGCTGCTGGTGATGCTCTCCGGCGGCGCCGACTCTGTTTGCCTGCTCGACGTCGCGCTGCGGCTCGGGGCCGACGTGACGGCGCTGCACGCCAACTACGGCCTGCGCGACGCCGCCGAAGACGACGAGCGCCAGTGCCGCGATCTATGCGCTCGACTCGGCGTCGAGCTGATCGTCGAGGCCGCCCCGCTGCCAGACGAGGGCAACGTCCAAGCTGCGGCCCGCGAAGCCCGCTACCGCCTCGCTGAGATCCACGCGACCGGCGACTACGCCGCCGCCCACACCGCCTCCGACCAGGCCGAGACCGTCCTCTACCGGCTCGCCGTCTCGCCCGGCCGCCGTCCTCTGCTCGGAATGGCCCCCCGCCGCGGCCGTCTTGTCCGCCCGCTGCTCACGGCGACCGCCGCCGAGACGCGTGCCCACTGTCGCGCCCGCGGCCTCGAGTGGCGCGAGGACGCCTCCAACCGCGATCCCCGCTTCGCCCGCGCCCGTGTCCGCCACGGTCTACTCGAAGTTCTCCGCGAAGTCGCCCCAGGAGCCGAGCACACGATCGCCGAGACCTCCGCCCAGCTCCGCGACGAGGCCGAGGCGCTCGACGCCGCGGTCGACACCGTGCTCACGCAGCTCGGCGGCGGCCCGGCCGTCGACGCCGAGGCACTCGCCGCGCTCGGCCCGGGCCTCTCGCGCCTCGTCCTTCGCCGCCTCGCCGAGCGCGAGGCCGGCGCTCCACACCCGCTCTCGCGCGCAAATGTCGACGCTGTCCTCGCCCTCGCCGGAACGTCAGGCAGCCGCTCGCTGGATCTCGGCAACGGCCTCCGCGCCCTCGCCGAGTACGGCACCCTCCGCTTCCAGGCCGGTCCCGGCGCCTCCGCGCCCGACCCGACCGCCCTCTCCATCCCCGGCACAGCCCATTTCGGCGCCTGGGAGATCGACGCCCGCCTCGGCCCCGGCGGTGACGTCGAACTCGACGCCGACGCGCTCGGCCCGCACGCCACCGTCCGCGCCTGGCGCGACGGCGACCGCATCCGCCCCCTCGGCCTCAACGGCACCAAGTCCCTCCAAGACCTCTTCACCGACCGCAAGATCCCCCGCGAGCTCCGTCGCACACTGCCTGTAATCGAGGCTCAAGGCGAAATCGCCTGGATCGCAGGCGTCGCAGTGAGCCAGCGTTTCGCTCCCCACCCCGCAACCCAGACGCGGGCGAGCCTGTCGGCGCGGCTCAAATAGCCGGGGGAAAGGAACCCCCAGCGAAGCGATTCCCAAGCGTAGTCGGGGGTTCCTTTCCCCCGGCGTACCACCAGCGCACACGGCAGCCACCCCCGCCATAGACTCGCCCCCCGTGACCACCCCTCCAATCGGCGAGATCCTCGTCCAACGCGATGACCTCGCCCACCGGGTTCAGGCCCTCGCGGAGGAGATCTCGCGTGACTACGCCGGCCGATCGGTGTTGCTGATCGGCGTGCTGAAGGGCGCGATGTTCTTCCTCAGCGACCTGATGCGCCAGATCGAGGTCGACTGCGAGGTCGACTTCATGGCCGTCGCCTCCTACGGATCGTCGACAAGCTCGAGCGGCGTCGTCCGGATCCTCAAGGACCTTGATGGGCCGATCGAGGGCCGCGACGTCCTGATCATCGAGGACATCGTCGACTCAGGGCTGACGCTCAGCTACCTGTTGCGCACGCTGCGTGCCCGTGAGCCCGCCTCGGTCGAGGTGTGTGCGCTGCTGACCAAGCCGGAGCGCCGCAAGGTCGATCTACCGATCCGCTATGTCGGCTTCGAGATCCCGAACCGCTTCGTGATCGGCTACGGGCTCGACCACGCCGAGCGGTTCCGCAACCTGCCCTATGTGGCAGTGCTCGACGAGCCTGCGTCCTGAGCGCACGAATGGCTGCCCGCAGGGTGCGGGAAGGCCGCTACACCCTTGCTAGGCTGTCGTTTCACCCGCTAAGGCGAATCTTCGCTAACTACCCGTCGCATTCAGTTCGCGCGGGACGCCGCCGATAAAGAGACCTCCTGTGAGCCGATTCTTCAAGAGCGCAGCATTCCCGATTCTGATCGTTGTCGTGCTCGCGTTCTTCGCGCAGAAGCTGATCAGTCCGGGCGAGCAGCAGAAGGACCACAGCTACAGCGAGTTCGTCACCCAGGTCGACAACGACAGGGTCAAGAAGGTCACGCTCAACACGAAGAACAACCGGGTCGACGTCGAGCAGAAGAACGGCGACAAGTACGAGACCGCCTACCCGGACAACACCGAGCAGAACCTCGTCAACACGCTTCAGGCCGCCGACGTCGACGTCGACGTCAAGGCGAAGTCGGGTAGCGGCTGGCTGACGGCGCTCACCTACATCCTGCCGTTCGTGATTTTCCTGCTGTTCTGGCTGTTCATCATCAACCAGATGCAGGGCGGCGGTTCGAAGGTGATGTCGTTCGGCAAGTCGCGCGCCAAGCGGATGTCGGTCGACGCGCCGAAGATCACCTTCCGCGACGTCGCCGGGGTCGACGAGGCCGTCGAGGAGCTGCACGAGATCAAGGAGTTCCTCGAGAACCCGAAGAAGTTCCAGGCGTTGGGGGCGCGAATACCGAAGGGCGTGCTGCTCTACGGGCCGCCGGGCACCGGTAAGACGCTGCTTGCGCGCGCGGTTGCCGGTGAGGCCGGTGTGCCGTTCTTCTCGATCTCCGGCTCCGACTTCGTCGAGATGTTCGTCGGCGTCGGCGCCTCGCGCGTCCGCGACCTCTTCGAGCAGGCAAAGCAGAACAGCCCGTGCATCATCTTCATGGACGAGATCGACGCTGTCGGCCGCCATCGCGGTGCGGGCATGGGCGGCGGCCACGACGAGCGCGAGCAGACGCTCAACCAGCTGCTCGTCGAGATGGACGGTTTCACGATGACCGACAACATCATCTTGATCGCCGCGACCAACCGGCCCGACATCCTCGACCCGGCGCTGCTTCGCCCGGGCCGCTTCGATCGCCAGATCGTCGTCGACCGTCCCGACCGCAAGGGTCGCGCGAAGATCCTCGAGGTCCACACGCGCGGCAAGCCGCTCGCCAAGCACATCGACCTCGACAACCTCGCCGCGCAGACGCCCGGCTTCACCGGTGCGGACTTGCAGAACCTCGTCAACGAGGCGGCTCTGCTGTCGGCGCGGATCGGCAAGCGCGAGATCGATCACCTCCAGCTCGAGGAGGGGATTATGCGCGTGATCGCGGGCCCCGAGAAGAAGACGCGCGTGATGAGCGAGAAGGAGCGGCGGATCACCGCGTATCACGAGATGGGCCACGCGCTCGTAGCGCACTTCCTCGCCAACACCGACCCGGTCCACAAGATCTCCGTGATCTCGCGCGGCCAGGCGCTCGGCTACACGATCTCGCTGCCGACCGAGGACAAGTTCCTCACGACGCGCGCGGAGTTGCAGGACACGATGGCGATGACGCTCGGCGGCCGTGCCGCCGAGGAGCTCGTCTTCAGCGAGGTAACCACCGGCGCGTCGAACGACATTGAGAAGGTCACGGCGACTGCGAAGCAGATGGTGATGCGCTTCGGGATGTCGGAGAAGCTCGGCCCGCGCGTCTTCGGACACGATCAAGGGCAGCCGTTCCTCGGCCGCGAGTATTCGTCGGAGCCTGACTACTCCGACGACGTCGCGCGCGAGATCGACGACGAGATCCGTCGCGTCGTCGAGGAGGCGCACCAGTCGGCGCGCAACATCCTCGAGCAGCACCGCGACGACCTCACCCACACCTCCGAAATCCTGCTGAACCGGGAGACGATCGAGCGCGAGGAGTTCATCCAGCTGCTCGAGGGCAAGAGCGAGCTCGAGGTCTTCGGCCCCGACGAGCCGGTGCTGCCATCCGGTAGCGAGCCTGAGGCCGCTGAGGAGCCGGCTGCTCGCAAGCCCGAGCGGGGCCCGACCCCGCTGCCGCGGCCGGGACTCGCCGGCGGCGCCGCCGCCGACTGACTTGCCCGCTCCCTACGCGGTGATGGGCGTCGTCAACGTGACGCCGGATTCGTTCTCGGACGGCGGCCTGTTCCTGGACGCCGACTCCGCCGTCGCACACGGTGAGCGGCTGGTGACTGATGGGGCGGCGATCCTGGACGTGGGGGGGCAGTCAAGCCGTCCGGGAGCGGAACCGGTACTCGAAGCGGTTGAGCTCGAGCGGACCTCGCCAGTCATCCAGCGACTCGCGGCGGCCGATGTGGCGCGACTCTCGATCGATACCTCCAAATTTGCCGTCGCCGAGGCGGCGCTCGACGCCGGCGCAACGATCGTCAACGACGTCTCAGCCTTTCGCTTCGCACCTGAGCTCGCTGGGCTGGTCGCCGATCGCGGCGCAGCGTGTTGCCTGATGCACATGCGTGGAGAGCCGCGCACGATGCAAGATGACCCGCGCTACGACGACGTCGTGTCGGATGTCAAGGGCTTCCTCGAGCAGCGGCTGGCGTTTGCGGTCGCCGAGGGAGTCCGCGAAGACAAGGTATGGCTCGATCCAGGGATCGGCTTCGGCAAGACCGTCGAGCACAACCTGGAGCTCCTGCGACGGCTCGACGAGATCTGCGCGATCGGCCGCCCGGTTGTCGTCGGGACGTCGCGCAAGGGTTTCCTCGGGCAGATCACCGGACGCTCGGAGGGGGAGCGGCTGGCGGGAACGATCGCCACCAACGTCATGGCTCTCGAGCGCGGAGCCGCGGTCTTCCGCGTTCATGACGTGCGTGAGGTCGGCGATGCGCTGGCGGTGGCTGCTGCTACGGTCGGGCCGTCCGGCGGGCTGGCCGCCGATCGGCCCCAAGGAGACTGACGATGATCGACGACCGCGATCCACTCGATCCCGACGACGATCTCGATGACGATCTCGACGAGCGCGACTTCGACGACGACGACGAGATCCCCGAGCCGACGGTCACGGTGGAGATCACCGGGCTGTCGCTCTACACGCAGCACGGCGTCTCCGACGCCGAGCGCGAGCTCGGCCAGCGGCTGGTGATCGACGTCGCGTTCGAGCTGGCCGATTGCGACGCAATGGTTACCGACCGCGTCGAGGACACCGTCGACTACGCCGAGGTCTGCGAGCAGGTTGCGCTCGCTGCCCAGGAGCGCTCCTACCGAACGCTCGAGCGCCTTTGTGCCGCGATCGCCGACCGTTTGATGAACCGATATGGCGCCGACTCGGTGCGTGTCAAGACCGCCAAGCCCGAGCCGCCGATTCCGCTTCCGGTCGACGAGGTCTCGGTAGAGGTCTGGCGTGAGAGCTGAGCCGCAAGCGGCCGGCTCTGCCGGCTGCGCGCGGATGGGGTAGTCCTACGTGCGCGGTTATCTCGGCCTCGGCTCGAACGAGGGCGACCGGCTCGGCGCGCTACGGGCCGCGCGCGATGAGCTAGGGCGGCGCGACGTCAAGGTCGTGGCGAGCTCGTCGGTCTACGAGACGGCGCCGCAGGGCGAGGTGCTCGACCAGCCCGACTTCCTCAACGCCTGTGTCGCGATCGAGACCGAATATGGCCCTGAGCAGCTGCTGGACGTCTGCAAGGACGTCGAGCGCGCCCTCGGCCGCGTGCCGGGCGGGCCGCGTCACGGGCCGCGCCCGATCGACGTCGACCTGCTGCTGCTTGGCGACCTGGTCCACAGCTCCGATCGCCTCACGCTGCCGCACGCCGAGGTGGCCGCCCGCCGTTTCGTGCTCGAGCCCCTGCTCGAGCTCGCCCCGGATCTGGCTCTGCCAGACGGCACGGCGCTCGCGGCGCGTTCTGGCGATGTCGCCGATCAACCGGTTCGCCGCGCCGGGGCCTTCTGATCGATCCCCCCGATGTGGGGGAATTACGGTTCCCGGACTGGGTAAACGACTTCCAGGTGGCAATCCTGGACCTATGACGTTTACCGAGACAGCCAACTTCCGCGGTGATGACCAAGCATGCCTCGTTGAGGCTTCGTTGGCCTGCCGTGTCTGCCTGTCCGGTCAGATCGACTGGTCGTTGCGAGTCGACGACTGGGACCATGAGGTGGTCTGCCGTTGCCGCAACTGCGGCGACGAGCGGGTCGTGTCGCTGACCGGCGACCAGGCGCTGCGGCTGGCGCTCGAGCAAAGCGACGAGTAGCCGCGACGCGCCCTCTGCTGTAGACCTTGCATATGGCCGAGGTCTCAGCGAGCGTCCCCGCAGCCGAGCCGCTCGACACGATGGTCGAGTTGCTCTCCGGCCTCGATACGGATGGCAGCGGTGGCGGCCGAGCCGTCTACGATCGCCTTTGCGAGGCAATGTGCCGTCTCACCTCGATGGAGCGCGCCGGGCTGCTGCTCTACGAGGAGGCGCGTCGGATCGTCGTGCCCGCCGGCAGCCACGGCTTCGACGCCGAGTTGGTCGGGGAGGTCCATGGCACGCTCGAGGAGACGCCGATCGCTCAGCGCGCGTTCGCTGAGGATCGCGTCGTCGAGACGGTCGGCGATCTCGAGGGCCAGGTCCCCGCGCGCTATGCCGCGCTGCCGGGCATCACGACGATGACCTGCACGCCGGTGTCGGCCGGCGGGCGCTGGCTCGGTGTCATCTTCGCCGATCGCGGTGGTCCGCAATTCGAGCTGACCGAGCGCGAGCGCCACACGATGTGGACGCTGGGCAAGATGGCCGCCTTGGCCGCGAGTGCCAGGATCGCCGCCACCCAGCACGAGCGCGCGCGGTTGCTCTCCGAGCGCGTCGATCTCGCGCGCGAGGTCCACGAGCGCGTCATGCAGCGGCTCTTCGGGGTCTCGCTCGTGCTCGGGGCGGAGGCCGAGCTAACGCGCGACGAGCGCAGTCGCTGCGCCGACGAGATCCAGGCCGCGGTCGCGGACCTACGGCACGCGCTGGCACGGCCGGTCGCACCGCCACGCCCGGACATCGGAGCGACGCTGCGCGAGGAGCTCGACCGGCTCGGGTCGAGCTACGAGGGTCCGCCGCTGGACGTCGAATGGGATCCGGCGGTCGAGGTTCCGCAGGAGATCGAGCAGCTGTCGCAGTCGGTGCTCGCTGAGGCGCTGCGCAACGTGCAGAAGCACTCTCAGCCGACACGCGTCGACGTCCGCATCGGCGCCCGCGACGGCACTTTTGTGCTCGAGGTCGTCAACGACGGTGTCGACGCTTCGCGACGCGGACGCGGCGCCGGCATGGGTCTGCGGCTGGCCGCACTGGACGCGCTGCAGAGCGGCGGCGTAGTCGACTTCGGCCCAACCGGCGACAGCGATCACGATTGGCGCGTACGGCTCGTGGTCCCAATAGCGGAGGGCAGCTGATGAACGACTACCCGATGGACCGCCGTCGTCTGCGCGTGTTGATCGTCGACGATCACGAGGTAGTCCACTGGGGCTTTCGCCTGTTGCTCACCGAGCAGCCGTGGGTCGAGCGTTGCCTCACCGCCCGCAACGGCGAGGAGGCGCGTGAGCTGGCCCGCCGCTACGAGCCGCACGTCGCACTCGTCGACCTTTTCGTTGGCGAGGAGTCGGGTGCCGAGATGTGCGATGCGCTCAAGCGCGAGTCGCCAACTACTCGCGTGCTGTTGATCTCCGGCGCCGGCTGGATCTCGCCGCAGGCCGCCAAAGCCGCCGGCGCCTCCGGCTTCGTGTCGAAGGACTGGGGGGCGGATGAGGTTGCGGCCGCCGTGCGCGCCGTCGGCAACGGCCGCACCGTCTTCGCCGCGGCCAAGGAGCAGCCGCGGGCGCCCTTGTCACCGCGCGAGCGCGATGTACTTGGCCTGCTCGTGACGGGTGCGACCAACCGCGAGATCGCTGCGCAGCTCCATCTCTCGCCGCACACCGTCAAGGAGCACACGAGCAGCGTCTATCGCAAGCTCGAGGTCCGCAACCGGGCCGAGGCGGTTCAACGGGCGGAGCGGCTCGGTCTCACCGCCTGACGGCCTCGCGGCGCGCTGGCCGGTGTCCTCGGTCGCTCGCGGGCTGGCGCCCGCCACGCTTCCTGCGTCCGTGGCCAGCACGCCGCGAGTCGCGTCAGGAATAATGCGTCGATGCTGCTCGCTGTCGACGTCGGCAACACCCAGACGCACGTCGGGCTCTTCCGCGGCGAGGAGCTGCTCGAGCACTGGCGCTTCCACACCTCTCGGACGGCGACCGCCGACGAGCTCGCCGTCGTGCTCGGTGGTCTGCTGCGCCTACGCGAGAACTCGCTGCGCGACGTCGACGCGATCGTCGTTTCCTGTGTCGTCCCGACCCTCGCGCAGGAGTACGACGAGGTCCGTCGCCGCTATCTCGGCGGTGGGGGTGCACTCGTCGGGCCCGAGCTGAAGACCGGGATGCCAATCCGCATCGACGATCCGCGTGAGCTCGGCGCCGACCGGCTCGTCAACGCGATCGCCGCCTACGAGCGCGTCGGCGGGCCCTGTATCGCGGTCGACTTCGGCACCGCGATCAACTACGACGTCGTCTCCGGCGACGGCGAGTACCTCGGCGGAGTGATCTCGCCAGGCGTCGAGATATCGATCGAGGCGCTCACCCAGCGTGCCGCGGCGCTCCCGAAGGTCCGCCTCGAGCCACCGCGCGCCGCGATCGGCAAGGGAACGCGCGAGGCGATCCAGTCCGGCGTCATCTACGGCTATGCCGGCCAGGTCGACGGCCTCGTCGCGCGCCTGCGCGAGGAGCTCGGCGACGAAGCCACGGTGATCGCCACCGGCGGTTGGGCGCACGCGATCGTTCCCCACTGCGAGCAGGTTGACGAGCTCGACGATCTGCTCACGCTCAAGGGCCTTCAGCTGATCTGGGAACGCAACCGACCGAATTAGGCCGGGGGACTCGCGTCCCCCGGAGGCCCGCGGCACCTGGCCGGTACCGTCTGGGCATGCGCTCCCTGACGGATCCCTGGACGCTCGCTGGCATCGAGCTGCCGAACCGGCTGGTGCTGGCTCCACTAGCGGGCATTGGCAACTGGTTTGTGCGCCTGCAGGCGAAGCGGCATGGCGCGGGGCTGGTCGTCTCGGAGATGGTCTCGAGCTTCGGGCTCAGCTATGGCAACGAGCGGACTGTCGACCAGTTCTTGCGCATCCACCCGGAGGAGCACCCGGTTTCGATGCAGCTGTTTGGCCACGACGCCGATGTGATGCGCGAGGCGGCGGCGATGGTCGCCGAGGCCGGCGCCGACATCGTCGACCTCAACATGGGCTGTCCGGTGCGCAAGGTCTGCAAAACGGGTGCCGGAGCGGCATTGCTCGACGATCCCGACAAGGCGGTCGCGATCGCCAAGGCAGCCGGCGAGGGCAGCGGGCTGCCGGTGACGGTGAAGTTGCGGCCCGGGCAGCGTCCCGGCGACCGCGCCGGTGTCGAGCTCGCGCGGCGACTGGTTGACGAGGCGGGCGTCGCGGCGATCTCCTTCCATCCGCGCCATGCCTCACAGCAGCACAAGGGCAAGCCCGACTACGACCTTGCGCGCCAGGTCGTGGAGGCGCTCGACGTGCCGGTGATCGTCTCCGGCGGCCTGCTCTCCGACGATCGCGCCCATGAGGCTTTCGAGCGCTCAGGCGCCGCCGCGGTGATGTTGGCGCGTGGCTCGCTCGGCAACCCATGGATGTTCGAGCGACTACTCGGGACGCGCGATGGCGAGCCGACGTCCACCGAGGTGATCGAGGAGCTGCGCTGGACGATCGAGCGCTGTGAGGAGCACCTCGGCGTCGAACGCGCTGGCCACTACCTGCGTAAGTTCTATCCGTGGTACGCCGAGCGGCTCGCGCTGACGAAAGAGGCCAAGCAACAACTGGTCACGGCGCCCACCACCGCTGACGCTCGCCTCGCTCTCGATCGCATCGCGGCGGCAGAGCTCGCTCTGAGAGCGGCCTGACGCACCTCTTCGGTCACGGCCAAGGCGGTTGCTACACTCACGCGCTCCCTCCGGCGGAACGGTCGAGGCTCGGGGGGTTTTCCTATGCCGAGAGAGACACTTCTCACACCGAACGGACTAGCCGATCTGAAGGGCAAGATCGAGCACCTTTCGACGATCCGTCGTCGCGAGGTCGCCGCTCGGATCAAGGAGGCGCGCGAGTTCGGCGACATTGCCGAGAACTCCGAGTACGACGACGCCAAGAACGAGCAGGCAATGCTCGAGAAGCAGATCGCCGAGCTTGAGGAGAAGCTGCGCAGTGCGCGCATCATCGACGAGAAGAACGTCGACACCGAGACTGTCGGCGTTGGCGTTCTGGTCCACGTCAAGGATCAGAAGACCGACAAGTCGAACAAGTTCAAGATTGTCGGGTCGGCCGAGGCCGACCCCTCCGAGCAGCGGCTCTCCAACGAGTCGCCGGTCGGCAAGGCGCTGATCGGTCACAAGCGAGGCGACGTCGTCTCCGTGCCGGTCCCCCGTGGTCCAGCTCGCAAGCTGAAGATCACGAAGATCGAGGCCGCCTGACACTCGCTGGCGGCTGCAAACCTGCGGCTGCCTGCGTCATCGCCCTCTCGTGTGCTGGCGCACACGTCAAGGGCTGCTTCCTTGGCATCCTTGGTTTTCGCTCGCCAGCGAGCGCCAGGAGACGTTTGCGTAGGGTTTCCCGACCGTGAGCGACGATCGGCGCGAGAAACTGGAGAGTCTGCGTGCGCAAGGCGTGGACCCCTTTCCGCACGCCTACCCAGGCGTAGTCGCTTCCGAAGTGGTGCGCGAGGCGCATGGGGATCTGGAGGACGGCGCCGAGACCGAGGCGGCGTATCGGGTCGCGGGCCGGCTGGCGGCGCGGCGGGGACATGGCGGGCAGGCCTTCCTCGACGTGGTCGATCGCTCGGGGCGGATTCAGATCCAGGCGAAGCGCGACGTGCTGGGCGAGGAGTCGTTCGACGTTCTGACCTCGCTCGATCTCGGCGACCTGATCGGGATCGACGGCACCGCATTCAAGTCGCGTCGCGGCGAGCTGACGCTGCGCGCAACCGGCTGGACGCTGCTCGCGAAGTCGCTGCTGCCGCCGCCGGACAAGTTCCACGGGCTGGAGGACGTTGAGACCCGCTATCGGCGCCGCGAGCTCGACCTGATCGCCAACGAGGACGCTCGCGAGCTGTTCATCCTGCGCTCGAAGGTGATCGCCGCCGTGCGGCGCTGGCTCGACGCGCGTGACTTCCTCGAGGTCGAGACGCCAGTCTTGCAGCCGCTCTACGGCGGCGCGCTGGCACGTCCCTTTACGACGCACCACAACGCGCTCGACCGTGACCTCTACCTGCGGATCGCGACCGAGCTGTATCTCAAGCGGCTGATCGTCGGCGGTCTCGAGCGCGTCTACGAGCTCGGCAAGGACTTCCGCAACGAGGGGCTCTCGCCGAAGCACAATCCTGAGTTCACGATGCTCGAGTGGTACGAGGCCTACGCCGACTACGAGGACATCGCGGCCGAGCTCGAGGAGCTGGTCTCGTTCGTCGCTGCGGAGATCGGCTACGCCGGCGAGGTCGACTTCAGCACCCCATGGCGGCGAGTCACGCTGCGCGACGCGATTCTCGAGCGGACCGCGATCGACGTGCTCGCCCACCGCGACCGCGACGCGCTGGTGGCGGCGGCGAAGGAGCAGGGGATCGGTCTCAACCCGACCGAGACGTGGCCCGAGCTGGTCGACGAGCTGCTGTCCAAGCACGTCGAGCCCGAGTTGAAGGACCCGACCTTCATCACCGACTACCCGGTCGAGCTGTCGCCGTTCGCCAAGGCCCACCGCTCCAAGCCCGGTCTCGTCGAGCGCTTCGAGTGCTTCGCGGCCGGGATGGAGTTCGCGAACGCCTTCACAGAGCTCAACGACCCCGATGAGCAACGCGCCCGCTTCGAGGAGCAGGGCCGCCACAGCGCGGCGGGCGACGACGAGGCGCAACCTTACGACGAGGACTTCGTCAGGGCACTGGAGCAGGGGATGCCGCCGACCGGCGGAATCGGGATTGGGATCGACCGACTGGTGATGTTGCTGTCGGGTCGGAGGTCGATCCGCGAGGTCGTGCTGTTCCCGGCCCTGCGCAGCTGACGTGCCCGTACTGCAGTGCTACTCGGGATGCAGGAGGTAGCGAAAGCCGATCGGATGTAGATCGCCGGCCGTATCTGGCTGCCACGGGCTGATCATTCGCAGCGACCCTCCGGTCGCGAGAGGGGCGTCGCCGCTCGTGTCGAGCTCGATCTCGGACACGATCGCCAGCGCGGTCTGCGGGTGTTCCTCACGAGCTACCATCACCTCGTTCCGGGTCAGCAAGACGGCCGACCCGTCTCCTGTCGTTCCCTTGACCTCGATGCGAAGCACCTGGCCAGGCTTCTTGCAATGCAGATCGTATGAGTGGTCCGACGAAACGTCCCGAACCGACCAGTCATCGTCTTTTAGGTGGTCTGTCACGACGTCCATCGCTCGCTGCTCGATTGCTCGGCGCTCGGGCCAGGACGATCGAAAGCCCTGCCCACTCGCTCGCGCCCCAGCGGCTCGTGAGGCCGAATCCACCGCGTCCTCGATGTCGGGGGTGGTGGGCAGCCCCTCTCGCGACCAGGTCCGAGAGCCGGCGATCGCGAAGCGCCAAGTCGAAAGCGACACTGCGTTGTCGCCCGCGTGGACGATTCCGTCGGCGGGACAGAGCGCGTTGGGTCGGAACAGGATCTCGGCGTAGCCGGGCAGGGCGGGAGGATGTCGCCTCGTGTTGACGAAGGTCGCGTGGTAGGAGCCGTCACTTGCGCGCAACACGAGGATTTTGAGTTGAGACAAGTCTGGAATCGATGGGTCGTTCTTGCCGGAGATGTCAGCCGGCGCCGAGGGGAAGCCGCTGTCGGGCATCCAGGCGGGATGTCGCTCACCGTTGGCCCGTCGGCGATTCTGGCGGGCGATGTAGTACCGATCGCCACGTTGGGGCGGCCGATAGCGCGGGCGGAACTCAAGGGGGGCGACCACTTTCGGCGAGGCGAGCGCGTGGACGTCGATCGTCTTCGCCGGGCGCGTGGTGCGCACCACGTCGGGCGGGCGGATGCCGAGGAACGCGCCGAGTTCGGCGTGCGCGAGGTGGCTGCCGAACGAGATGCTGAAGTACAGCTGTCCCCCTCCGGTGCGGGGGCCCACCTGCTGTCCTCGCTCGACGTTGAAGAAGTCGGCATTGGTGACCTTGCGCCAGAAGATCAGATCGATCTTCGTCATTCAGGTATGTCCGTCGCGGAAGATAGGGTGCATAGCACTTATGCTTGATTCGGCTGTCCGAGCGGAACCTATCATTGCCATTGGGGAGACCGAGCGCGGCGCGATCTACACGCCCGAGGGCCTCGCGGACTGGGTAGCGGGCCTGGTCCAGGCCGAGCTGCGTATGGGGCCTGCAACCGTTGTCGACTTCGCCTGCGGACAGGGAGCGTTGCTTGCCGCGTTGGGGCGTCGCCGGGGGTTGCGGCTCGTGGGAGTCGATGTTTCCAAGGCCGACCTGGCGATAGCAGCCGAAACCGTGTCCAGGGCACGCCTGATCCATGCTGACGCGCTCGTCCCAGACGACTCGTCGAGATTGCCTGACGCCGCGTCGAAGGCGATCGGGATACCTCGGGTGGACGGAATCGTGCTCAACCCGCCGTGGGGCATCGAGCTCCCGCACTCCGCCAGCGCCCTACGGCAGCGTGGGTATCGCCTTGCGCAGGGCCACTTCGACAGCGCGGGGCTCTTCGTCGAGTTGGCGCTGGCAGCGCTGGCGCCGGGGGGGGTCGCGGGCTTGATTTTGCCCGACTCGATCTTCTTCCCCGGGCACTCGCCTTTGAGGAAGCTGCTGGTCGAAGAGGCAGAGCTGCTGCTTCTCGCTCGGCTCGGAGAGGGTTTCTTCCCCGGCGTGTTCAGAGGCACCGCGGTCGTTGTGCTGCGCAAGCGCAAGCCCCGGGCCGGGCACGAGGTGGCCTGCATGGCGCTGTCCGCCGACGATCGGCGCGCCGTGCTTGCCGGACAGACAGCCCTGGCCGCAGTTGCTGCTCGGGAGGCCCATCTGGTGCCGCAGACCCGGTTCGCCAACGCGACGTCGGTCGACTTCGACATCGGGGTTCGCGGCAGGCACGTTGCGTTCGTCGACCGAATGCGTGAGCACTCGGCCAATTGGAGCCATTGGTTCGCGTCGGGAAGAGGGGTTGAGCTCTCGAAGCACGGCGGAGTCGTTACGTGCCCAGCGTGTGGAGTCTCGCGCCCCGCGCCGCGAAAGCTCCAGGTGGTTGGGTGTAGCGGATGTGGGCTCGTTAGCGAACTCGACGACCTTCGGAGCCAAACCATCGTGCGACCGCTAACCGAGAGGGGCCGGCGTTGGGCTCCGCTGATCGGAGGGGACGATGTTGGTCGATACAGGGCGGCCCCAAGCCGTGAGATCCGCACGGGCGTGGCTGGTATCAACTACAAGCCCGGGCACGATCGGGCAGGCACGCGAATTCTCGTGCGCAAGACCGGGATCGGGCTGCGAGCTGCGCTGATCGATCGTCCCGCTCACACCACGCAGGTCGTCTTCCACTATCGGCTGGACCAAGATGCCCCACCGTTCTTCGCTCACTATGTGCTGGGACTCCTGTGCTCGCGAACGCTGCTCGCATTCCATCTGCTGCGCAGCGGTGAGACTCAGTGGCGTTCGCATCCCTATGTGACACAGAAAGTGATCGACGCGCTCCCGATTCCGGTCCCGTCGTTGGGCACGGCGGAGTGGGCTCGAGCCCAGTCGATCGCACAGCTCGCGAAGGATCTGATGGGCGGCTCCGGCGACGAGGGCCTCGACTATCAACTTGAGGGCTTGGTCGCCGGTCTGTACGGGTTGACGCCAGCTGACATCGCAACCATTTCCGGAGTCTTGGACGACGCCCAGGACCTGGACGGCATCCGTGAGCTGCGATTCGGCCCAGGTCGAATCGCTCCCGTGAGCGTCTGATCGCTCAGCTAGGTTCACTGCGCACTCGGCTGTCCTTCTGCCGGCTGTGCTCCCATGGCCTACAGATACATCGGCAACAAGACTCGTCTGGCTGGGCGTCTGATGGAGATCGCTCGGCGCCAGATGGCGCCGGGAGCACGGGTTGCCGACCTGATGTGCGGGACGGCCAGCTTCGCCTCGGAGCTGCGAACCATGGGATACCGAGTGGTTGCATCCGATCTGATGACGTTCGCCTACTGTCACGCGGTGGTGCGGTTGAAGCTGGACGCTCCACCCCGATACGACGGCCTCAACCTGGGAGGCTACGAATGCGTTCTAGCCCACTTGGAGGCGTTGCCACCTCGTGCGGGGCTGATGATCGAGGAGTACAGCCCTGCTGGCTCCCCGGCAGAGGGATGCGCGCCGCGACAGTACTTCAGCGAGGAGAACGCCGCGCGCCTCGACGCAATGCTCCACGAGGTCGGAGGATGGGAGGCGAGTGGCGCGCTCGACGAGGGCGAGCATGCGCTCTTGCGGCATGACCTAGTGCTCGCCGCGAATCGCGTCGCCAACATCACCGGCACCTACGGGCACTTCTGGTCGAAATGGACACGGGCCGCAGAGCGGCCGATTGCGCTTCGTCCGACTGAGTTCTCGTCTGCGCCCATCGATCACGTTGTGATGCAAGGTCGGGCGGAGGACGTTGCCCCCTCGGTGAGCTGTGATCTCTGCTATCTCGATCCGCCGTACACCAAACGCCAGTACGCGGCTAATTATCACCTGATCGAGACGATCGCCAGAGGCGACGAGCCGTACGCCGCCGGGGTAAGTGGGTTGCGGCCCTGGCGCGACCAGTACTCGGACTTCTGCAGCAAGTTGCGCGTGCGGGATGCCTTCACGGAGGTCATAACTGGGGTCGATTGCCCCCAGTTCCTGATCAGCTACAGCGAGGATGGCCTGCTCGCGCGGGACGAGATGACCGCGTTCCTGGCCGAGTTCGGAGAGGTCGTGTGCTTCGAGTTCGAGTTCCCCCGGTTTCGAAGCAATCAGAGCTCCCTCGCTCGCACCCTCAAGGAGTACGTTTTCAGCCTGGACCTGGAGGGTGTCGCCGGTGAGACGGAGATCGTCGCTCTCCCACCCGTCGGCATAGTGATGGAGCCAGCCCGGGCCTGACTTGCCAGCCGGACCCCGTTGTTAGACTGGGCCGTCAGCAGCAATTCCCGAGACGAAGGACTCGAGCCGTGTTTGAGCGCTTCACAGAGCGAGCCCGCCAAGTGGTCGTCCTCGCACAAGAGGAGGCCCGCATCCTCAAGCACAACTACATCGGTACCGAGCACATCCTGCTCGGCCTGCTCCGAGAGGAGGAGGGCCTAGCTGCGCGCGTGCTCGAGTCGCTCGACATCACCGTCGAGCGCGTCCGTGCGCAGGTCGTGCGGATCGTTGGCTCGGGCGAGGAGGTCACCTCCGGCCAGATCCCCTTCACGCCGCGGGCGAAGAAGGTGTTGGAGCTGGCTCTGCGCGAGGCGCTGTCGCTCGGTCACAACTACATCGGCACCGAGCACATCCTGCTCGGCCTGGTGCGCGAGAACGAGGGCGTAGCCGCTCGCATCCTGCTCGACTTTGACGCCGACTCCGAGAAGATCCGCAACGAGGTCATCCGGATGCTCTCCGGGCCTGGCGGACGCCAGCGCCAGGGTGGGGCCCAGGGCGCCCAGCAGGGCGAGGGCAAGAAGAGCTCGAAGCTGCTCGACCAGTTCGGTCGTAACCTGACCAAGCTCGCCGCCGAGGGCAAGCTCGATCCCGTCGTCGGTCGCGAGACCGAGGTCGAGCGGATCATGCAGATCCTCTCGCGCCGCACCAAGAACAACCCGGTGCTGATCGGCGAGCCGGGCGTCGGCAAGACGGCCGTCGTCGAGGGGCTCGCGCAGCGGATCACCAGTGGCGAGGTGCCCGAGCTGCTGAAGAACAAGCAGATCTACACGCTCGATCTGGCGGCGCTGGTCGCCGGCTCGAAGTACCGCGGTGAGTTCGAGGAGCGGCTCAAGAAGGTGATGAAGGAGATCACCCAGCGCGGCGACATCATCCTGTTCATCGACGAGCTGCACAACCTCGTTGGCGCGGGCGCGGCCGAGGGCGCGATCGACGCGGCCTCGATCCTCAAGCCGGCGCTGGCGCGCGGCGAGCTGCAGACGATCGGCGCGACGACGCTCGACGAGTACCGCAAGTACCTCGAGCGCGATTCCGCTCTGGAGCGGCGTTTCCAGCAGATCCGTGTCGAGCAGCCGTCGACCGAGGAGACCGTCCAGATTCTCAAGGGCCTGCGCGACCGCTACGAGCAGCACCACCGCGTCGGGATCACCGACGAGTCGCTCGAGGCAGCCGCCGAGCTGGCCGACCGCTACATCTCAGACCGCTTCCTGCCGGATAAGGCGATCGACCTGATCGACGAGGCCGCCTCGCGCGCCCGGATCAAGTCGATGACCTCGCCCCCGGTCTACCGCGAGCTCGAGGAAGAGATCGAGACGACGCGGCGCGACAAGGAGGCCGCAATTGAGGCGCAGGAGTTCGAGAAGGCCGCGAACCTGCGCGATCAAGAGCGTCAGCTGACGAACAAGAAGCGTGACCTCGAGGAGCAGTGGCGCTCGGGCGAGTCCGGCGAGCGGCCGGAGATCGGCGAGGAGGAGATCGCCGACATCGTCTCGATGTGGACCGGCATCCCGGTCTTCAAGCTGACCGAGGCCGAGACGCAGAAGCTGATGCGGATGGAGGACGAGCTCCACAAGCGCGTGATCGGCCAGAACGCGGCGATCGAGGCTGTCTCGAAGGCGATCCGTCGCTCGCGCGCCGGGCTCAAGGACCCCAAGCGCCCCACCGGCTCGTTCATCTTCCTCGGCCCATCAGGTGTCGGCAAGACCGAGCTCGGGCGGACGCTCGCCGAGTTCCTGTTCGGCGACGAGGACGCGATGGTCCGGATCGACATGTCCGAGTACATGGAGAAGCACTCCGTGTCACGGCTGGTCGGCTCGCCGCCTGGCTACATCGGCTACGACGAGGGCGGGCAGCTCACCGAGGCCGTGCGGCGCAAGCCGTACAGCGTGCTGCTGCTCGACGAGATCGAGAAGGCGCACCCGGACGTGTTCAACATCCTGCTGCAGATCCTCGAGGACGGCCGGCTGACCGACAGCCAGGGCCGCACGGTGGACTTCCGCAACGCGATCGTGATCATGACCTCGAACGTCGGCGCGGCGCAGATCGCCAAGAACACCGAGATCGGCTTCACGATCGGCGACGAGGACACCGGCGTCACCTACGACCAGATGAAGACGCGGATCATGAGCGAGCTCAAGAAGGTCTTCCGGCCTGAGTTCCTCAACCGCATCGACGAGGTGATCGTCTTCCACAAGCTGGCCAAGGACGAGATCCGCGAGATCGTCGAGCTGCTGCTGAAGCGGATCCGCGAGTCGCTCGCGGAGCGCGAGCTGTCGCTCAACCTCTCCGATGACGCCGCCGACCTGCTGGTCGAGAAGGGCTGGGACCCGTCGATGGGCGCCCGTCCGCTGCGCCGCGCGATCCAGCGCTACATCGAGGATCCGCTCGCCGACGAGGTGCTCGCTCAGAACCTCGACCCGGGTTCGACCGTAGAGGTCACGAGGGCGGACAGCGAGGACAGCAAGGATGGCGAGGTCAAGATCACGATCGCCAAGCCGGCACGCAAGCGGGAGACGGTCGGGGTCGGCGCCAAGGGCGGCGATGGTGACGACGACGCGCCGGAGATCGAGGGCGACTCCTCCGAGGGTGACGAGCCGCAACTGCTCGATGAGCCCGAGGTACTGCCCGACGTCCCGGACGCGCCGCCTGAACGCAGCGACGACTCAGACGACTAGCTAAGTGTCCTGCCCAGGGAGGTTGTGAACGCGGCTGATCGGGGGTTGGCCTCCGATTGAGCTGTGTGGTCGGCGTTGGTTGTAGTGGTTGAGCCAGTGTGGCAGGGCTTGGTTTCGGTGGCGGTGTGAGCGGTAGACGAGGCCGTAGCCCCATTCGCGTTGCATGGTCTGGTGGAAGCGTTCGACTTTGCCGTTGGTCTGGGGTCGGTAGGGCTGGGTGAGGAGGTGCTTGATCTGGTGGTGTGCGAGCAGCTCGCGTAGCGAGCGGTTGCGGGCGTAGGCGAAGGCGTTGTCGGTCATCAACTGTTTGGCGGTGATCCCTTGGCTCTCAAACCACGCCAGGGCTCGCTGCGTGAAGGCGGTGACGGTGGCGGCCTTCTCGTCGTCGCAGAGCTCGACGTAGGCGAGGCGGGTGTGGTCGTCGACGACCGCGTGGGCGTAGTCGTATCCGACTCGGGTCTCGGGCGCCATCCAGTTGCGGTTGCGCTGCGAGCGGTCGCCGGTGACGGCGTGTCCGGGACACTCAAAGCGGGCGTAGCGCGCGACGTCCATGTGCAACAGATCGCCTGGGCAGGGCCACTCGTAGCGGCTGGCTGGCTCCTTCGGCCGCCTCGGCGCACGCGAGATGCCGTGCCGGGCAAGGACCTTCGAAACCGTCGAATGTGGGTGGCCAGTCTCGCCAGCAACGAGCCTCGGCCCCCAACCGGTCCGGCGCCGACATTCACAGATCCGCTCCTCGGCGAGAGGGTCAAGCAGCCGTGGACTGCGACGCGGCCGGCTCGATCGATCCAACAGCCAACCGCCCGACGCCGGCTCCTGCTCGCTGGCATCGAGGCGGCGATGCCACCACCTATGAGCCGTCGCCGGCGAGACGCAGAAGGCGGCCGCGGCCGCCTTCTGCGTCATCCCCTCAGCGATCGCTTCGGTCAACGCGAACCGGCCAGCCGGTCCGAGCTTGGCGTTAGCGTGAACATCCATCCGGGTCCTCCTTAGGCAGTGAGTCGTGGCGACCCACAGCCTCTGGAGAGACCCGGACGTATCCCCCTCAGCCGTTCACAACCTCTGTAGGCAGCTCAACTAAGGGGGCGAAGTTGTCCTGACCCAACCCTAGGTTGGGTGGATGGCGCGCGCCAAGACACACCACGTCTGCTCGGCGTGCGGACACGAGTCGGCCAAGTGGCTCGGCCGCTGTCCGGGCTGCGAGGAGTGGGGGACGCTCGTCGAAGAGGCCAAGCCTGTCGTGCAGGCCGCGTCGGGGCGGGGCGGCGTTGGTAGCGCCCGTGGCAGCGCCCTGACGCCCGTTCCGTTGAGCCAGGTGGAGGCTCCGCAGGTTGCGCGCCTGCGGACCGGGATCGGCGAGCTCGACCGTGTTCTCGGTGGTGGCCTGGTGCCGGGCTCGCTGGTCCTGCTCGGCGGCTCGCCGGGGATCGGCAAGTCGACGATCGTCACGTCGGCGCTCGGCAATCTCGCCGCTGCCGGTCGCGGAACGCTCTATGTCTCCGGCGAGGAGTCGGCGGCCCAGGTACGTCTGCGCGCCGAACGGCTTGGGCCAAGCGCGCTGGCGGTGCCGATCGTCGCCGAGACTGACCTCGACGCCGTCGTCGCGACAATCGAGGCCGAGCGGCCTGATGTCTGCGTCGTCGACTCGGTCCAGGTGCTGCACGCCGCCGGGCTGACCGGCGCGCCTGGCTCGGTCGGTCAGGTCCGCGAGGTTGCCGGTCGCCTGATGCGTGTGGCCAAGACTTGCGGCGTCGCGATCGTCCTCGTCGGTCATGTGACCAAAGAGGGTGCACTTGCCGGACCGCGCGTGCTCGAGCACCTGGTCGACTGCGTGCTCTCATTCGAGGGCGAGCGCGAGCGCACCTATCGCACGCTCAGGGCGCTCAAGAACCGCTTCGGCTCGACCAACGAGGCGGGAGTGTTCGAGATGCGCGACGAGGGCCTCGTCGAGGTCGAGGACGCCTCCGCCCGCTTTGTCGCCGAGGCCACGCCCCGCGCTCCTGGCTCGGTGATCCTCTGTTCGATGGAGGGTTCACGCCCGCTGCTCGTCGAGGTCCAGGCACTAGTCGCCCCAACCGAGCTCGTGCCGCCACGCCGAATGGCCAATGGCATCGACCGCAACCGTCTCGCGCTCGTACTCGCCGTCTTGACCCGCCACGGCGGCATCGCCGTGGGCGGCGCCGACGTCTTCGTCTCCGTCGCCGGCGGCGTCCGCATTGACGAGCCCGGCGCTGACCTAGCCATCGCCCTCGCTATCGCGTCCGCAACCCGTGGCACCCCGCTCGCCTCCAACGACCGACCGCTCGCCGCCTTCGGCGAGATCGGTCTCACCGGGGAGATCCGTCACGTCGCCCACCCAGACCGGCGCCTATCCGAAGCGTCCAAATTCGGCCTCGGGGATGTCCTGCATCCAGGTTCCTCACTGCCGGACCTCGGGGCCGCATTGCGGGCCGGTTTCGACCGATCAGTCGGTCAGCAACACGCTGCCTGACCGGATTTCCGCGAAAAAAGGCACTGCAAAGCCTTTTTTCCCGCTATCGCGTAGAATTGGTCCAATGCCGTACGCCGGAGATGACGTTTCAGAGCTAGAGGCTAGGCAGGAACCTCGGCTCGTACGGGCATTGGAGATGATCGCGCCCGGGACGGCGGTGCGCGAGGGCATCGACAGCATTGTCCAGGCGCGCACCGGTGCTCTGATCTGTATTGGTGACAGCGACGAGCTGGCTTTTCTCTACTCCGGCGGCCTGAAACTCGAGGTCGACTACACGCCGGCGCTGTTGTTCCAGCTGGCCAAGATGGACGGCGCGATCATTCTGTCCTCGTCGGGAACGAAGATCCATTGGGCGAACGTCCAGCTGATGCCGGATCCGACGATCTTGTCGCTGGAGACTGGAACCCGCCACCGCACCGCTGAGCGTGTCTCGAAGCAGACCGACGCGCTGGTGATCGCAATCTCGCAGGCACGCAGCGTCGTCTCGCTCTACCTCGACGGCGCCAAGTACATCCTCGAGGACATCCCAGTCGTGCTCGCCAAGGCCAACCAGGCGCTGGCGACGCTCGACAAGTACCGCTCGCGCCTCGACCAGGTGTCGACCAGGCTGACCGCGCTCGAGTTCGAGGGCGGCGTCACGCTGCACGACGTCCTGACGGTCCTGCAGCGCGCTGAGCTAGTCACGCGGATGGCGGTCGAGATCGAGCGCTACATCGTCGAGCTGGGCGCCGAGGGACGGCTGATCGAGATGCAGCTCGAGGAGACGATGGTCGGCGTGGCGTCGGAGAAGTCGGCGCTCGTCCACGACTACATCGCCGAGCCGGGCGACGAGAACTTTGCCGGGGTGCTCGACCAGCTCGCACGGATGCTGCACCAGGACCTGCTCGACTTCGGGATGCTGGCCGAGCTGCTCGGCTACGACCGCAAGCTGAACACGCTCGACCACCCGGTCTCGCCACGCGGCCACCGCGTGCTCGGCCGGATCCCGCGACTGCCGAAGCTCGTCGTCCAGGGGATCGTGCGCGAGTTCGGCGGCCTGGACGAGATCTTGGCCGCCGGCGACGGCGACCTCGAGTCGGTCGAGGGGGTGGGCGACGTGAGGGCGAAGGACATCCGCGAGGGACTGCGTCGCCTCCAGGAGATCAACCTCGTGGACCGCTACTTACAAACGTAACCACAGGAGCCCTGGCGGCATTGCGCCGGGCTCGTTTTCGATTAGGAGGCCCGTCATTTCCGAGACAATTGAGCAAGAGATCGTGGACCTCGAGATCACCCGCGAGATGCCCCATATCGAGTACGAGATCGGGGACAACGTGGTGTACCCCCATCACGGGGCAGGCAAGGTCCTCAAGAAGGAGCAGAAGACGGTTCTCGGCGAGGAGCGCGAGTACCTGACGATCAAGATCCTTCACAACGACATGACGGTGATGGTCCCGTGTGAGAACGCGGGCAAGGCCGGTCTGCGCCGCGTGATCGGCGAGGAGGCCGTAGCCAAGGTCCTCTCGGTGTTGCGTGACGACGTCAGCGAGATGCCGAAGAACTGGAACCGTCGCTTCAAGCACAACCGCGAGAAGATCAAGACCGGCGACGTCTACGAGCTGGCCGAGGTCGTTCGCAACCTCGCCATCCGGGAGTCCGAGAAGGGCCTCTCGACTGGTGAGAAGCAGATGTACACCCGCGCCAAGAAGATCCTCGCATCCGAGCTGATGTATGCGCTCGAGATGGAGGAGGATGAGGCCGAGGAGCATCTCGACTCGCTGATCGAGGACGCGCACTCGGACCGCATGGGGGCCGCCGCATCCGCGTAGCCATCGTTGCCGCCGGCGGTAGCGGCGAGCGTCTCGGGGCCGACGACCCGAAGGCGTTCGTCGACTGCGCCGGGCGGCCGTTGGTCGACTGGAGCGTCGAGGTGCTGGGTTCGGTCTGCGACCGAGTCGTCGTGGCGGTGCCGGAGGGTCACGAGCAGGGGGCGGAGGGTCACGAGCGGGTGGTAGGCGGCGCATCGCGGTCGGAGTCGGTGCGCAACGCGCTCGCGGCTGCGCCAGAAGCGGAGATCGCGGTTATCCACGACGCGGCTCGGCCGCTGCTGACGGCGGAGCTCGTGGAGCGCTGCGTCGCCGCGATCCACGCGCCGGGGGTGGCGGGCGCGATCGCTGCTGCGCCGGTGACCGACACCATCAAGGAGGCCGACAGATCGGGCCGGGTGCTGCGCACACTCGATCGCGGCTCGCTTTGGTCGGTCCAAACGCCACAGGTCTTTTGGGCGGCCCCGCTGCGCGAGGCGCTCGCCGCCGACAGCGCGACGCTCGCCGCCGCGACCGACGACGCGGGACTGGTCGAGGCGGCCGGGGGGACGGTGGCGATCGTCGAGGCGCCGCGCGAGAACCTGAAGGTCACGACCCCGCTCGACCTGCGGCTGGCCGAGCTCCTGCTCGAGCGGCGCGCCGCCCGCGCCGACGCGTAGTCTGCCGGACCGTGCTGACCGACTACCACGTCCACCTGCGGCCCGACGAGAAAGGCACCGCGGCGGCCGACTACTTCACCGCGGCCAACGCCGAGCGCTACCGGACGAGCGCCGCCGAACGCGGGATCGCCGAGCTCGGCGTCTCCGAGCACGTCTATCGCTTCGTCCAGGCGCTCGAGGTCTGGGACCACCCGTTCTGGCGCGAGAACGCCGTCGACGACCTCGACGCCTACTGCGAGTTCGTCCGCGGCGAGGGCCTGCGGCTCGGCATCGAGGCCGACTTCGTCGCCGGCCGTGAGGATCGGATGGCGAACCTGCTCGACGCGCGCGACTGGGACTACGTCGTCGGCGCGGTCCACTTCGTGCGCGACGCCGCTGTCGACATGCGCGGCGAATGGGACGTGTGGCGCTCGGCCGATCCCGAGAAGGTCTGGGCGCGCTACTTCGAGACGCTCGGCGAGGCGGCGCGCACGGGAATGTTCGACGTCCTCGCCCACCCCGATCTCGTGAAGGTGTGGGGCAAGGGCGCGCCGGCGCCGGACGGCGACCTGCGCCGCTTCTACGAGCTGGCGATGGAGGGAATCGCGGAGTCGGACGTGGCGATCGAGGTATCGACGGCCGGGCTGCGCAAGCCCGTCGGCGAGATCTACCCGGCGGTGCCCTTCCTGGAGATGTGTCTGGATGCTGGCCGGCCGATCGCGCTGTCGAGCGACGCCCACGTTTCGGATCACCTTGGCTTCGAGTACGAGCGGGCGGTCGATTGGTTGGCGAGCGCCGGCGTCACCGAGATCGCCGTCTTCGAAGGCCGTGAGCGGCGACTGGAGCCGATCGGATGAGCATGCGCAGCGGGATCGGCTACGACTCACACCGCCTCGCCGAGGGGCGCAAGCTGATCCTCGGCGGGGTCGAGGTCGAGGGCGCCGAGCGCGGCCTTGACGGCCACTCCGACGCCGACGCCCTTACCCACGCGGTGATCGACGCCCTGCTCGGCGCGGCTGGACTCGGCGACATCGGCCTGCACTTTCCCGACAGCGACGAGCGCTGGCGCGACGCGGATTCGATCGCGCTGTTGCGCGAGGTCGGGGCGCAGATCGGTGAGGTTGGGTGGACGGTCGGCAACGTTGACGCCACGGTGATCTGTGAGACGCCGAAGCTCGGTGCCTACCGCGAGCCGATGCGCGACGCCCTCGCGGCGGCGCTTCGAGTCGCGCCCGAAGCGGTGAACGTCAAGTTCACGACCAACGAGCGCATGGGCCCGATCGGCCGCGGCGAGGGAATCGCCGCGCTCGCCACGGCGACGCTGGAGGGTTAGGGTGCCCCAGATGTCCACCAGCAGCGATGACCTCGCCTTTGCCGGACTCGCCAAGCAGGCGGCGCTGGTGCGCGCCGGCGAGGTGTCTTCGCGCGAGCTGGTCGAGCTGTACCTGGAGCGGATTGCGCGGATCGACCCGCAGCTGAACAGCTACAGCGTCGTGCTCGCCGAGCGGGTGCTGATCGAGGCGGATCAGGCCGACTCCCGTTACGCGGCCGGCGACGAGCGGCCGCTGCTCGGCGTTCCGGTGGCGATCAAGGACAACGTCGACGTCGCCGGCACGGTTACGACGGGCGGTACCGCGGCCCACGGCCCGGCTGCGACAGAGGATGCCGAGCTGGTGCGCCGTCTGCGCGCCGCCGGCTGCGTGATCCTCGGCAAGACGACCCTGCCCGAGCTGGCGATCATGGGAACGACCGAGGGGCCGGCGTTTGGAGTCACGCGCAACCCCTGGGACCTCGAGCGGACGCCGGGCGGCTCCAGCGGCGGGAGCGCGGCGGCTACGGCAGCCGGGCTTGCCGCAGCCGGCCATGCGACCGACGGTGCAGGTTCGATTCGCATCCCCGCCGCCTGCTGCGGGCTGTTCGGGCTGAAGCCGCAACGCGGCCGCGTACCGATGGCTCCCGACGACGAGGACCATTGGAATGGCCTCTCGGTCGCAGGCGCTGTCACCCATACGGTGCTCGACAACGCGCTCTTCCTCGACGCCGTTGCCGGCACGGGACCGGCTCCTGGCGGGCCGGCATTGGATCGGCCGTTCGCCGATGCCGTCAAGCAACCGCCAGGGAAGCTGCGAGTCGCAGTCTCGCTGCGCCCACCGCTGATGGGCCGGCTATCGACTGAGGTCCGGCAGGGGGTCGATGAGGCCGCCGAGTTGCTGCGCAGCCTCGGCCATCAGGTCGACTACGTCGAGCCGCCGTTGACCGAGTGGCTGTCGGAGGTGCTGCCGCGTTACCTCAAGGGCATCGAGCGGGAGGCCGCCAGCATGGCCCACCCCGAGCGCCTTCAGCGCCGCACCCGCGGCTTCGCCAGGCTGGGCTCGCTGATTCCGGAGGCGCTACTGGATCGCGCGCGGCGGATCGAGACTGACGTCACCGCTCGCTACAACCGCAACTTCGAGAGCTACGACGTCGTGATGACGCCGGTGATGGCGACACCGCCGCCCGGCGCAGCGCAGTGGGAGGGATTGGGCGCATTGCGTACGTTGGTCGAAATGACCATGACCTATCCGTACTGCGTGATCTGGAACGCCACCGGGCAGCCCGCGGCCGCCGTCCCGGCCGGGTACACCGCCGATGGGTTGCCGCTGTCGGTGCAGCTGATCGCCAAGCCCGAGCAGGACCACCTGCTGCTCTCGCTCGCCGCCCAGATCGAGGCCGAGCGGCCCTGGGTGGACAAGCGCCCGTCTCTCGCCTGAGTCCGGGATAGGCTCCCGGTCGTGAGGGAGATCCGTCTGCACGACACGTTGAGCGGCGAGCTGCGGCCGCTCGAGACCCGCGAGCCTGGCAAGGTCGGCATCTACGCCTGCGGGCCCACGGTCTATGCGCGGGTGCACGTCGGCAACGCGCGGCCATACGTCGTGTTCGCCCTGCTTAAGCGGTTCCTCGAACACGAGGGCTACGAGGTGACGCTGGTCGAGAACGTCACCGACGTCAACGACAAGATCTACGCCGCCGCGCGCGAGGCCGGTGTGCCGAGCCAGGAGCTTGCGGCCGAGATGACGCGCGCCTACGAGCGGGACACCGCCGCGCTCGATCTTGGTCGCCCGGATCACGAGCCACGCGCCGTCGACACAATCGGCCCGATCGTCGACCTGATCCAGGCGCTGATCGACGGCGGCCACGCCTATGCGGCCGGTGGCGACGTCTACTTCGACGTCTCGAGCTTCGACGGCTACGGCAAGCTGTCGAACCGCCCGCGCGACCAGATCGAGCAGGGCGAGGGCGACGACGCGGCAGCGCTGAAGCGCAGTGGCGAGGACTTCGCGCTTTGGAAGGCGCACAAGGAGGGCGAGGACACCGCGTGGCCGGCGCCGTGGGGCGAGGGCCGGCCCGGCTGGCACATCGAGTGCTCGGCGATGGCGGAGCAGCTGCTCGGCACCGACTTCGAGATCCACGGCGGCGGCTCCGATCTCGTCTTTCCGCACCACGAGAACGAGATCGCGCAGACCGAGGCGGCGCGCGGCGAGCCGCTGGCGCGGATCTGGATGCACAACGGCATGGTGCGGATGGGCGACGAGAAGATGGCGAAGTCGGTCGGCAACATTCGCCTGTTGCACGGCGCGATCGACGAGCACGGCCGCGACGCCCTGGTCATGTACTTCGTCGGCGGCCACTACCGCCAGCCGATCGCCTTCTCGGCTGAGGCGTTGACTGAGGCCGGTCGCGCGGTCGAGCGTGTGCGCGAGCTCTGTCGGCGGCTCGATCCCGAGGGCATCGATCCCGAGGGCCTGGACGGCTACGTCAAGCGCTTCTTCGACGCGCTCGCCGACGACTTCAACACCGCCGCCGCCCGCGCCGTCCTCTTCGAGTGGGTAACGGAGGCGAACCGTCGTCTTGACGCTGGCGAGCAGCTCGGCGTCGGCCGGTTGGAGGAGATGCTGCATGCGTTCGGGCTCGAGAACCTGCTCACGGGCCGTGATGGCGATGTCGCTGATCCCGAGGCTGAAAGGTTGTTGGAGGAGCGTCAGGCAGCACGCGCTGCGCGTGACTTCGAGCGAGCCGACACGATTCGCGACGAGCTAGCCGCGCTCGGTTGGCAGGTCCGTGACGGCGCGGAGGGCGCTCAGCTCGTGCGGACGACGTGATCCTCTACGGACGCAACCCGGTCCGCGAGGCGCTACGCGGCCCGCGAACCGTCAAACGGATCTGGGCGACAAAACGGGCATTGGATGCCGAGGAGTGGCTGCGCGGGAGCGACACGCGCACCGTCGACGGGGGCGAGGTCGAGCGGCTATGCGGCTCGCCGGAGCACCAGGGCGTCTGCGCTGAGGTCTCGGACTACCGCTACGCCGATCCCAGCGGGCTGCTGGCTGCCGAAGACGCTCTGGTGATCTGTCTCGACGAGGTCCAGGACCCGCACAACCTCGGCGCCGTCTGCCGCGTCGCCGAGAGCGCTGGCTCCACCGGTGTGGTGATTCCGGAGCGGCGCTCGGCCGAGATAACGCCCGCGTCCGCCAAGGCCTCGGCCGGCGCCGTCGAGCATCTGCCGGTCGCACGCGTCGGAAACCTCGCCAACTGGCTCGGCGAGGCGAAGCAGGCCGGTGCCTGGGTCTATGGCGCCGAGGCGGGGCCGGCCGCCGCCCCCTACGACACCCTCGACTACAACGGGAGGGTTGTGTTGGTGCTCGGATCCGAGGGCCGTGGCTTGCGGCCGCGCGTCGCCGACAGCTGCGATCAGCTCATCGCGCTGCCCCAGCGGGGGCGGGTCAACTCGCTCAACGTCTCGACTGCTGCAGCCGCGCTGCTGTACGGAATCTTGCATTTGCGCGATTCGGGCCTTGACAAGGCTCCATAACATCTGAATACTGCCGCCTAGATAAGGGTGGAGTTGAGCTTAAGGCTTAGCTTCCGCTAATGAGCGCGACGCCAGGGGAGGTAGCGCGTCCATGAGCTTCAAGGGCCGGTGACGGCCTGGAAGGAGCATGCATGGCCGGAACTATCTCCCAATCACCACTGGCTAGGTCCCAGGTTCAACTAGAGCTTGAGGACAACTACCTGATCGCCCTTGCCAAGCAGGGCCGTCCCGACGCCTACGACAAGATCGTTCGGCGTTACTACGGCTTCGTGCGGCTCAAGGCGAGCTCGTACTTTCTGATCGGCGGCGACGCCGACGACCTGATCCAAGAGGGCCTGGTTGGGCTCTACAAAGCGGTTCGTGACTTCCGCACAGATCGCGAGTCGAGCTTCCGCAATTTCGCCGAGCTGTGCATCACGCGCCAGATCATCACTGCGGTGAAGACCTCGACGCGCAACAAGCACACGCCACTCAACGAGTACGTCTCCTTCTCGCAGACGCCGGCGGCGTCCAGCGGCGAGGGCGATCCGACGCTCGACGAGATGCTGCCCGGGCCGACCGTCCACGACCCGGTCAACCAGGTGATCTCCAGCGAGGAGCTGCACAGCCTCGTCGGCTGCTTGTCGAGCGTCCTATCGGAGCTCGAGAGCTCGGTGCTGTCGCTCTACCTCGACGGTCACAGCTATGAGGCCGTGGCGGAGCGGATCGATTGCGACACCAAGACGGTCGACAACGCCCTTCAGCGCGTCAAGCGCAAGGTCGGTACCCACCTGCGCTCGCGAGAGGTGCAGCTCTAGGGAACTACGGGCCGGATCTTGCCGGCTTTATAGAACGGTGCAAAGCGAGCCGATGCACGCCATGTGCGCCGCTCGACCCGCTTCCTCGCCATCGCCCTTTCAGTCGCCCTGGCCACGGTCCCCGTAGCGCTCGCGGGGGCCGACCCAGCCTCGGGCGGCTCGGAGCCGGTGGTCCCGCTGACCAGCCAGCTTGCTTCGGCGCTTCCGGATCGGATCCAGGCTCCGCCGTCCTTGATCGTCCGCGTTGAACCCGGCGCAGCCATCGCGCTCCGCACGCGTCCGGGCGGCCGTGTCGCCTTGCGCGCCGGTGACACCACAGAGTTCGGGTCGGCGCAGCGGTTCGGCGTCGTCCGCAACCGTGGTCGCTGGCTCGGCGTCACGACTGCAGCGCTGCCCAACGGCACGGTCGGCTGGGTCGACCGCCGCTCGGACGGCGTCCGTGTCGAGCGGACTCGCTGGTCGATTCACGCCGACATCTCGCGTCGGACCATCGTCCTTCACCGCGCAGGTCGTCCTGTCGAGCGCTTGCGCGTCGCTGTCGGCCGTCTCGGCTCGCCGACCCCTACCGGCCGCTTCGCCGTGACCGACAAGCTCGCCGGCGGCAACTATGGCCCCTACTACGGCTGCTGCATCCTCGCCCTCTCCGCGACCCAGCCGAACACCCCGCCCGGTTGGACCGGCGGCAACCGGATGGCGATCCACGGCACCGACGACTCGAGCTCGATCGGCGCTGCCACATCCGCCGGCTGTCTCCGGGCGGCCGATAGCGACCTCGGCTTCCTCATGAACCGCGTTCCCGTCGGCACGCCGGTAGTCATTCGCCGATAGCGCTTGCGACAGCGATCGTTTGTGGCCAACTAGTCCTGGGTACCAGGTTGGCAACCCCCGAAGGAGGAACCCGAAATGGTCGGACTCTTGATCACCTTGCTCGTCGCGGCACTTGCCTATCTGTTGCTCGTAGCCATCACCGGATCGGCAATCGTCGGCATCGTCGCCGCGATCCTCATCTTGATCGCCGGAATCCCCTCAGGCGGCTTCGGCATGGGCGGCCGTTGGGGAGCACGCGGAGCCCCGCGCTGATTCGGTAACCCTCCAAGGCGGGCGCCCCTCGGGCGTCCGCCGTTTCTTCGCAAGCCGGAGGTCGGACTCGAACCGACGACCTTTCGCTTACAAGGCGAGTGCTCTACCAGCTGAGCTACTCCGGCGCGAGCGCCGAGTTTACGCCGTGCCGACGGCCAGCTTGATGTCGCCGTGACCGTTGGAGGAGACGGGGATTGGAGCCGGCTCCTCCTCGGTGGGATCGGCGTTCAGCTTGGCCTCGACGGCACTCATGACGAGGCCGAAGAGGGCGTGACGGTAGAAGGCCTGCCAGAAGGCGGCGCGGTTGCCCTTTAGGTTGGTTAGCTCACCGCGGCGCGGGTGGTAGCGCTCGACAAGCGTGACCAGCGGCCAGAGGGCGAAGTGCTCGGCCACCGCCATGCTCGTCCCTTGCGCGACGGCCGGTCCAGGAAGGAAGCGGCGCAGCTGCGCGTAAGTGGCACCGAACGCGATGCCGTTGGCCACATGCAGCGCCAGACCGGCGGCGGGCCACTCGTCGCCTTTGACCACGGCCTTGCCAAGCAGCTCGACGTCGTCGTAGCCACTGCCGAAGGCGCGTTTGTCGAGGGGTTGCTGCACCGCCCAGAGCGCGGCGGCGATGCCGCCCGCCAGTCCGCCGTTGATGCTGCGACGTAATCCCACGCTCTTGAGCGTAACGGCGACCGCCCACTCGGGTAGCTCAGGTATGTCGGCGACCCGGTCCACGCGCGCCTCGCGCGACGGCGAGATGCGCGCGTCGACGCCGCCGGCCGAGCCGCGGCCCGGCGAGGACGAGTATCTGTCGCCGCATCACCGCCGGACCCGGGAGCACGGCGTCAACCGGCCCTTCTACTGGTTGGTCCGCTGCTTCCTTCAACCGGCGATCCACATCTACTTCCGGCTCCGCCGCACCGGCCACAAGCACATCCCCAAGGGCCCGGTGATCCTCGCGGCCAACCACCGCAGCTTCCTCGACCCGTTCATCGTCGGCACCTGCCTCTTCCGGCCGGTCTACTTCGTCGCCAAGAAGGAGCTGTTCGACAAGTGCTGGCAGGGCTGGGTACTCAACCGGCTCGGCGCCTTCCCGGTCAAGCGCGGCCAGTCGGACGAGGAGATGATGCAGACGGCGCTGACGCTGCTCGCGCGTGGTGAGGCAGTCGTGATCTTCCCCGAGGGCACGCGGCACCGCGAGGGCCCGCTGCACGAGCCGCGGCGCGGCGTCGGGCGCTTGGCGCTCGAGAGCGGCGCGCCCGTCGTGCCGATCGCGATCACCGGCACCGAGAAAGCCCGTCGCGGCTGGCGGATCCGTCCGGTGAAGGTGAGCATCCGCTGCGGTCGGCCGCTGCGCTATCCGCAGGTCGACGACCCGTCGCCCGAGCTCGCCCACGAGGTGACCGCTCGGATCTGGCCTTGCGTCGAACTGCAGTGGGCCTGGCTCGGTGGGCCGCTGCCTCAGCGTAGTCGCGATAAGCCGCACGACCCCGGGAAGAAACCCAGGGACCCTGAGCGGAGCGCCGCCTGATGGAGCTCGCGATTCCCAGAGTAGGCTCCACGCTACGTGGACGAGGTGGCCGACAAGCGCAGGCTCGACGCGGATTTCACCGAGCTCTACCGCGCCCATCTGCGCGACGTCTACAGCTACGCCTACTACCGGGTGGGAGACCACCACGACGCCGAGGATCTGACCGAGCAGACCTTCCTTCAGGCATACCGTCACTTCGAGCGCGCGCAGCGGGAGTCCGATGGACGGCCGCTACGGCCTTGGCTGATCCGGATCGCGCACAACCTCGCGGCCAACTACTACCGCGACCGGTCGCGCAAGCCCCAGACCCATCTCGAGGACGCCGCGATTCTTTCGGCACCGCACGGGACCGAGGAGCTAGTCGAGGGTCGGCAGGAGCTGCAGCACGTCCTGGAGGGCGTCGCGCAGCTGCCGGACGACCGCCGCGAGGCGCTGATCATGCGCTTCGCGCTCGGAATGGACAACCGCGAGATCGCGCGAGCCTTGGATCGCACCGAGGGCGCAACCAAGGTGTTGATCCACCGTGCGATCAAGCAGTTGGAGAAAGGTCTCGAGGATCGAGCCGCGGGACGGGTGACCGATGAGCGCTGAGTACAGCGACGTCGAGGCGCTGCTGCGTTCGGCGCTGGTCCCAATCGAGCCATCCGAGCGGATGACCGACCGACTCGGGCGCAGCCTCTCTGACATCACCGACATCGCTGCCGGCGAGCTCGCCGACTGGGAGCTGAGCGCGATGCGCGATCCACGTAACTGGGGTCGCCCGGCAGCGGCGCTGGTCGTTGGGGGTGTCGCTGCCGGCGGGCTTGTGCTCGTGCGCGCACGCCAGGCCCGGCGCCGCGATGGGGCAAGCGTGCGTGCCCTGGAGCGCAGCCTGCGCCAGGTTGCAGGCGACATCCAGAAGCGCCTCGATCACTGACCGGCCGGCGAGCCCGCGTCCCCGCGTCACTAGTCTCCCGCGGCGTGGCTACCTGCTACCGCCATCCAGACCGCGAGACCGGCGTCTCATGCTCGAACTGCGACCGCCCGATCTGTCCTGACTGCATGACCGTCACGCCGGTCGGGATGCGTTGCCCGGAGTGCGCGCGCGACCGCACCAAGACGCGCACCGCGGCGTCGGTCGGCGTCGGCGAGGAGCCGGTCCTCACCTACATCCTGATCGGCATCAACGTGGCGGTCGCGCTTGGGGGCTTCCTCAGCGGCGCAAGCGCAACGGGAGGCGGGACCGGCGGCTCGTCGCTGATCGCCGACGGAGCGGTGTCGCGCTTCCACATCGATCAGGGCGACTACTGGCGGCTGCTGACCTCGGGCTTCCTGCACAGCGGGTTCTTCCACCTGCTGTTCAACATGTTCGCGCTCTACATCCTCGGCGGGATGCTCGAGCCGGCGATCGGGCGGCTGAAGTTCGGGATCGTCTACTTCGTCTCGCTGCTCGCGGGGACGTTCGGTGCGCTGCTGCTCAGTCCCGATGCCCTCACCGTCGGCGCGTCCGGTGCGATCTTCGGCTTGATGGGCGCGGCGGTGATCGTGATGCGCGACCGCGGGATCAACCCGATGGAGAGCGGGATCGGGCTGTGGATCGGACTCAACCTGCTGATCACCTTCACGATTCCCGGGATCTCGATCGGCGGCCACATCGGTGGCCTGGTCGGCGGTTTGCTGGTCGCGCTGCTCTTCACTGAGGTTGCGAGCCGGCTGCGGCCGTCGAACGGTCTGCTGACGCTGGTGGCGGCGGCGATCGGTGTGATCGCGATCGCTGGAGCGATCCTGATTTCCGAGGGCGCGGCGTCTGGCTTTGGCTAGCTAGAGGACCTCTGTCCAGCGTCCCGCCGGCGGTGCGGCGACGAGCTCGGGATGGAGGATGTGGCTGAGTAGCTCGATGCCGTCGACGAGCCGCGGTCCGGGACGCGAGAAGTACGACGACGCGTCGACGGCGACGACACGTGTGTTGAGAGCGGCGAGACGATCGCGCTCGGTAAGCGTCTCCTCGGCCGCTCGCTCGGTCCCGTAGCCGCACGGCATCGAGACGACAATCTCCGGTCGCGCCTGCTCGATCTCGCTCCAATCGGCGGTGCGCGATTTGGCGCCCGCGACGCCGAGCACGTCGACGCCGCCGGCCAGCTCGATCATCGTCGGCACCCAGTGGCCGCCAAGGAAGAGCGGGTCGAGCCACTCGATCGCTGCGATGCGCGGGCGGGGTGCTTCGGCGACGGCTGCCTGGATGGCGGCGATGCGGCGCTCTGACTCTGCGAGCAAGGTTGCGCCGGACTTTGCTGCGCACGCCGCCTGGGCCAGCCGCGGGATGTCGGCCAGCACGTCGGTGAGCGTCGACGGATCGAGTGAGATGACCTGAGGTCGCGTCGGCAGGCGGCCAGCCGCGGCAACCACGTCGTCGAATGAAACGGCGCAGACCTCGCATACCGCTTGGGTGACGATCAGATCGACCTCGAGCTCTGCGAGCCGCGACTCGTCGAGCTCGTAGAGCGCGCGGCCGGCGTTCGTCCGCTCGCGCACCGCCTTGTCGATTGCCGCCGCCGACAGACCTTGCGGGATCACGCTGCGCGTCAGATGTGGGCGATCGGCGGCCTGCTGGGGATAATCGCACTCATGGGTGACCGCGACGACGTTGTCGCCGAGGCCGAGCGCGAACAGCAGCTCGGTCGACGATGGAACCAACGAGGCAATCCGCATGGAGGAGCAACGATGGCACTTCTGGAGCGCGACGAGGTAGAGCAGCGATTGGCCGAGATCGACGGATGGGACCTCGAGGGCCACGCGATTGTCAAGCAGTTCAAGCGCGGCGACTTCACGGGGGCGGTGGCGCTCGTCAACGCGATCGAGCCGGTCGCGAATGAGATGAACCACCATCCCGACGTCTCAATCTCGTGGGAGACGGTGACGGTGATGATCACGACCCACTCCGACGGCGGGCTGACCGCGGCCGACTTCGAGTTAGCGGCGCGCATCGACTCCCTCGGGTAGCCCTGCTACGTTGCGGCCTCACCGGATGAACGACGATCCCCCTCGAAGTAGGACCGCCCTGACGGGCCTACCAGCCCGCGAGGGCGCACCGTGACCGAGCTGCTGCTCCTGGTCGGTGTGGCTGTGCTCGTCGCGGCCAACGGCTTCTTCGTCGCGGCGGAGTTCGCGCTGGTGCGCGCTCGCGACCAGAAGATCGACCAGATGGTTGAGGAGGGGTTGCGTGGCGCCGCGCTCGCGCGCATTCAGGTCGACCGGATCGACGAGTACCTGTCGGCCTGTCAGCTCGGCATCACGATGGCCTCGATCGGCATCGGTTTTCTCGGTGAGCCGGCGATCGCGAGTCTGCTCGAGGAGCCGCTTGGCGGCGTGATGAGCCATGGCGTCGCGGTGGTAATCGCGTTCATGCTCTCCTACCTGATCGTCACCGCCGCTCACATAACGGTGGGTGAGCAGGTGCCGAAGATCTATGCAATCACCCACCCGGAGCTGATCGCGCGGCGCGCCTCGCGGCTGCTCGGGGCGTTCCGGACCGTCTTCAAGCCGCTGATCTGGGCGCTCAACACGGCGTCGAACGCGATGCTGCGCTGGGTTGGCGTCGACGCCAAGGCCGACTTCGAGGACGACCTGTCGAACGCCGAGGATCTCAAGTTGCTGATCGTCCGCAGCGCGACGGGCGGCAAGATCGATCCCGGTGAGGCGGGCATGCTGTCGGGTGTCTTCCACCTCCACGAGCAGGAGGCACGCCAGGTGATGACGCCGATCCCGGCCGTGGTCACTGTCGACATCTCCGAGACCGCGGAGCAGGCTCTGCGCCGTTGTGTCGACTCCGGCCATACGCGCCTTGTGGTCACGGAGGACGGCAACACCGACCGTGTGCGCGGGATCATCCACAACAACTCGCTGGCCCGGCGGGTGCTCGACGAGGGGCCGGACGCCTCGATCGAGGGCAGCGTCAAGGACGCGCTGATCGTCCCGGAGACGAAGTCGCTCGACGATCTGCTCGCCGACCTCCAGCGCGAGCGTGCTTCGCTCGCGGTCGTCATCGACGAGTACGGCCGCACGACCGGCATCGTGTCAATCGAGGACATCGTCGAGGAGGTCGTGGGGGAGATCGCCGACGAGACCGACCCCGCAGTCGCCGGCATTCGTCAGCTTGCCAACGGCGACTGGTGGGTTCGCGGCCACGTCCCGATCACCGACCTCGCCGACTACGGCCTCGAGCTGCCGGTCGACACCGATGCCTACAACTCCGTCGGCGGCTATGTCTTCGCCGAGCTGGGACGGCTGCCGAAGCGCGGCGACATGGTGCGCGCCAACGGCTACTCACTGCGCGTCGAGTCGGTCCGTGAGAACCGCATCGACGCCGTCCGGATTCGCGACCACGGCAACGATCTGCCGCCCGTCGAGGCCGAGCCGCGCGAGTCCACCGAGGGCGCGTAGCCGCGCCCACCCGCTCAGTACTCGTAAAAGCCCGAGCCGGACTTGCGCCCAAGATGGCCGCCGGCGACCAGCTGGCGGATGCGATCCGGCACGTCGGCGTCGATCGACTCGCCGATCGCAACCGCGACGTCGAGCCCGACGAAGTCGAGCAGCGCGAGCGGACCCATCGGATGGCCGGCGCCGAGCTTCATGCACGTGTCGACCGCCTCCGGCTCCAGGCCCTGACGCTCCATCAACCGGACCGCGTCGAAGAGGTAGGGGAACAGCAGCCGGTTGACCACGAAGCCGGGCGCGTCCGCGACCTCGACCGCCGTCTTGCCGAGCGCGTCGCAGAGATCGTGCAGGCGGACGCGGGTCTCGACAGTGGCCTCAGGGGCGAACGCCAGCTCGACGAGCTTCATCTTGTCGACCGGGTTGAAGACGTGGAGGGCGCCGAAGCGGTCGGGTCGGCCGCTAGCCGCCGCGAGCTCGGCGACCGGCAGCGAGGAAGTGGTCGAGGCGATCAGCGCCTCCGGCGGAAGCAGGCCGCCGATCCGGGCGAGCAGGTCGGCCTTGGCGGGCTGGTCCTCGGCGATTGCCTCGACGACGATCGTGCAGCGAGCGAGGTCCTCGAGCTCGGTCGTCACCGCGCCGCGCGATCCGAGCCGCTCGGCCGCTCGGACGGCGGACTCGTCGCTGCGCGCCCAGAGCAGCGTTGGCAACGCTGGAATGCGGCCACTGGCTGCTTTGGCAAGCCCGCAGGCAATTGCGCCGCTGCCGGCGATGCCCAGCCGCTCGCTACTCGCGTCGCCGGCCATAGAGGTGGTCAGGCTAGTCGAAAGTGGCGCTCCCCAGCCCTGGTTGACTGGTCAGTCAATCGAGTACCCTTTGTCCCAGAAGGCGCGCGCAGAGAGGGCGCGGCGCCCACCCAAACCTGCCGAAGGGACTCAGCGAGATGCGAAACGGAAGCCGTGAGGTCGTCATCGTCGAGGCGGTCCGCACCCCGATCGGGCGTGGTCACAAGGAGAAGGGCTACTACAAGGACACGCACCCGAGCAACCTGCTGTCCAAGACTTACAGCGAGGTTGTCGAGCGCTCCGGTGTCGACGGCTCCGAGGTCGAGGACGTGATCGCCGGCTGCGTGCAGCAGTTCGGCGTGCAGGCCTACAACATCGGCCGCAATGCCTGGCTCGAGGCCGGTCTGCCGATCGAGACGCCTGCCACCACGATCGACCGCCAGTGCGGCTCCGCCCAGCAGGCCGTCAACTTCGCCGCCGCGCAGATCGGCGCCGGGGTGCTCGACTGCGCGATCGGTTCCGGCGTTGAGCACATGGGCAGGATCGGCTTTGGCGACGGTATGAAGGTCATCGGCGATTACGGCTCGCCGTTCTCGCCCGAGCTGATGGAGAAGTACAACCTGATCCCGCAGGGCTTCTCGGCCGAGATGATCGCCGACAAGTGGGAGATCCCCCGCTCCGAGCTCGACGAGCTCGCCGTCCGCTCCCACAAGCTCGCCCACCAGGCGACCGAGGAGGGCCGCTTCGAGCGTGAGATCGTCCCGTTCGCGGTCAACGGCGACACCTTCGTCACCGACCAGGGCATCCGCCCCGGCACCGACATCGAGACGCTCGCGGGCCTAAAGCCAGCGTTCAAGGAGGACGGCAAGATCACCGCCGCCAACTCTTCGCAGATCTCCGACGGCGCCGCCGCGATCCTGCTGATGGAGCGTGGCAAGGCAGAGTCGCTCGGCCTCAAGCCGCGCGCCCGCATCGTCGACCAGATCACGGTTGGCGTCGACCCGGTGATCATGCTTACCGGCCCGATCCCCGCAACTCAGAAGCTGCTCGAGCGCAACGGGATGCAGATCAACGACATCGACCTGTTCGAGGTCAACGAGGCGTTTGCTCCGGTCGTCGCGGCCTGGCAGCGCGAGCTGAACCCCGACATGGACCGCGTCAATGTCAACGGCGGCGCGATGGCCCTCGGCCATCCGCTCGGCTCCACCGGAGCCCGCCTAATCACCACGCTCCTCCACGAGCTGGAGCGCGCCGACAAGAACGTCGGCCTCGTGACCATGTGCTGCGGCGGCGGCCTCGGCACCGGCACGCTGATCGAGCGGATATAGACGCCGCTTCGAAGTTCCGACTGGGGCCGGTGGCGCGTTGCGCCGCCGGCCCTTTGTCGTTCTAGGGCCTAGGGACCGACCGCGCGGCCGTTGCTCCTATGTCAAGTGGTTTGTGGGGTGGGTTGGGTGGTGAGGGTTGTGGATGGTTCGGGCTAGGTGGCGTTTGAGGGCGCGGATGGCTTCTTTGGTGGTTTTGCCTTCTGTTTGTTTGCGGGTGAGGTAGGTGCGGGCTGGTGGGTGTGTGCGGGCTTGGGTGATGGCGATGCGGTGGATTGCGCAGTTGAGGCGGTGGTTGCCTTGGCGGTCGAGGCGGTGGCGGTTGGTGTTGGCGGTGGAGGCGGGGATTGGGGCGACGCCTGCGAGGCGGGCGAATTGGGCGTCGGTTTTGAAGCGGTCGATGCCGGCTGTTTCGGCGATGATGCGCCCGGCGGTGAGGGGTCCGCAGCCTGGGATGTCGAGGAGTTGTGGTGCTTGGTCGTTGACGAGCGCGGCGATCTCTTTTTGGAGGTTGCGTTCTTGGCGCAGGCTTTGGCGGATGTGGTTGATGAGGTCGCGCGAGACGCGGACTCGGGCGGTCTGGTCGGCGCGGGCGAGTTTGCGGCTGGTCTTGTCGAGCCAGACGTTGCGGTCGAGTGCTCCGGTGGGGATCTCGTGATCGGGCCAGAGGTCGTGGAGGTGCCAGCGCAGCCGGCGTTGGCTGTCGGCGCGGTCGGCGACGAGGTTGTCGCGGTGGTCTGAGAGCAGCTTGAGCTCCAGGGCGGCCTCGTCGAGGTGGGCTGTGGGGAGCGTGTCGATGCCTTCGCGCAGCGCGGCCCGCGCGACTGCCAGTGCGTCGATCTCGTCTGATTTGCCGCGTTGGCGTGCTGATCGGCGTTGGCCGGCCATCAACTTCGGCGCCACCCTGACGACTCGCTCGCCGGCGTCGACGAGCGCGCGCTCGAGGCCGCCGGAGACGTGGCGGCAGTCCTCGATCGCCCACACCCGCCCGTCGCCGAGGCCGCGGCCCCAGGCCAGCAGCCGGGCGTGTCCGGCCTTGGATGCGGCCACGGTCTCGCTGCTTCGCAGCTCGCCCGTGGCCGCATCTACCGCGCAAACGGTGTGGGTTCGCTTGTGTGGGTCCGCTCCGATCACGATCATCCAGCCTGTCCCTTCGTTTGTTGGCGAAGCGGACCTTCGGTGGACAGACCTCAGTCGGGGCGGTTGCCACGCTCCTATCAAGTCACGCCGAAGGTCCTCGGGCGGCGGCGGACGACACAACGGCCACAGGCCAGACCCCAAAGGGTCGACAGCGGGTCCTAGAGTCAGTCCGCCACCGCCCGGGACCCAACCCAGCCCACCGGACACCACAACCACCCTGCCACTGAGCGGGTCCTGTCTCCGATTTTGGTTTCCGTGCTCGGCTCCGCTCGTTCCGCTGGGACTACGCCCCGTGCCTGGCGCTGTCGCCGGAGCGGCCCGTCTCTTCAGAGGCGGGCCGTTCTTCTTAGAGCCCAGAGTCGAGCCAGTCGATGATGCCGGCGACTTTGGGCCAGTCTTCGGCTTTGCGGGCTTTGATCAGGTCGGTGAGGGCTTGGGGTTGGATTGAGAGGAGGGCCTCGGCGCCGGCTGAGGTCCAGCGGACGAGGGCGTGGTGGATGAGGGTGTCGACGGGGACGCCGGTCGCCTTGGACAGGCTCTTGAAGGTGGGGCGGGGGTCGACTGTGAGCGAAAGCTCGGCCTGGCGGGCGAACTCGCGGTGCTCGGGTGGGACGGTCACTCGGGCTGGGTATCGCGGTTCGAGCCGCTGGACTCGAGGCGGGCGATGAGGTCGTCGAGGCGGAGCTCGTCGAGGCCTTTGCCGACGGCCTCGAGCTCGGTGGCGCAATAGTCGACGAGTGTGCGGCCCTCCTTGACGAGGTCGAGGGTCTCGCGGAGGCCTGCGGTGCCGGAGTCGAGGCGCTTGATGATCTCCTCGAGGCGTTCGGCGGCGGCCTCGTAGGATTGGGCGGGGGGCGGCTGGGCGCGGGGCTCGTCAGTCATCGACCCCGATTCTGGCGATACATGCGGTCGGCGGTGTTAGAGCGCTCTCCCGAAGGGCAAATGCGGAAGGTATGGCCCATGGGTCGCAACCGAGGCTGCTCGCCGGCCGCTACCGGCGCCTGAGTACGATCGGCGTCGGCGGAATGGCGCGGGTGTATCTGGCCGAGGATGAGCGGCTGGGGCGGCAGGTGGCCGTGAAGCAGTTGCACGCGGCCGGTCCGGAGGATGCGGCGCTGCGCTTCGAGCGCGAGGCGAAGCTCGGTGCGTCCCTGAACCATCCGAACCTCGTGTCGATCTTCGACATCGCCGCCGACGAGGAGTCGGTGCTGATCATCATGGAGTACGTCGATGGCGAGACACTCCAGGGCGCGCTCCGGCGTGGGGGCCTGTCACCGGAGCGCATCGCGGAGATCGTTTGCGACGTGGCGGCAGGGCTCGACCACGCCCATGCGCACGGGGTCGTCCACCGGGATGTGAAGCCGGCCAACATCCTCGTCCGCCGCGACGGGGTCGCCAAGCTAGCGGACCTCGGGATCGCCACCGCGGCCGAGCGGACGTCGATCACGCGGAGCGACATCGTGCTCGGCACTGCTTCGTACATGGCGCCCGAGCAGCTCGCGGGCGAGCGGGCCGGTCCGCCGGCGGACATCTATGCGCTCGCCGCGGTCACCTACGAGGCGCTGTCCGGGCATAAGGCGAGGGCCGGCAAGAGCCCCGTCGAGGTCGCGCATGAGATTGTCAGTGGGGAACCCCCCGACCTGCGTACGGCTTGGCCGGACGCTCCGCGCGCGTCCGCCGCGACCCTCGCGCGTGGGATGGCTCGCGAGCCGGACCGTCGACCACGGTCGGCTGGTGCGCTGGCGGCCGACCTTCAACGATCGCTCGCGGTCAGAAGCGACTCGAGCGTCGCCACGGAGGCGACCGCGGCACTGGCGCCGGTCGCCTCGACGCGCCGGTCGCAGCCTGAGCCGCCGCGACCAGTCAAGGAGATCCCGTACCCGGCCGGCGGATGCAGGCCGGGGTCGCGTCGGACCCGGCGCCGGGGCCTGGCGGCCGCCGCCCTGGCTCTGGTGGCGCTCGCGATCGCGGGCGTGCTGGCGCTCGGAGGCGGAGATGGCGATGGCGGTGCTGGGAATCCCTCGCAGCGGGCAGCCGACAGCGCCGCCGGCGACCGCTCCGAGCCGGACAGAGGCGGGGACGGGGGCGCCAAAGCGGCGGCGAAGCCGGATCCGCCGGCCGCGGCGGAGCCCGAGCCCCAACCCGCTGCCGAGCCGGTGACCGACGATCCCGCCGGCCTCAACGATCGCGGCTACGGGCTGATGCAGAGCGGCGACTACCAGACGGCGATCCCGTTGCTCGAGCAGGCGGTCGCCGCCTACCCCGACGACTCGCAGGATCTCACCTATGCCTACGCGCTCTACAACCTCGGTCGCGCGCTACGGCTCGCCGGTCGTGCCGAGGAGGCGGTGCCGATTCTCGAACGACGTTTGCGCATCCCGAACCAGACGGAGACTGTGCAGCGGGAGCTCGAGGCGGCTCGCGCCGCGGCAGGCTAGACGGGGGTCTAGCGCTATCGCTCGTCGCGCGTCGCGCGGATACGGGTGTCGTGGAAGCGGATGGTGAGGTCGCGGAGCTTGCGGGCGGCCTCGGCGCTGGTCACCAGCTCGCCGGCCGGGTCCTCGACGAGGGCGTAGCCGCGCTCGAGCATCTGCTGGGGCTCGTGCTTGGCGGCCTCGGCCTTGCGGTCGACCACGAGGCGATGGCGGGCGGTGTGCTCGGTGCGGACGGCGAGTTGGCGGTTACTGGCGGCGCGGAGCTCGCGGGCCTTCTGGTGAAGCCAGCCGCGCTGGCGGGCGATGTGTTGGTCGGGGGCGCGCGAGAGGGCGGCGAGGTGGCGGGCGCGATCGACGAGCGCGCGGCGGCCGCAGGCGTCGAGGCGACGGGCGCATGTCAGGGCGGCCGCACGGGCTTGGTTGACGTCGACCCGGACGGCGGTCTCGGCGGCATGGGTCGGCGTTGAGCAGGAGACGGCGGCGACGTCGTCGATCAGCGTGCGGTCGGTGTGGTGGCCGACCGAGGCGATCACCGGGAGGGGCAGCAGGGCGACGGTGCGGCAGAGCGTCTCGTCGGAGAAGGCCATCAGGTCCATCACCGAGCCGCCGCCGCGGGCGACGACGATCACGTCGACGTCAGCGAGCGCGGCGAGGTCTTGGATCGCGCGGGCGACCTTCGGTGCGGCATGGCGGTCCTGGACCGGGGCGAAGCCCCAGACGAGGCGGCCGGCCCAGCCGCGGCGGTGGAGGCCGGCGAGCACGTCATCGCGGGCCTTGCCGCCCTCTCCCGTCACGACGCCGATTGCGCGCGGAAGCGCTGGACGGGCGAGCAGCTTCTGCGGCTCGAACAGACCCTCGCCGTGGAGGCGGCGGCGCAGGCGCTCGATCTGGGCGAGCAGCTCGCCCTCGCCGGCGAGCTTGATGCCAGTCGCGCGGAAGGAGAACGAGGGGGAGGAGGTGGCGCTGCCGGGGTAGTAGTCGCAGCCGCCCGCGAGCACGACTTGGGCGCCGTTCTCGAGCGCGACGGCAGCCTTGTCGTAGTCGTCGCGCCACATCGAGCAGGGCAGCGCGCCACGGTCGTCGCGCAGCTCGAAGTAGACGGCCTTGGCGCGGATGCCAAGGTTCGAGACCTCGCCGAAGACCTGGACGCGGGCCAGCTCGCGCAGCCGGGTGCGTAGCGCCTCGGCGTACTCGCCGACGGGGAACGGGCCCTTGAGGTCGCTGCCCTCGATCCCGGCCGGCGGGATCCGCTGCTGGTCCGGCGTCGCCATGCCATCGATGTTCGCAGCCGAGCGCGACGCCGGGCGGATTCCGGCGGGAATATCGCCGCAATCCGTCCACTATCGGCGATGACGTTGGCCGGCCGTGGCCGCGGGTAACGTCCGGGAATGAGGCGCGTGACGGCAGGGTTGGCGGCGATGATCGTGCTCGGCGCGGCGACCGGCCTCGCTGCGCCGGCGGAGGCCGCTTCCGAACGCTGGCGTCCAGGGCTGGAGGCGGCGCGCCACTACGCCGCCACGCGAGCAGGGACGATCTCATTCGCGGTCCGGACCCGTCACCGGCTCTACCGCTCCGACGCTTACCGCGTCTATCCCTCGGCGAGTGTCGTCAAGGCGATGCTGATGGTCGCGTACCTCAACCATCCTTCAGTGCGCGGGCGCAAGCTGAACGGTGGCGATCACGCGCTGCTCGACCCGATGATTCGCTGGTCCGACAATGGCGCCGCGTCCCAGGTGCGCAATTTCGTCGGCAACGGGGCGCTCGAGGACCTCGCCGACCGCGTCGAGATGGGCCGCTTCGCGAGCGCGCCGAGCTGGGGGTCGTCGCAAATCACCGCCGCCGGCCAGAGCAAGCTCTTCCTGCGAATCGACCGCTACGTCGTCCGCCGCCACCGCGATACGGCCATGCGCTTGCTGCACACAGTAATACCGGCGCAGCGCTGGGGCATCGGCCAGGTGAACCGCCCTGGCTGGACGCTCCACCTCAAGGGCGGCTGGGGCGACGGTGACGGCGAGGTAGACCACCAGGTCGCCCTGTTGCGGCGCGGTGGGCGGAGGGTCGCGATAGCGATCCTCACCGCGGCCAATCCGAGCCACGCCTACGGCCAGCAGACACTCGAGGGCGTCGCCCGTCGGCTGTTGCGCGGCCTTGGTCCCCGCTCACGTCCTCGCTGAACCAATTCCTGGCCGCGCGGCCAACTTGCGCTAGGGTCGCGATCGTGGACCTGACCCTGTCGCCGAATGAGCAGGCATTCAGCGACGAGGTACGCAGCTGGCTGGCCGAGAACCATCCTGGCGAGGAGCCCTCGGGCGACGAGGCGGCCTGGGAGTTCCGGCTCGCCTGGCAGCGCAAGCTGCACGAGCAGGGCTACGCGGGACTGTCATGGCCGGAGGAGTTCGGTGGCCGCGGCGCGACGCTGATCGAGCAGGCGATCTTCGGTGAGGAGATGGCGCGGGCCAAGACGACGTCGCCGGCCAATGTGCTCGGGCTCGTGATGGGCGGTCCGGTCGTGATCGCCCATGGAACCCAAGAGCAGAAGCAGCGCTACCTCGAGCCGATCCTGTCGGGCGAGGAGATCTGGTGCCAGGGCTTCTCGGAGCCGGAGTCGGGCTCCGACCTCGCGTCGCTGAAGACGCGCGCGGTCAAGGACGGCGACGAGTGGGTCGTCACCGGCCAGAAGGTCTGGACGACCTTCGCCCACCACGCCAAGTGGTGCATGCTCGTCGCGCGCAGTGACCAGGACGCGCCGAAGCACCAGGGCATGACCTACTTCCTGATGGACATGGAGCAGGAGGCCGTCCAGGTGCGGCCGCTGCGCCAGATCACCGGCGAGGAGGAGTTCAACGAGCTCTTCATCGAGGAGGCGCGGATCCCCGACGCCAACGTGATCGGAGGCGTCGGCAACGGTTGGGCCGTCGCGATCACGACGCTGATGCACGAGCGTGCCGGGCTCGGCGCGGCATCGGCCGCGTCGGTAAAGATCGCCCTCGGCCAGCTGATCGACCTCGCCAGGGAGCGTGGCGTAGCCGACGACCCCATCATCCGCCAGAAGATCGCGGCGCTGCTGATCGAGGCCGAGGCGCTGCGGCTGAACGCCTGGCGCGGCCTTACCCAGATCATGAAGACCGGCATCCCCGGGCCCGAGGGCTCGCTGCCGAAGCTCCAGTGGTCGGCGGTCAACCAGGGGCTGACCGAGCTCGCCGTGGCGATCGAGGGCGAGGAGGGCGTGCTGCGCGACTCCGACTGGACCTATCGCTTCCTGCGCGCCCGCGCGAACTCGATCGAGGGTGGCACGACTGAGATCCTCAAGAACATCATCGCCGAGCGCGTGCTCAACCTGCCGAGGCTGCGATGAACTTCGACTTCTCTGACGACCAGCAGGCGATCAAGCGCACCGCGCACGATCTGCTCGCCGACCGCTTCAAGCCCGACACGGTGCGCGAGCTGGCCGAGGGCGAGCGCTACGACGACGCCCACTGGGGCGAGATCGCCGAGCTCGGCTGGGCCGGGATCGCGATCGACGAGGCATATGGCGGGCAGGGCCTTGGAATGGTCGAGCTGGCGATTCTCGCCGAGGAGCTCGGCTACACGGTCGCGCCGGTGCCGTTCCTGTCGAACGCCGCCGGCGGCATCGCGATTCAGCACGCGGGCAGCGATGCGCAGCGCGAGCGGCTGCTGCCTGGCATCGCATCAGGCGAGGCACGCGCTACGGCCGGCTTGCTGCGCGACGGCGTCGCGGCTTTGGTCCCCGACGCTGACAGCGCCGCGACGATCGTCCTCTTCAACACCGATGGCTCCGGCGGTGTCGTTCTTGACGCCGCCGACTGCGAGATCGAGCCGCTGGCGACGATCGACCAGACGCGCCGCTACGCGCGCGTCACGCCGCCTGCCGGGGCGGGCGAGCGGCTCGGTGGCGACGTCGGTCCGGCACTCGACCGGATTGCCGCAGTCGTCGCGGCGGAGATCGTCGGAGTCGCACAGAAAACACTCGAGATGGCCGTCGAGTACGCGCGCGACCGCCAGCAGTTCGGCCGGCCGATCGGCGCCTACCAGGGCGTCTCGCATCGCTGTGCCGACATGCTGCGCGAGACCGAGAGCGCGCGTTCGACCGCCTACTGGGCGGCTTGGGCGGCAGACGCCGAGCCGGAGACGCTGCCCGTCGCCGCGGCGATGGCGAAGGCGCTCGCCTCCGATGCCGGCTGGAACGTGACCGCGTCGGCGCTCCAGGTCCACGGCGGCATCGGATTCACCTGGGAGCACGACCTCCACTTCCTGCTCAAGCGCGCCAAGGTCGACGGAGCGCTGTTCGGATCGGCTTCGCAGCACCGCGAGCGCGTCGCCGCTCTGAGCGGTCTCAGTTAGTCAGACAGCCGGACGGTCGGCGAGCGAAGGCATCGCCGGCTCGCCCTGACCTGGGGTGCCGCGACGCTCGGAGCCCTCCGCAAGCAGCTCGAGCCGAGCAATCTCACGCTCGCCTAGGACGCGGGCGGGATGCTCGGCCGGCAAGCCCGAGATCAGCGTCCGGATGCGGTTGCGGATCTGGAGCGCGAAGTGTGGGGTGGAGGCGCCCATCAACTGGTGGACGTCCTCGATGGTTGGCTCGCGGTCTAGGCGGCCCGGTTGCTCGTACTCGCTCACGCGGGAAAGTCTACGGGGCGTTTGCCTGGACCGGAATCAGCTCTGTGACTGCATCGAGCTGGGCCTGCTCGTCGATCGAGACCTGCTCGTCGTCGCCGAGGATCCAGACGCGGTTGTAGACCGCCTGGCTGGGGTCATCCTCGTAGCCAGGTTGGACGCTGAGGAAGTAATTCTGGAGCGCCACCGGCAGTTTCTTGGCGTTGTCGGTCAGCAGCAGAGGAGCGAAGACGCCGCGCGTCGCGAGCGTAGCTGCGGCGGCCGCGTTGAGCGGACGCGAAACGCCGGCGACGGTGAAGTTGTAGCCCGGAACAGTGGCTCCCCAGCCGAAGTCGCCCTCCTCGTAGCGCGCGAACTCGATTGCGTTCTCGACTGGCTGCGCGGCCCCGATCCGCGTCGTGCGACCGAGCTTGCGTAGCTGGGCGAGCACCTTGTCGGAAACCACCGTGGGCGGGCCCAGGACGAAGATGTTCGGGTTGTCATGAGCGGCGAGCGCTTTGCGCGTAGCGGCCGGGACGCTGTTGCGCTGGGTCAACAGCACCGTGTCGCCGGAGCGGGCGGCCCAGGCGGCGGCTGGCATTGCGAACTCGGCCTGCTCGCCGGAGGCGACGACGACGTTCTTTGATGGCTCGCCACGCGCGGCGGAGAAAAAGCGGTCGATCGCCGCAGCGCGCTCGTAAGGGTCGGCGCCCTCGATCCGCGCGGTGCGGTAGCCGTCGGGCTTGGCGGGCTCGTCGCCGATGCGGATTACCTGGGCATCCTCGGAGAGGTCAGAGCCGCGTGGGTCGAGCCGCTCGAGCGTGTCGGCCGAGACGTTCGGCAACTCGTCGCCATTGGAGAGCAGCAGCGGCGCGCCGATCGGCTTGGCCGCTAGAACCGCCCCGGTGACGGCTCCCTGCCAGTCGTCGGAGTCGACCAAAACGACGGCATTTGGCCGGTTCGAATTGGTCGTGGCGGGGAAGGCGGCGTTGGCGACGCCGGCGGCGTCGCCGGCCGCGTCGTCGCCGCCGACGCGAACCGTGTTGCGTGTTGCGGTCGACGGGAAGCCAAGCTTGGCGGCGGCCTCGTCACCATCTGAGGCTGGGCCGAGTTGCGGCGGCCTACTGTCGTCGTCGCCGAGGCTGCAGCCGCCAGCCACAGCGGCGGCGAGGGCCAGCAACGTGGCCGCGGTCACTCGGTTCGCCCGCACGGTTCCGGAGACTAGCCGGCGTGCCCTTGCGGCTGCCGCACCAGCATCGGTCCGTCGCTATTGGTTGACTAGTCAGTCAATAGTTGGTTGACTGGACAGTCAACGCTTCGGAAAGGGCTCTTCAAAGTGGATTTCAGGCTCAGCGACGAGCAACGGGAGTTCCAGCAGTACTGCCGCAAGTTCGCCACGGAGGTGATCCGCCCGGTCGCCGACAAGCACGATCGCGAGCAGTCCGTGCCATGGGACGCGATCAAGCAGGCGCGCGAGTGGGGTCTGCACGGCATTCCGCAGCTCGAGCGCCTCGGCGCCGACTCCGACGGCGTGATGGGCGTGATTTACGCCGAGGAGCTCCACTGGGGTTGCGCTGGGATCGCGCTGTCGATCGTCGGCTCAGGCCTCGCCGCCGCCGGCATCGCGGCTTCCGGTACCCCGGAGCAGGTCGGCAAGTGGGCGATGGAGTGCTACGGCGAGGGCGACGAGATCAAGACCGGCGCCTACGCGGTCACCGAGGCCGGCGCCGGCTCCGACGTCAAGTCGCTGCGCACGACGGCGAAGCTCGAGGGTGACGAGTGGGTTCTTAACGGCACCAAGGTCTTCATCACCAACGGCGGCATCGCCGACGTGACGGTTGTCGTCGCCAACGTCGCGCCCGAGCTTGGTCACCGCGGCCAGGCGTCCTTCGTCATTCCCGGCGGCACGCCCGGCATGACCCAGGGCAAGAAGGAGGACAAGATCGGCATCCGCGCGTCGCACACCGCGGAGGTCGTTCTCGAGGACTGCCGGATTCCCGTCGACTATCTGCTCGGCGGGATGGACAAGCTGAACAAGAAGCTCGAGCGGGCGCGCTCAGGGCAGAAGAGCGGTGCGTCGAACAACGCGCTCGCGACGTTTGAGATCACGCGGCCGATGGTTGGTGCCTCAGCGCTCGGCATCGCCCAGGCCGCCTACGAGTGGACGCTCGAGTATCTCGAGGACCGCTCCGACGAGAACGGCCCGCTGATGGAACAGCAGCGCATCCAGCAGGTGCTGGCTGACGTCGCGACCGAGATCGAGGCATCGCGACTGCTCGTCTGGCGCGCATCGTGGATGGGGCGCAACGGCGTTCCGATGACCGGCGGCCAGGGCTCGATGTCGAAGCTCAAGGCCGGTGACGTGACGATGTGGGCGACGACAACGTTGATGGATCTCGTCGGCGAGGCCGCGCAGTCGACCGACTGCCCGCTCGAGAAGTACTTCCGCGACGCGAAGATCTACCAGCTGTTCGAGGGCACGGCCCAGGTTCAGCGGCTGGTCATTTCGCGGATGCAGCGGCGCGAGTACCAGGAGCGGCTGCAGGCCGCCGCCAGCGCACTCGTCGGCGCTGCTGCCTAGAATTCGCACTACTTCCAGCCGCCGTGTGGGCGGGTGGTCCGGCTTCTTACCTTCGGGCGGGCGCCCAATTGAAGGTCGAGGGGCTGGATCACCTGCCGGCCGGGGACGCAGTCGCCGTTAGCGCCACAATCACGCTGTGGAGCTCTCGCTAGCCCCCGGACCGATCGCCTACCTGCTGCTCGCGGAGGTTCTCTACCTGCGCGCGGTGCGGATCCTCGGCCGCCGCGGCTACGAGGTGCCGTTCTGGCAGCAGGTCGCCTGGCACGTGGCGATGGCCTGCATGGCGTTCGCCTTGCTCGGGCCGCTCGACCCGTTCGCCGAGGACCTGCTCGTCGCCCACATGGGGCAGCACCTGTTGATCGCCGACATCGCGGCGCCCCTGCTGCTCGTCGGCCTACGCACCCCCGTCTACGCGTTCCTGATCCCCAAGCCGGTCCTGGTCCCGCTCGCGCGCTGCAAGCCGCTGCGCTCGGTGTTCCGCTTTCTGCGCCAGCCGCTGGTCGCGATTCCCGTCTGGATTTTCACCCTCTACACCTGGCACTTCGGCTTCATGTTCGAGGCCGCGCTTGCCAACGAGTGGGTGCATGCGCTGCAGCACGTCTCGTTCGTAGGCGCGTCGCTGCTGGTCTGGTGGTCTGTGATCGAGCCGAAGAAGCGGCGGCTGCCCGGCGACCTTTGGAAAGTGCCCTACCTGCTCGGCGCCCGCCTCGCCGGAATGTTCCTCGGCATGGCATTCATCATCATGCACACGCCTGCCTACGACCAGTACGTGCGGCGCACCGAGGCGCACGGCTGGTCGCCGCTCACCGACCAGCAGGTAGCCGGCGGCATGATGCTTGGCCTCGACCTGCTCGTGATGCTGTTCGCGACCGGGTTCTTCTTCTACCGCTCAGCCGAGGATCACGACCGCGCTGAGCGGCGCCAGGCGACGGCCGTGCGCTAGTGCTCAGGCGCCGATGATCAGGCAGGTGGACGTGCCGTGGGCGAGCAGCTTGCCGGCGCCGTTGCGCAGGTATCCCTCGGCCGTAGCGACCTGACGGCCGCGGTTCACCACACGTCCCTCGGCTTGGATCGGGCCCGTGTCGGCAGTGATCGCGCGGACGAGGTTGAACTTCGTCTCGAGCGTGGTGTAGCCCTGGCCCTCGGGGAGGGTGCTGTGGACCGAGGCGCCCATCGCGCTGTCGAGCAGCGTCGCGGCGAGGCCGCCGTGCACCACGCCGATCGGGTTGTAGTGCTGCTCGCCCGGCTCGGCGGTGAAGACAACTCGCCCCTCCTCGACCTCGGTCAGGGTGAAGTCGAGTAGCCGCTGGATCGGAGCCGGAGGCAGCTCCTCGTCGCGGATCGCAACAAGGAAGTCGAGGCCGGGCATGGCACGCGCCTGCTCTCCCAGCTCGCTGGGGTCCTCCCAGCTGACATTGAGTGATCGATCCAACGAACCCTCCTCGATTACAGAGCCACTAGTCTAGGTTCTCGCTCGTTCGACCCCAATAGAGGGCTAAAAGGAGATACACGATGGCAGGCCTCGGCGGACGTATGTCTACGGTCATGAAGGCCAAGATTTCGAAGTTGCTCGATCGGGCGGAGGACCCGGCCGAGACGCTCGACTACGGCTACCAGAAGCAGGTCGAGCTGCTCCAGAACGTCAAGAAGGGGATCGCTGACGTCACGACCTCGAAGAAGCGGCTGCAAATGCAGTCGCAGAAGATCGAGCAGTCGGTCGTCAAGCTCGACACCCAGGCCCGTCAGGCGCTCGCCCAGGGTCGCGACGATCTCGCCCGTGCCGCGCTCGAGCGCAAGACCGTCGCCCAGACCGAGCTTCAGTCGCTCGACAGCCAGATCGAGCAGCTTGCCTCGCAGCAGGAGCAGCTGACTCAGAACGAGAAGAAGCTGCGCGCCAAGATCGAGGCCTTCCGCACCAAGAAGGAGGTCATCAAGGCCCAGTACTCCGCTGCCGAGGCCCAGGTCAAGATCTCCGAGGCCGCTAACGGAGTCGGTGAGGAGATGGCCGACCTCGGGTTGGCGATCCAGCGTGCCGAGGACAAGACCGAGGAGATGCGCGCCCGCGCCGGCGCCGTCGAGGAGCTCGAGGCCGCCGGCACGTTCGACGACCTCTCGCAGCTCGGCGAGGGCCAGGACGACATCGACCGCGAGCTCGCACAGCTCGGAGCCAGCGGCCAGGTCGACGACGAGCTTGCGGCAATGAAGGCTGAGCTAGGACCCGGCGGCGACCAGTCGCCCCAGCTCGGCAACGGAGAGGAGAGCAAGTGATCGTCCGTATCTCCGGCGAGGGCCAGTACCGCCTGCCCGACGCCGACGCCGAGCGTCTGAACGAGCTCGACAACCGCGCCGTCGCCTCCGTCGAGGCGGGTGACGAGACCGGCTTCGGTGAGCTGTGGGCGCAGATGCTCGCGCTGGTCGAGGCCGACGGCGAGCCGATCGGGGACGACGAGCTGATCCCCTCCGACGTAATCCTGCCCCCGCGGGATTCGAGCTTCGCCGAGGCCGCCGGCGAGTTCACGGGCGAGGGCCTGATTCCGGACTGATCCAGGGGCGCTGCGTCTGAGGGTCTAGCGGTGCAGGCCGCGGGTCCTGTCTCCGATTTTGGTTTCCGTGCTCGGCTCCGCGGCTGCGCTGGGACTCCGCCCCGTCCCTGGCGCGGTTGGGGTGTAGGGCGCGGGACGTTGGTCGACGGGAGGGGCTGCGCCCGGACGCTCCGCTCGCTACGCCTGCGCGCGCAAACGCAAAATCGTCGCCACCCGCGGATCGGCGTCGGTCATTGGCCTAGGGCTTAGACGGGGGTCGATCACCATGCGTTCGCTTCAAGGCGCTGCCATTCGCGGTTGTTGCGGGCGCGGTTTGCACCTCGACTCCAGCGCTTATGTGGATGGCAGAGCCCACATCTAGGCCGACGGCATCCGAGGTAGGCCTGTTCGTCTTCGAGGTGACCATCGGACAAGAGGCGCGCATCTAAGTCCGATGCCTGACCGCGATAGTCGTCTTGACGCTTGCGAACTATCCGGTCTCGATGGAACCGCCGGCGATGGGATGTATTCGCCTGATCCTGCATATATGCATGGTATCGTGCGCGTTGGTGGAGCGCGACCCGTATGACGACATGGGACCGGACTCGACGGGAGAGTTGATCGATCTTGGACCAGTCTCCGTTCCCTTTACGTCAGAGCAGCTGACGGCTGTTTCGAAGATCGTTCGAGAGCAAGGCACTAGCCACGGCGAGGTCATCCGGGAGTTGCTCGCCGAGGCGCTCGCTGCCCGCGAGCCCCGGCGGTAAGTCTTCGCGAGTAGATTCGCGCGATGGACTTCGATCACAGTGCGCGCGCCCGGGACCTGTTGGAGCGGGTCGACTCGTTCATCGAGCGGGAGGTGACGCCGAAGGAGGAGGCGTATCACCGGGAGTTGATGGCGCTGGAGGACCCGTGGGTGGTGCTGCCGGCGATCGAGGAGCTTAAGCGGAAGACGAAGGGGGAGGGGCTTTGGAACCTCTTCTTGCCGGATGAGGAGCATGGCGCTGGGTTGACGAACGTCGAGTACGCGCCGTTGGCGGAGCGGATGGGGCGGTCGTTGATCGCCAGCGACGTGTTCAACTGCAACGCGCCGGACACCGGCAACATGGAGGTGTTGCTGAACTTCGGTAACGAGGAGCAGCAGGAGCGTTGGCTGAAGCCGCTGCTGGCCGGCGAGATTCGTTCGGCGTTCTGCATGACCGAGCCCGATGTGGCGTCGTCGGATGCGACGAACATGGAGGCGACGGCGGTCCTCGACGGCGACGAGATCGTCATCAACGGTCGCAAGTGGTGGAGCACCGGCATCGGTCATCCCAACTGCGAGGTCCTGATCTTCATGGGTCTGAGCGATTCCGACGCGGATCGCTACCACCAGCACTCGATGGTGCTCGTGCCGCGCGACACGCCCGGTGTGAAGGTCGAGCGGATGCTCACCACGATGGGCTTCCTCGACGCGCCCGGCGGACACGGCGAGGTCTCGTTCGACGACGTGCGCATACCGAAGGACGCCGTCATCGGCGGTGTCGGTCAGGCGTTCTCGATCGCCCAGGCACGGCTCGGTCCGGGCCGTGTCCACCACTGCATGCGGCTGATCGGCCTCGCCGAGTCCGCGCTCGAGCTGGCCTGCCGCCGCGCCACCGATCGCGTCGCCTTCGGCAAGCCGATCGCCAATCTCGGCGGCAACCGCGAGCGGATCGCCGATGCCCGCATCGCCATCGACCAGGCCCGCCTGCTCGTCCTCCATGCCGCATGGCTGCTCGACCAGGGCTCGCCCGAGTCGATCGCCGCCGTCTCGAAGATCAAGGTTGCCGTGCCCAACATGGCCCAGGACGTCGTCGACATGTCGATGCAACTCCACGGCGGCGGCGGTCTCAGCACAGACTTCCCACTCGCCCCCGCCTGGACCGTCGCCCGCGCCCTCCGGCTCGCCGACGGACCCGACGAGGTTCACCGCGGCGTCATCGCCCGTCTGGAGCTGGCTCAGTACGGCAAGGGGAAGTGGTCTGGCTAGGTGGCTGCGTGGGCTCGCGTGCTTGGCGCATCAGATCGGCGACCCCAGCCAGGGGTGCCATAGGATTGCGCCGTGCCGTTCACTCTCAGGAACCTCAAGGAGGACCTGGAGGATCTCGGGTCCAAATTCGACGGGGCGCCGGACCTGGAGTTCCGCTTGGCGACCGAGGCACTCGAGCTCGATAAATCCGGCCTGGGCTACCAGCGCATCCCGCCCGGCTATCGCTTTCCGTACGGCCACACGCACAAGAAGCAGGAGGAGGTGTACGTAGTCCTGCGCGGGAGCGGGCGGATGAAGCTCGACGACGAGATCGTCGAGATCAAGGAATGGGACGCGGTGCGCGTCCCGCCCGGTACGTGGCGAGGCTATGAGGCCGGTCCGGAGGGTCTCGAGATTTTCGTCATCGGCGCGCCCAATCTCGGTGGGGCTCCGCGCGAAGACGTCGATGGCCAGCGCGATTGGTGGGCTGGCTAGCGCCAGATAGGTGCTGGAGCGTCCCAGTCGTGCTCGGCGAGGATGGTGCGGAGGTGGGTCTTGGTGTCCTGGTCGCAGAGGGCGCCGGTGATGCCGGCTTCGAAGGCGGTGCGGGGGTCGGCTCCGAGGGAGCGGGCGGCTTCGTGCTCTGAGTCGAGGTCGCAGCTGAAGAAGGTGGGGTCGTCGGTGTTGACGGTGCAGAGGATGCCGGCGGCGAGCATGGTGGGGAGTGGGTGCTGCTCGAGCGATGCGGCGACGCCGAGACGGAGGTTGGAGAGGACGCAGACGTCGCAGACGATCTGGCGTTCGGCTAGCTCCTCGAGCAGGTTGGGGTCATCGACGGCGCGGACGCCGTGGCGGATGCGGTCGGCTCCGAGAACTTCGAGGACGCCGCGGATCGACTCGGGGCCGGCGGTCTCGCCGGCGTGGGGGACGGAGGCGATGCCGCCGTCGCGGGCGATCGCGAACGCCTCGGCGTATGGCTCGGGCGGGTTGCCGTCCTCGGGTCCGCCGAGACCGAGGCCGACGATGCCGCGGTCGCGGTAGCGGACGGCGTACTCGGCGGTGCGCTTGGCGGTGTCGAGGTCGCAGAGCCCGCGGGTGATGTCGGGTGTGAGGCGCATCTCGATCCCGATCTCCTCGCGGGCCTGGGCGATGCCGTCGCAGAAGCCCTCGAAGCAGGTGTCGAGCGATACGCCTTGAGCGATCTTGTCGGTCGGGGAGAAGATCGCCTCGATGTAGACGGCGCCTTGGGCGGCGGCACGGCGGGCGTAGTCGACGACCAGCTCGCGGTAGTCCTGCTCGGTCGATAGTGCCGGGGTGGTCGCGAACCACGCCTTCATGAAGTGGTCAAAGTCGCGGAAGCGCATGAAGTCCGCGAGCGCCTCGGGCGAATCGACCGGCAGCTCCCAACCATTGCGCGCCGCGGCGGCGATCAGCGCCTCTGGCGACACAGCCCCCTCGAGGTGGACATGCAGCTCGATCTTTGGGTAAGGCAAAGTCACAAGCGACTAGCCTATATGCATGGGGCCTGGGAGTAAACGTGAGATTTGGGGCGGCTTGGACGGCACGCTGACGCCGGAATTCGACGATCTTCCTGAAGGCTTCGAAAGCTTCGTGTAGGTGTTTCGCCTAGAGCGGGATCTCCCAGAGCGGGAACCAGCGGGTCAGCTCGGGCTCGATCGGGACCTCGTTGCCGATCTGGGCCTTGAGCCGCATCTCGCGCTCGTTATCGCGCTGCTGCTGGCCGGGTGCGGGCACGAACGGGTAGAACGAGCCGCGCTTGAAGTTGTAGATCAGGTAGAGACGCTTGCCCTGCTCCTCGAAGGCGAAGACGGCGGCGAGCAGGCGGTCGCCGTAGCCGCCGGCCTGGAGCTCGGTCGAGATCGTGTTGATCGAGACGACGAGGTCCTCGAAGTCGGTGTCGCGCAGCACGAGCCAGCGGTAGCCGAACTCGTCGTCTGCGGTCTCGAGCTTCGACTCCTGCTCCTCGGCGGTGCCGCGCAGCAACTCCTCGGCGTCCTTGAGGATCGTGGCGAAGTCGCCGGTCGCGAGTGGCTGGAAGACGATTCCGGCGGCGCCGGCGCTCTTGATGTCGAGCGCGGTCTCGAGCGTGATGTACGCGGTCGACATCGCGAATAGACGGTCGGGCGCGACCCCGGCCAGCTTCTTCTTGCCCCCCAGTATCGAATCGAGGAAACCCACGCGCTAGGCGGCGAGCGAAGCGGACGAGCCGGCGGCCTGGAGCTGCGCCTCGAGCTTGTTGAGCGCCTCGATCCGCTTCTCCATCGGCGGATGTGTGGCGAACAGGCTCTTGAGGCTGCCCTTGGCGCGCGCCGGGATGATGAAGAAGGCGTTCAGCTCCTCGGCCTTGCGCAGGTCCTGCGAGGGGATCGACTCCATCGCGCCGGAGATCTTCATCAGCGCCGAGCTGAGCGCGCTCGGACGGCCGGTGATCAGTGAGGCGCCACGGTCGGCGGAGAACTCGCGGTAGCGCGACAGCGCCAGCATCAGGAAGAACGAGATCGCGTAGACGGCGAACGAGACGGCGAGGATCAGCAGAACCGGCGCGCCGCCCTCGTCATCGTCGCCGCCGAAGAAGAATGCGAACTGGAGGATCATCGAGGCGACCGAGGCGAAGAAGCTGACGATCGTCATGATCATCACGTCGCGGTTCTTGACGTGGGTCAGCTCGTGGGCCATCACGCCCTCGAGCTCGGCGGGCGAGAGCCGGCGCATGATCCCGGTGGTCGCGCAGACGGTGGCGCTCTTCTGCGAGCGGCCCATCGCGAAGGCGTTCGGGACGTCGGTGTCGGCGACGGCGATCTTCGGCTTCGGCAGATCCGCCTGGATGCAGAGTCGCTCGATCATCGCGTGCAGGCCGGGGGCCTCCTCGGGCGAGACCTCCTTGGCGCCCATCGACCGCATCGCGAGCTTGTCCGAGAGGAAGATCTGCGCGAGCGTCAGCGCGCCGACGACCACGACCATCATGATCGCGCCGGCGCCGGCGGCGAACAGCACGCCGACGAAGGCGACGTAGAGCAGGCCGAGCAGGAACATCGTGCCTAGCATTCGGATCTGGAGCCCGGTGTCGCGGCCGAACGAGGTCTTTTGAATTGCCATACGCCGAAGTCTAGTAGGGGGGTGCACGATCCATTGCACCCCCTCCGAAAACCGCTCTGCGCGTGTTACTTTGGCTCAATCCCGCCGGTCGATTTGCCTGCACACGGCGGCAATCGTGACGTTTGTCGGGGCTGCAGTCCCTCTTTCCCATGCGCAAGTACTTCTGGATTCCGATCGTTCTCGGCCTGTCGGCCTATGTACTGCTGCCCCTGCCCGGGCAGACGGCGCCCCTGTCCGACCGGATCGAGGCGAAGCGCTCCCAGGTCGATGAGAAGAAGCAGCAGGAGGGCGTGCTCACCGAGACGATTTCGGGCTTCAACAATCGGATCAGCGGCCTGCAAGGTGAGATCAACAGCACCCAGCGCCGGCTCGGGACCGTCCAGACAGAACTCGACGCCCGTCGCACCGAGCTGCTGAAGGTCCGCGACGACCTCGAGGTCGCCCGCGACAAGCTTGCCCGCGCCCGCAAGCGGCTCGGCATCTCGCGCGACGCGCTTGCCGAGCGGCTAGTCGAGCTCTACAAGTCCGACCGCCCCGACGCGCTGACCGTCATCCTCGCCGCCGACGGCTTCTCCGACCTGCTCGACCGGACCGAGTTCCTCGAGCGGATCTCGGACCAGGACCGCGACGTCGTGATCCTTGTCCGCAAGCTAAAGCAGCGCTTCGAGCGCCAGGAACGCACCCTCGCAAAGCTGGAGGAGCAGAAGGAGGCGATCGCCGTCGCCGTGCTGCGCCAGCGTGACGAGATCGCCGCGGCGCGCGACCAACTTGCCTCGACCCAAGGTGAGCTGCGCTCGGAGCGCAACGGCCGCTCGCGCACGCTCGCGCAGGTCCGCTCCAGCCGCTCCGAGCTCGAGGGTGACCTCCAGGAGCTCGAGGCCGCCCAGGCGCGCGTTACCGGACAACTTCAGGGCGCACTGCCCGCGGGCCCGATCAAGCACGGCACCGGCCAGCTGATCTGGCCGGTCAACGGCGCGGTCGTCTCGCCGTTCGGACAGCGCTGGGGCCGGCTGCACGCCGGCATCGACATCGCCGTCGTAGCCGGAACGCCGATCCGTGCCGCTGACGGCGGCACCGTCGTCCTGCTCGGATCGGTCTCCGGCTACGGCAACTACACCTGCATCCAGCACACCGGCTCTTTGTCGACGTGCTACGCCCACCAGTCGGGCTACGCGACCTCACAAGGGGCGTCGGTAACGCAGGGTCAGGTGATCGGGTACGTCGGCTGCACCGGCCACTGCTACGGCGACCATCTGCACTTCGAGACCCGTGTAAACGGCTCTCCAGTGGACCCCTTCGGCTACCTCTAGCCCGCTAGGGTCCGGGCCGTGCTCCCGGAGATCAGCCTCGGCCCGATCACGTTGCAGACCTTTGGGATCTGCTTCGCGCTCGGGTTCCTGGCGGCCGGGGCGCTGGTGGCGCGGCGGCTGGGCGAGCTCGGCAAGCCGCGTGACTGGGCCTACGAGATGGTCTTCGCGGGGATCCTCGGCGGCCTGATCGGCGGCCGGATCGACTACGTCCTGCAGAACTGGGATAAGGCGTCGGAGGATTTCGTCGGCACGCTGTTCGGTGGGACCGGACTCGTCTGGCTGGGTGGCGTGATCGGCGGCACGATCGCCGTCTGTCTCTGGGCGCGCTGGCGCGGCTTCCTCGGCGTCGGGCTGTTCGACCTCTGCGCGCCGGCGCTGGCGCTCGGCAACGCAATCGGACGCGTCGGCTGCCAGCTCTCCGGCGACGGCGACTACGGGCGGGCGACCGACATGCCGTGGGGGATGGCTTATCCCGACGGGACCGTGCGGACCTTGCAGGAGGTCCATCCGACACCGGTCTTCGAGACGCTCGCGATGGGCCTGATCGCGATCGCGCTGTGGCAGCTGCGCGATCGCTTCAAGCCCGGCGGGCTGTTCGCGCTCTACCTTGTCCTCGCCGGCGCCGAGCGGCTGCTGATCGAGCTGATCCGCCGCAACGACGACTTCGTGCTCGGCCTGACCGCGGCGCAGCTGATCAGCTCGCTGATGATCCTCGGTGGGCTCTACTGGCTGGCGCGGCTACGTAGCGGCGGCGATCCGCCGTTGCGGCCAGCTTGACGGACGGGCAACGCCGCACCTAACACGGCGGCTAGGCAGAGGGCCAGTGCGACTGAAGCGCCGGCAGCGGTTCCAAGTAGGTGCGAGGCGTAGATGCCAGCGACGCCGGCGACGACAGCCGTTGCGCCGGAGGCCACCATCGCTCGGCCTGGAGAGCTGACGTGGCCGTGCACGGCGACCGCGGGCGCCACGAGGATCGCCAGCACCAGGAGGCTTCCTAGGCCTTGGACGGCGACGGCTAGCGCGGCGGCGAGCAACCCCAACAGCGCGATCCGGACAGCGGTTGGACGAATTCCCAGCGCACGAGCGCCGTCGGCATCGAGCGCCACGGCGCCGAACGGGCGATGGAGCGCGACCAGCGCAGCGCAGCCGAACAGCGCCAGGATTGCCGCGGCGATCAGATCCCCGTCGCTGACGCCGAGCGGGTTGCCGAACAGCAGCTCCTCGAGCCGCGTCGGGGCGTCGGGGCTGAGCGCGAGCAGGCCGCCGAGCCCGAGCGACCCGGTCACGGCGACGGCGGTCGCAGTGTCCGAACCGACACGGGGATCGCGGCCAGCGACGGCGACTACCAGCGCGGCGACGGCGACGCCCGCGACACCGCCGAGCAGCAGTGGCACGCCGGCCAGTGCGGCGAGCACCAGACCTGGCAACAGCCCGTGGGCGAGCGACTCAGCCGGATAGCTGAGCCGGAAGGTCGTGATCCAGTAGCCGAGCGCGCCGCAGAAGCCCCCGAGCAGCGCAACCTCGAGCAGCGCGCGGCGCTCGATCCCCGACTGGAGTGGCTCGAGCAGATCCATCAGTGATGGTGGTGCTGGACGGTGACCGCGCGGACCGGTCCGCCGGAGCCGTCGTCGTCGAGCACGACGATCTCGTCGCCGTAGGTCTGCTCGAGCGCCGCGCGGGTCAGCGCCATGGACGGGTTACCGAACGCGACCTGGGTGTGGTTGAGGCACAGCACGCGGTCGAAGGCGCGTGCGCTGTCGACGTCATGAGTCGAGACGAGCAAGGTGCGGCCCTCGTCGCGCAGCTCGCGAAACAGGGCCTCGATCCGTTCGCCGCTGGCGGGATCGACACCGGCAAGCGGCTCGTCGAGCAACAGCACGCGGGCGTCCTGGACGAGCGCGCGGGCGAGCAGCACGCGTTGGCGCTGCCCGCCGGACAGCTCGCCGAAGCGGACGTCGGCGCGATCCTCGAGACCGACACGAGCGAGTGCGCCGCGAGCGGCCGCCCGATCGGACCGTCGCGCCGGCAGCCACCAGCGTCCGTTGGCGAGCGAGCCCATCAGCGCGACGTCGAGCGCGCTGACGGGAAAGTCGAGCCGCGTCCGCTCGGTCTGGGCGAGGTAGGCGGGGCGACCGTCGACCCGGACGCTGCCGCGCAGTGGCGTCAGCTCGCCGGTCAGGGCGCGGAAGAGGGTTGTCTTGCCGCCGCCGTTGGGGCCGAGCACGCAGAGCGAGCTGCCGGCGGGCAGCGCGAGCTCGACGTCTTCGAGGACAGGGGAGGGGCTGCCGTAGGAGAGGGCGAGTCCTTCGGTGACGACAGCCGGCGCGCTGCTCATGTCGCCTCCACGACCGGCGCTGGCACCGAAGTTGTTCCGACCCGCACTGCGCGCCCGAGGGCGACGACGGCATACAGCGATGAGCCGACGACCGCGACTGCTGGCCCCGGCGATACGTCGAGCCAGAGCGACACGTAGAGGCCGACGGCTCCCTGCGCGACGGCAACCGCAACCGAGATGGCGAGCAGGCCGGGGATCGTGCGCGCGACCTGCCTCGCCGTAGCCGCGGGCACGACGAACAGCGAGGCGACCAACAGGGCTCCGACCGCGGGCAGTGCCGCGACGGCGGCGACCGCGATCAGGCCGAGCAGCAGCAGGTCGGCAACTCGAACCGGCAGGCCGACCGTCGACGCACCAGGAGGATCGAACCCGGTAGCCGCCCAAGCGCGGCCGAGTGACACCGTTGCCACCAGCGCGAGCGCCGCGGCGCCGGCGGCGATCCAAAGATCACCGTCGTTGAGACCGAGCGCGGTGCCGAACAGCAGCCGATCGACGGCCGCGCCTGACTCGAAGACGTCGCTCGCCAGCACGACTCCGAGCGCCAGCGCCACGACCAGCGCAAGCGCGGTTGCCACGTCGCCGGGATCGCGGCCCGCGCGACCGGCGCGCTCGACTCCACCCGCGTAACCGAGCGCCACGGCCAGAGCCGCGACCGTCGCGCTGAACCCGGTTGCGTCGGCGACAACCAGGCCCGGGAAGGTCGCGGTGCCGACGGCGTGGGCAAAGAAGGCGAGCCGCCGCAGCACAATCCAGGCGCCGAGCAGCCCACCCGCGACGCCAAGCAGCGTCAGCTCGATCAGCGCGGTGCGCATGAACGGCAGCTCGACGAGATCGCCGGGCGAGGGCAGCGAGGCGAGCAGGCTCACCGGCTAAATGTAATCGAGAATCATTCTCGATTACTGGTCGGGCCGGTTTCGCCCACCGTTAGCGCAGATTCAGCGTTGCTTCATAATCCGCTTGCTCATGGGCCAGGACGATGCGGAGCAGGCGTTGGCGGACCCCGAGCAGGCCAATGCCCTGCCCGGAGGGGTTGGTCATGTCTATCCACTCGGATCGCGGATCAATGCCGCGGGACGGCTCGAGGTTGGTGGCTGCGACGTAGTCGAGCTGGCGCGCGAGTTCGGCACGCCCACGTACGTCTATGCCGAGGACGATCTGCGTCTGCGCGCCCGCACGATCCAGGACGCCTTCGCCGCGCGCACCGAGGACTTCGAGGTGCTCTACGCGAGCAAGGCGTTCCCCTGCACAGCGGCGCTGCGGATCTTTGCCGAGGCCGGTCTGTCCTGCGACGTCGCATCCGGCGGCGAGCTGTACTTCGCGCTACGCGCCGGCTTCGATCCCGAGCGGATCTACATGCACGGCAACAACAAGACCGCGGCTGAGCTGGAGTACGCGCTCGCTAGTCGAGTCGGCCACATCATCGTCGACTCGTTCGACGAGATCGCCCGGCTCGAGCGGGTGGCGGCGGGCCGCAAGCAGCGAGTCCTGCTGCGCGTCACGCCCGGCATCCGGCCTGAGACCCACTACAAGATCGCCACCGGCCAGGAGGACTCGAAGTTCGGCCTGCCGCTGGCGACGCTGCCGCAGGCGCTCGACCGCTGCGCCGCGGCCGGGCTCGAGGTGCGCGGACTGCACGCCCACATCGGCTCCCAGGTCTTCGAGCTCGACGTCTACGACACGCTCGCCGAGGTGCTGGCGGCGGCGGGCGACTTTCCGGTGATCAACATGGGCGGCGGCTTTGCCTGCGCCTACACGCGCGACCAGCGCCCACCAACCGCAGCCGAGTTCGCCGAGAAGATGCTCGAGCGGCTGCCGAGCGGGGTCAAGGTGCTCTGCGAGCCGGGCCGTTCACTAGTCGCGAACGCTGGCGTGACGCTCTACACGGTCGACACCGTCAAGGAGATTCCCGGCATCCGGACCTATGTGGCGGTCGACGGCGGCATGGCCGACAACATTCGCCCGATGCTCTACGACGCCGTCTACGAGGCCGAGGTCGCCGACCGCTTCGGCGATTCGACGCCCTGCCGGCTGGTCGGCATGCACTGCGAGTCCGGCGATGTGCTGGTCAATGACGCGGCGCTCGCCGATCCCGTCCCCGGCGATGTCGTCGTGATGCCGGCGACCGGCGCCTACGGCCACGCGATGGCGAGCAACTACAACGCGGTGCCACGGCCGCCGGTCGTGTTCTGCCGCGATGGCGACGCGCGTCTGGTCGTGCGGCGCGAGACCTACGAGGACCTGAGTCTGCGTGAGCTCGAGTAGCGGGTCCTTCAAGATCGGGCTGCTGGGGCACGGGACCGTCGGGTCCGCGTTCCACGAGCTGCTCGATCAGCGCGCCGACGCGATTGCGGTCGAGGTCGGCCGCCGTCCCGAGATCTCGGGCGTGCTGACGCGCAGCCAGGGCGACTTCGACGACATCCTCGAGCGCAGCGACATGGTCGTCGAGGTGATGGGCGGCATCGACCCGACCTACGACTACGTCCACCGCGCGCTCGAAGCCGGCAAGCACGTCGCGACCGCCAACAAGCAGTTGCTCTCCCAACACGGCGAGGAGCTCTACGCGACCGCCGCGGCGGGTGGCGCCCAGCTCGGCTTCGAGGCCGCCGTCGCCGGTGTGGTTCCCGCGATACGGGTGATCCGCGAGTCGCTCGCCGGCGCGCATATCGAGCGCGTCCACGGGATCGTCAACGGAACGACCAACTTCATCCTGACCGCGATGGCGCGCACCGGTGCCTCCTACGACGACGCCCTGCGCGAGGCCCAGGAGCTTGGCTTCGCGGAGGCCGACCCGACCGAGGACGTCACCGGCAAGGACGCCGCCGCCAAGATGGCGATCCTCGCGCGGCTCGCCTTCGGCGCGCAGGTCAGCCTCGCCGACGTTCCCTATGAGGGCATCGAGCACGTCACCGCCGATGACATCGCCTACGCGCGCGAGCTCGGCCTGTCGCTGAAGCTGATCGGCAGCGCCGAGCGAATCGACGGCGGGATTGCGGTCGGCGTCTACCCGGCCTTCCTCTACGGCGGCCACCCGCTGGCGCCGGTCTCCGGCTCGTTCAACGCCGTGACGATCGAGTCGCCGGCGATCACCGAGATCACGCTCTCCGGCCCCGGCGCCGGCGGCAGCCAGACCGCCTCGGCGGTGCTCGGCGACGTCGTCGCGGCGATGACCCCGCCCGCCGTCCAGGCGCCGCCGGTCGCGGAGCTGCCGATCATTGCCGACGTCGAGTCGGCCTTCTACCTCTACGTCGAGGTCGCCGACCGCCCGGGCGTACTCGCCCAGGTGGCGGAGATCCTCGGTCTGCAGGGCATCTCGATCAAGTCGGTCGTCCAGCGTGGGATCGGCGACGACGCACGGCTGGTGATGGTGATGCACCCGGTCCTCGAGTCGAAGTTCCGCGCTGCCGTCGACATGATCGAGCGGCTTGACTTCGTCCGCTCGCGGCCACGGGCGATCCATGTGATCGAGGAGACCTTCGAGTGAGTCTCTGGCGCTATCGCGAGCGCCTGCCGGTCGAGCCGCACGTCTCGCTCGAGGAGGGCGACACTCCGCTGGTTCCCGCGCCGTGGCTCTCGGAGCGGACCGGCTGCGAGGTCTACCTGAAGGTTGAGGGCGCGAACCCGACCGGCTCGTTCAAGGACCGCGGTATGACGGTTGCGGTTTCGGCGGCGATCGAAGAGGGCGCGAAGGCCGTGATCTGCGCCTCAACCGGCAACACCGCCGCGAGCGCCGCTGCCTATGCCGCCCGCGCCGGTTTGCGCGGCGCGGTGATCGTCCCGGAGGGCAAGATCGCGACCGGCAAGCTAGCTCAGGCGCTGATGCACGGCGCGCGCGTCGTCGCCCTGCGCGGCAACTTCGACCAGGCGCTGGAGCTGGTCCGCGAGCTGACCGACCGCCACCCGATCGCGCTCGTCAACTCGGTCAACGACTACCGCATCGAGGGCCAGAAGACGGGCGCTTTCGAGGTCTGCGATCAGCTCGGTGAGGCACCTGACGTCCTCTGCATACCGGTCGGCAATGCGGGCAACGTGACCGCATGGTGGAAAGGCTTCAGCGAGTACGAGCAGGGAACGCCGGAGCTGCACGGCTACCAAGCGGCGGGCGCTGCGCCACTGGTCGAAGGGGCACCGGTCGAGGCACCGGAGACCGTCGCGTCGGCGATCCGGATCGGGAATCCGGCCCGCTGGGAGGACGCGATGAACGCCTTCACGGCCTCGCGCGGCCAGGTGCGCGCCGTGACCGACGAGCAGATCCTCGACGCCTACCGGCTGCTCGCCTCACGCGAGGGCGTTTTTTGTGAGCCCGCGTCGGCGGCCTCGGTTGCCGGTCTGTTGGCACACGGAGCGCATGGCCGGGTCGTCTGCGTCTTGACCGGCCACGGCCTCAAGGACCCGCAGACCGCGATGGACCGCGCCGCGTCGGTGGTTCCGTGCGAGCCGGACATCGAGAACGTCGAGACGGCGGTCTTAGGGGGCGCGTGAACCGCCGTCGCACCGTCCGCGTCCCGGCCTCGTCGGCCAACCTCGGCCCGGGCTACGACGTGCTCGCGGCGGCGCTATCGCTGTCGCTCGAACTGGAGGTCGAGGAGACCGGGACGTTCTCGGTCGAGTCCGACACCCCTGGCGTCCCGCTCGACCGCGACAACCTCTGCGTGCGCGCCTTCGAGCGGCTGCACTCGGCGGATGGGATCTCCTTCCGGATCCGTTCTGAGATCCCGGCCTCAGCGGGGCTCGGCTCGAGTGCCGCGGCAATCGTCGCCGGCCTGACTGCTGCCGATCACCTTTTCGAGCTCGACGCGCCGCTGCTCGAGCATGCGATCGCGCTCGAGGGCCATCCCGACAATGTCGCGGCGGCGCTGCTCGGCGGTTTTGTGATCTGTACCGACGACGATGCCGTGCGGCTCGAGCCACCCGCAGGGCTCGAGGGCGTCCTGGTCACGCCGCCACAGCCGGTCCCGACCTCGGAGGCGCGCGCCGCGCTGCCTGCCGAGGTGCCGATCGCCGATGCGGTCCACAACGTCGCGCACGCGTCGCTGCTGGTGCTCGGCCTCGCCAACGGTGACCTCGGGGCAATTGCGCGCGGGCTGTCCGACCGCCTGCACCAGGACCGGCGCGCGCACCTCTATCCACGGTCGATCGAGCTGATCGGCCAGGCCGGCGAGCTGGGGGCGCTCGGCGCGACGATCTCGGGGGCGGGCCCCACCGCACTGTTCTGGTGTCAGTGGGAGCAGACGGGCGCGGTGGTGGAGGGGCTGCGTAGGGTCGCTCCGGAGTGCGACGTCCGGCGGGTACGGTTCGTCGCCGCGGGGGCGGACGTGGAGGCGATCGAGTGACCGAGAAGCGATTGGAGGCGGCGGGCGGGGTCGTGATGCGCAAGGGGCCGGAGGAGACGGAGATCGCCGTCGTGCACCGCCCGCGCTACGACGACTGGAGCTTCCCCAAGGGCAAGCTCGACCCGGGCGAGACCTTCGAGGAGGCCGCGCTGCGCGAGGTCCGCGAGGAGACTGGCTTGACCTGCCGGCTCGGCCCCGAGCTCGCCTTCGCCCACTACAACGACAACAAGGGCCGTCCCAAGCTCGTCCGCTACTGGCTGATGGCCGTCATCGAGGACCCCGGCTTCGAGCCAAACGATGAGGTCGACGAGCTGCGCTGGCTGACGCCCGCCGAGGCGACCGAGCTACTCACCTACTCGCGCGACCGCAACCTGGTCAAGACGCTCTAGTAGCCGGCTCGGCGGGGAAGCGATCGGCCCAGGGGGCGATCTGCTCGAGCTGGCGGGCGACCTGGAGCAGTAGCGCCTCGCCGGCTGGCTGGCCGACGATCTGGGCGGCTGTCGGCAGGCCGTCGCCACCCTGGAACAGCGGTACTGACACGGCCGGCTGACCGGTCAGGTTGAACATCGGCGTGTAAGGGGTGAACTCGGTGGCGCGCCTGAACTGGTCGGCGGAGTCCGGCGCGGTCGGGTCGATCTCGGCGTGGGTGACTGGCCGCTGGGCGAGGGCGGGCGTCACTACGAGGTCCCAGTCGGCCCAGGTCGCGACAACGCCACGAGCGAATGCCTGACTGGTGACCAAGGCGCCGATGTAGGCCGGCGACGGAATGCTCTGGCCCATCTCGTAGAGCCACATTGACAGCGGCTCGATGTTGTCGGCGGTCGGCTGATTGCCGGTCACGATCTGGCCGTGCATCACGCTGGCGGCGACGTTCGCGGCCCATAGAGCGGTGAAAACGCCCACCAGCGCCTCCTCGGGAGGAAACGGCGATGGGATCTCCTCGACGTAGTGGCCGAGCTGCTCGAGCAGCTTCGCCGCCTCGCGCGCCCCGCGCTCGCACTCCGGGTCGAGCGGGGCATCGACCGGCATCTCCGTGATCAGCGCGATCCGCAGCTTGCCCGGGTCGCGCTTTGCCAGCTCGGAGAACGGCGCCTCCGGCGGCGGCGCCCAGGTTGCGTCGCCGAGCTCGGGGCCAGCCATCAGGTCGAGCAGCGCCGCGACGTCCTCGGTCGTGCGCGCCAGCACCCCGTCGGTCGAGAGGAAGTGATCGCCGAGATCGGGAGCGCGCGAGATCCGCCCACGCGCCGGCTTCAGGCCAAGCAGCCCACAGCAGGCAGCCGGAATGCGGATCGATCCGCCGCCGTCACTCGCGTGGGCGATCGGAACCGCGCCACAGGCCACAGCGCCGGCCGACCCACCGCTCGACCCGCCGGTCGTCCGCTCCGGATCCCACGGATTCCGCGCCGGACCAAACCGCCGCGGATTCGTCACCGGCGTTATCCCAAACTCAGGAGTCTGGGTCTTGCCCACGATCACGAACCCCGCCTCTTTGAGGCGACGCACCTGCTCATAGTCGTAGTCCGGCGTGAACTCGTCGAGCAGATCAGACCCCTGAGCCATCCGCAGCCCGGCGACTGGTGTGAACAAGTCCTTGATCGCGATCGGAACTCCCGCAAACGGTCGCCCGTCACCCGGCCCGATCGCATCCGCCGTCGCCAACGCGTTCTCACCGTCGACCAGCGTCCAGTGATTCAGCTCCTCCGTTGCCTCGATCCGGTCGAGCGAGGCCTCGACGAGCTCGCGCGACGTGACGTCACCCGAACGGACCATGGAGGCCAGCTCGGAGGCTGGCTTGAGAAGCAGATCGGACATGAGAGGGACAGTAACTGGCTGGTTAGCCAGGGGGTAGGGGTTCGCGCGGTGGCGCTCCTGTGGGGCATCCTTGAGGACCGTGTTCGCGCCGGGCGGTTTGAGGGCGCTGTGGCGAGCTTGGCTAGCAGCTCCGCCTGGCTGTTGGGCTGGGTAGGGCGGCGAGCGGTGTCGCTGGTTGCCGGGAGCGGCCGCCTCGCATTGGCCCCGGCACTCAGTTGGACGATTGTGCGTGTTCTGACCCCAACAATCCTTCGTTGAGATGAAAGCCGGATTGGGCTCAGCTACAAATGAAGGATTGTTGGGGTCAGGGCCCTACGAAAGGTTCGCCGGGTACGCAGCCGATCTTGAAGTACTGCTGAGAACCACGACGAGCGAGGACCGAACGGCTCTGCGAACACCACTTCACCGCACGCCGCCCTACCCAGCCGAACAGTCGCGTGGAGCAGCATCGCCCACTCGCCACAGCGTCCCTCTAACTGCCATCCAGAAGCCGGTCCTCAAGGACGCTGCACAGGAGCGCGCCGCGGCTAAGCGGCCGGCGCCAGCTCCGCCCGCAGCTTCTTCAACGCCTTGCGGTCATCGTCACGGCCGAGACGCACAAGAACCTCGTCCGCCAGCGACAGATAGTCCGCGCCGAGGTCCGGGCGGTGGTCGACGATCGAGATGGCACGCTCGGCGGACTCGGCATAAGCCACGGACCGCCGGATCGGTGTGTCGAAGATCTTGTCGCCGTAGCCGTCGCGCAGCTGCTCGAGCGCCTCGCGGGCGTGGACGGTGCGCATGTCGGCGATGTTCAGCACGGCGCCGAGCCACTTCAGGTCGGGACTGAGCCCGCGCGCGGCCTCGACGACCTCGAGCGCCTGCTCGACGCCCTGGAGCGAGAAGTACTCGGCCTCGGTCGAGATCAGCGCGTAGTCGGCCGCGACGAGCGCGTTGACGGTCAGCAGGCCGAGCGACGGCGGGCAGTCGATCAGGATCAGGTCGTAGTCGTCGGCGACCTCGCCGAGCGCCCGCCGTAGGACCATCTCACGGCCGATCTTGCCGCTCAGCAGCAGCTCGGACTCGGCGAGGTGGATGCTGGCTGGAAGAACGTCGGAATGGATCGACTCGGACGCCTTCGACCGATCGGCGAGAACGTCGGCGAGTGTTGGCTCAGGCGCGTCGCCGACCGCGAAGTAATCTGTCAGGTTGCCCTGGGGGTCCATGTCGACGGCCAGCACCCGCAGGCCGATGCGCCTGAAGACGTCGACGAGGGTGCGTGTAGTCGTCGTCTTGCCGGTGCCGCCCTTCTGTGACAGGACGGTGATCGTGGTTGACATCGGCGCCGACGATACAGAGGAGGTGGGATAAGATTTCCGGTCCTTACTCACGCGTGCCTGCTGGGCGATACGCGCGACCCGGAGGAAGGACAGATGCAGGATCCCGCCTACCCGCCGGGCGACAGGGGAAAGATCCTCCCGTCAGCCAGCGGGCTACATGACCAGGAGTACGAGCACGACGCCTGCGGCGTCGGCTTCGTCGCGCGCTTGCACGCGCCGGCCTCGCACGAGGTCGTCGATCGCGCGCTGGACGTGTTGAACCGGATGGAGCATCGCGGCGCGGAGGGGGCCGATCCTGAGACCGGCGATGGCGCCGGCATCCTGATTCAGGTCCCCGACGCGTTCCTGCGCGCCGAGGTCGACTTCGAGCTGCCCGAGGCTGGCCGCTATGGCGTTGCGATGTGCTTCCTGCCGCGCAACGAGGACGACCGCGGGCGTGCCCGGCGGGCGCTCGAGCGCGCCGTCGAGGCGCAGGGCCTCTGGGTGCTCGGCTGGCGCGAAGTCCCGGTCGATCCGGACGCCTGCGGCCGCACCGCCGCCGCGTGCGCGCCGCACACCGCCCAACTGTTGGTCGGTGCGCCCGAGGGTGTCGCCGACCAGGACGCGCTCGAGCGCAAGCTCTACGTCGCGCGCCGCGCCGCCGAGCACGAGCTCGTCCCGGGATTCGCGATCCCGAGCTGCTCGTCACGGACGATCACCTACAAGGGAATGCTGATCTCGCCGCAGCTCCCGAAGTACTTCCCCGACCTCCAGGACGAGCGCGTCGTCAGCCGTCTGGCACTGGTTCACTCGCGCTTCTCGACCAACACCTTCCCGAGCTGGGAGCTGGCGCATCCGTACCGGATGATCGCCCACAACGGCGAGATCAACACCGTGCGCGGCAACCGCAACTGGATGCGCGCCCGTGAGGCGCAGCTCTCCTCACCGCTGTTCGGCGACTCGCTGTCCGACCTCGGCCCGGTGCTCGACGACCAGATGTCGGACTCTGGTTCGCTCGACGCCGCCTTCGAGCTGCTGACGCTCGGCGGCCGATCGATGGCACACGCGATCTCGATGCTGATCCCCGAGGCCTACCAGGGCCGTGGCGAGCTGCCGCCCGCCGTGAACGACTTCTTCGCTTATCACGCCTCGCTGATCGAGCCGTGGGACGGCCCGGCGGCGGTCGCCTTCACCGACGGCCGCGCGATCGGCGCGACGCTCGACCGCAACGGACTGCGCCCCGGACGCTGGCTGCACACCCACGACGGCTGGGTCGTCTTCGCCTCCGAGACCGGCGTGCTGCCAGTGCCGGAGGAGGACGTCGTCGGCAAGGGGCGTCTGCATCCCGGCAAGTTGTTCCTTGTCGATCTCGAGCGCGAGCGCGTCATCCCGGACGCCGAGCTGAAGCGCGAGCTCGCCGCCCGCCAGCCCTACGGCGACTGGCTTGCCGAGCGCGTCGTGCGGATCGGCGACCTGCCCGACAAGAGCCCGCGCGTGCCGCGCGTCGAGCCGCTGCTGGCGCGTCAGCTCGCCTTCGGCTGGAGCCAAGAGGACCTGCGCGTGCTGCTCGCGCCGATGGCCCGCGACGGCGTCGAGCCGACCGGCTCGATGGGTAACGACACCGCGCTGGCGGTGCTGTCGGACAACCGGCCGCCGCTGTTCTCCTACTTCAAGCAGCTGTTCGCCCAGGTCACCAACCCGGCGATCGACCCGATCCGCGAGTCGATCGTCATGAGCCTGCAGGCGTGTGTCGGGCCGGAGATCAACCTGCTCGGCGAGACGCCCGACCACTGCCACCAGCTCGTGATGCCGCAGCCGATCCTGCGCAACTCCGAGCTCGAGAAGCTGCGCCAGGTCGACCACGAGGTTTTCGAGGCGCGCTCGATCGACATCACCTGGCCGGTTCGCGACGGCGTTGGCGGGATGGAGCGCCGGCTCCAGGAGATCTGCAACCAGGCGTCGGAGCTCGTCGAAGACGGCGTGACGATCCTGATCCTCTCCGACCGCAACATCGGCCGCGAGCGCGCGGCGATCCCGTCGTTGCTCGCAACCGCGGCCGTCCACCACCACCTCGTGCGAGAGACGACCCGTCTGCGCTGTGGGCTCGTCGTCGAGACCGGCGAGGCGCGCGAGGTCCATCACATCGCCTGCCTGACCGGCTACGGCGCCGCCGCGGTCAACCCGTACCTGATGTTCGAGTCGCTCGGCAAGGTCCACCACGACGGCCTGCTGAAGCGCGACATTGGTCTCGACGAGGCCGAGGAGCACGTCGTCAAGGCGATCGGCAAGGGCCTGCTGAAGGTGCTTTCGAAGATGGGCATCTCGACGATGCGCTCCTACACCGGCGCGCAGATCTTCGAGGCGATCGGGCTCGACCTCGAGCTGATCGACCGGCACTTCACCGGGACACCGTCGCGGATCGCCGGCGTCGGCTTCGACGTGCTCGCCGGCGAGGCGCTCGACCGCCACCGGCGCGCCTACCCGGCGGCCGCCTCCGAGCTGCTGCCGTCCGGCGGCATCTACGCCTGGCGCCGCGACGGCGAGTTCCACGGCTGGAATCCGGAGACGATTGCCAACCTCCAGCATGCGGCGCGCGGCGAGGAGCCGGAGGCCTACGACCGCTTCAAGACCTACGTCAACGACGTTGCGGCGAAGAACTCGACGCTGCGCGGGCTGCTGCGCTTCGCCGACGAGGACATCGACCCGATCCCGCTCGACGAGGTCGAGCCGGCGGCGGAGATCGTCAAGCGCTTCAAGAGCGGCGGCATGAGCCTCGGCGCACTGTCGCCGGAGGCCCACGAGGGGCTCGCGGTCGCGATGAACCGGCTCGGCGGCAAGTCGAACACCGGCGAGGGCGGGGAGGATCCGGCCCGCTTCACGGACGAGCGGCGCTCATCGATTAAGCAGGTCGCCTCCGGCCGCTTTGGCGTGACGATCGAGTACCTGACCAACGCCGACGAGATCCAGATCAAGGTCGCCCAGGGCGCCAAGCCGGGCGAGGGCGGTCAGCTGCCCGGCCACAAGGTCGACGACTACATCGCCGGCCTGCGCCACTCGACGCCGGGCGTGACGCTGATCTCGCCGCCGCCGCACCACGACATCTACTCGATCGAGGATCTCAAGCAGCTGATCTACGACCTGCGCTGCGCCAACCCAAAGGCGCGTGTCTCGGTCAAGCTCGTGTCCGAGGTCGGTGTCGGCACCGTCGCCGCCGGCGTCGCGAAGGCGAACGCCGACCACGTCGTGATCGCCGGCCACGACGGCGGCACCGGCGCGTCGCCGCAGTCGTCGATCCAGCACGCTGGCATCCCGTGGGAGATCGGACTGGCGGAGACGCAGCAGACGCTGCTCAAGAACGACCTGCGCTCGCGGATCGTCGTCGAGACCGATGGCCAGATGCGCACCGGACGCGACGTGATGGTCGCGGCGCTGCTCGGCGCCGACGAGTACGGCTTCTCGACCGCCCCGTTGATCGCGCTCGGCTGCGTGATGATGCGCGTCTGCCACCTCAACACCTGCCCGGTCGGAGTGGCGACCCAGGACCCCGAGCTGCGCGCGCGCTTTGCCGGCGAGCCCGACCACGTCGTCAACTACCTCGTGATGGTCGCCGAGGAGGTGCGCGAGATCCTCGCTTCGCTCGGCCTGCGCAGCATCGACGAGGCGATCGGTCGCACCGACCTACTGGTCGCCGACGAGAAAGTCGACCACTGGAAGGCGCGCGGCGTCGATCTTCGCGCACTGCTGGTCGTGCCCGAGGAGGCCGCCGACGGCCGTCCGCGGCATAACACGCGCCGCCCCGAGCCGGTGCTCGACGACGCGATCGACCATGAGCTGATCGCGGCCTGCGCGCCGGCGATCGAGCGTGGCGAGCAGGTGCAACTCGATCGCGCGGTCGAAAACAAGAACCGCACGGTTGGTGGGCTGCTGTCGAACGCGATCGCGCTTCGCCACGGCGCGAACGGCCTGCCGGTCGGGACGATCGAGATCGCGCTGCGCGGCTCGGCTGGCCAGAGCTTCGGTGCCTGGCTCGCACCCGGCGTGACGCTGACGCTCGACGGCGACGCCAACGACTACGTCGGCAAGGGCCTGTCCGGCGGCACCGTCGTCGTGCGGCCGGCGCCCGAGGCGGGTTTCGCCGCCGAGGCGAACGTGATCGTCGGCAACACCGTCCTCTACGGCGCGACGATCGGCAAGGCGTTCTTCCGTGGCCTCGCCGGTGAGCGCTTCGCGGTCCGCAACTCCGGCGCCCATACCGTCGTCGAGGGCGTTGGTGACCACGGTTGCGAGTACATGACCGGTGGCCGCGTCGTCGTGATCGGCCCGACCGGGCTCAACTTCGCCGCCGGCATGAGCGGCGGTGTCGCCTACGTGCTCGACGTCGACGGCGGCTTCGCCGGCCGCTGCAACATGGAGCTCGTCGAGCTCGAGGTCCCGGCGCCCGACGATCTCGAAGAGGTTCGCGCGTTGATCGCCGAGCACGCCGAGCGGACCGGATCGCCGGTCGCGAGCGGGCTGCTCGAGAGCTGGGATGAGTCGGCGACACGCTTCGTCAAGGTGATGCCGCGTGACTACAAGCGGGCGCTCGCCGAGCTGGCGGAGGCCGAGCAAGCGCTCGCCGACGCAACCGACAGCGAGCTGGGGGCGCCGGCCTGATGGGCGAGCTGGGCGCGTTCCTGCGCATCCACCGCGTCGGCTTCGACAAGCGCGACCCGAGCGAGCGCGTGCATGACTACAAGCAGTACTTCGAGCTGCCCGACGACGAGACGCTGCAGGAGCAGGGCGGTCGCTGCATGGACTGCGGCGTCCCGTTCTGCCACGAGGGCTGCCCGCTCGGCAACCCGATCCCCGAGTGGAACGACCTCGTCTACCAGGGCCGCTGGCGCGACGCCGTCAATCTCGCCCACACGACGAACAACTTCCCGGAGTTCACCGGCCTGATCTGCCCGGCGCCGTGCGAGTCGGCCTGCGTCCTCCAGATCAACGACGACCCGGTGACGATCGAGCAGCTCGAGCTTGCGATCGCGACGCGCGGCTTTGACGAGGGCTGGATTGCTCCGAAGCCGCCAGAGCGCCGTACCGAGCGCAGCGTCGGGGTGATCGGCTCCGGTCCCGCCGGTCTGGCTGCGGCCCAGCAGCTGAACGGGCTCGGTCACACCGTCACCGTCTACGAGCGCGACGAGGCGCCCGGCGGCCTGCTGCGCTTCGGCGTGCCCGACGCAAAGCTCGAGAAGTGGATCATCGACCGCCGGTTGAAGCTGCTCGAGGAGGAGGGGATCATCTTCGAGTGCGGCGTCGATGCCGGCCGCGACATCTCCGTCGAGGAGCTGCGCAGCCGCCACGATGCGCTCGTTATCGCGATCGGCTCGCGGATGCCGCGCGGGCTCGACGTGCCCGGCTCGGAGCTGCAAGGCGTCCACCCGGCGATGGATTACCTCTACCAGCGCAACCGCTGGGTCGCGCGCGAGCAGGGCCGCTCGGCGGTCGAGCCGGAGCCCGGCGCCGAGATATCCGCAAAGGGCAAGCGCGTCGTCGTCGTCGGTGGCGGCGATACCGGCATGGACTGCGTCTCGAACGCGCTGCGCGAGGGCGCCGAGGACGTGCTGATGCTCGACGTCTACCCCGAGCTGCCGCCGTCCGGCCGTCTCGCCGGCAACCCGTGGCCGCTGCCGCCGAAGCGGACGCTGACCACCTACGCCCTCGACGAGGGCGGCGAGCGGCGTTGGGCTTCGCAGGTGACCGAGGTCGTCGGTCGTGACGGCCGTGTCGCCGGCGTCCGCGCACGCAAGGTCGAGGGAACCTCGTCACGCGATCTCAAGGCCGTTCCCGGCAGCGAGTTCGAGCAGGCGGCCGACCTCGTGCTCGTCGCGATCGGCTTCACGCACCCGGAGCATGAGGGGCTCGTCGAGAACCTCGGCGTCGACCTCGACAGCCGCGGCAACGTGCGCGCCCCGGTCTACGGAACCTTCCTCGAGGGCGTCTTCGCCTGCGGCGACGCGCGGATCGGGCAGTCGCTCGTCGTCACTGCGATCGCCGAGGGACGCCGTTGCGCCCGAATCGTCGACCGTCACCTCGGCGGCACCGGAATCGCCCTGCCCGTCCGGGCCGAGGAGATGTTCGCCTACGAGGACGACGATCCCGGCTCGCTGCGCCACCAAGCGGAGACCGCCGGCAACGTCACCGTCGGCGACGCCTTCTGGGCCGGCCCGCGCGACCCCGCTTAGACCGGCAGGGAACACCCGCGGCGTGGCGAAGACGGCTCTATGCCCGATATCGCTGGAATCTTGGTGCGCAAGAGCGTTGGAGCGCTGTCCAGCGGACGCTCTCACTGCTCATCCTGCCGCCGCACGCCGCTCGTCGGCGAGCGGTTGCATGAGACCGATGCCGGCCGCCAGCTTTGCGAGCTCTGTCTGGTCAACGCGCCGGCCAGCGATCGCCACGTGATCAGCGTCAAGCGGATCCACGCCTCCGAGCGACACCTCCCGGTTAGGCCACGCATAGCGGCTTAGCCGCCCAGACTCGTAGAATCTGGCGCCGATGCGCCAGGTGACTGTCCATACCGTGATTTCCGCGCCGCGCGAGGAGATCTTCGACTTTGTCTCCGACCTGTCGCTGCGGCCGGCCTACTGCGACCACTATCTGCGCGAGTTCCGGCTCGCCCGCAACAACCCGCGCGGAGTCGGCGCGGCGGCGCGCTTCCGGCTCGACGGGCCGCTGGCCAAGGAGTGGGCGGAGATCGAGATCAAGGTCTGCGATCGGCCGAAGCGGATCGTCGAGGAGGGGCGGGTCGGCCGGCTGGGTCGCTCGCGGCTGGTGGCGGTCTATGACTTCATCCCTGAGGCGGCCGGCACCACGCGCGTCGAGCTGACGACCTACAGCGAGCCGGCGACGATCTTCGACAAGTTCAAGCAGACGGGCGCCCACGGCTGGGTGCGGCGGCGCTCGCGCAAGGCGCTGCGACGACTGCGTGACATCTTCGAGACCCAGCGCACGGGAGACCTGCCGCGGGCGACGATCGGTGGCGCCGACCCGGGCAAGGCCCCACGCTTCGGCGACCACGTCCCATCGGGACATAGCGTCGCCGTCGCTGACAGGTAGACTGCCCGCCGCCGATGGCCCTCCGCAACCGAACCCTCGCTGCCTGTGCGCTCGCGCTGACCCTCGCCGGGGGGCTTTCCGCGTGCGGCGCCGACCACGAGTCGATCGGCGTCGAGGAGCCGGCCCGCGAGGGACTGTCGGTCGACATCGGCGGCCTCGACTACAACGTCTTCATTACCCGCGAGCTGAATATCGCGATCACGCCGGACAAGGACTACTACGAGGGACCGCCCGCCAAGCCGGGCAACAACCTCTTCGGCATCTTCCTGCGCGTCTGCAACCCGAGCGAGTCCGAGACGCTCGAGAGCGCGTCTGAGTTCATCGTGACCGACAACCAGGGCATCGAGTTCGAGCCGATCGAGCTCCCTGAGGACAACGCCTTTGCCTACAACGCCCGTGAGCTGACCCCGGGCGCCTGCATCCCCGAGGACGGCAGCGTCGCCCAGCAGGGCCCGACCGCCGGCTCGATGCTGCTGTTCGACTTCCCGCTCGAGAACACCGAGAACCGTCCGCTGGAGCTGGAGATCACCAGCCCCGGCGCGCCTGGCCATCCGGCCGAGACGAAGCGCTTCCACCTCGATCTGTAGCGCTCGTCGCCCGCGACTTGTTTAGGGCTCGCCCACGCGGGGATCGCTGATGGCGTGTCGGATTCAGGAGCCAACTCTGCGGGTGAGGTGAACCGCCCGCTCGGGGCCTACGTCACGCTGATGGCAGCCTTCGTGGCGCTTGTCGGAGGGTTTGCGGCCTGGCTGCGGCGCTCTGGACACGATCTGCCCAAGCGGCCGTCGGCAGTGGACCTGGTGCTCGTAACCGTGGCGACGCAGAAGACGTCGCGGCTGCTCAGCAAGGAGCGCATCACCGCTCCCGTGCGTGCTCCGTTCACAGAGCTCGAACCTGACGTTGGTGCGGACGGCCCCAAGGAGACCGCGAGCGGCGACGGGCTGCGCCGAGCCCTCGGCGAGCTGATCGGGTGTCCCCACTGCCTCAGTCTTTGGATCGCCACGGCGTTTACCGCCGGTCTGATTGCCGCACCCCGTTCGACGCGCTGGACCGTTGCGGGCCTCGCCGTCGTCTCCGGCTCCGACGTCTTACAGATTGCCTACCGGCGTTTCCAGAGCAGCAGCGACCGCTAGCCGAAAGTCGCGGCTAGCGCTTCAGACCCGCCACGAGGACGCCTTGGGCGGCCGGGGCGGCGGTGGCGCCGCCGGCGCCGTTGCGGACGAGTAGGACGGCGACGACGATCCGGGGCTTGCCGGCCGGGGCGTAGGCGGTGAACCAGGCATCGGTGTTGGTGGGGTCGCCGTCGCGTAGCGCGGCCTCAGGGTCCTCGCCGCGGGTGTCGCCGAGCTCGGCGGTGCCGGTCTTGCCGGCGACGTCGACGCCCTCGACCCGGGCGAGCGTGCCGGTTCCGTAGTCGACGACGCCGATCATCAGCTTCTCGACTGTCTTAGCGATGTCGGCGGGAATTGCCCGGATGCCGCCGGCGCGGCTCGAGCGCGGCGTCAGCGTCGGCCGCATGCGGACGCCGCCGTTGGCGATCGTCTGGGCGACCGTGGCCATCTGCAGCGTCGTCGCGAGTGTCTGGAACTGGCCGATCGCCGTCGAGCCGACCTCGAGCGGGCTGACGATCGCCGAGGCGTCGGGAATCGTGCTCGGCAGCGCGCCAGGGATGCCGGGATCCTCGTTCCAGCCGAAGTCCTCGGCCTCCTCGACCAGCCGCTGCGCGCCGACCTCGACCCCGAGCGGCGCGAAGACGGAGTTGCAGGAGTGGGCGAAGCTGTTCGCGAAGTCGCCGCCGCAGGACTCGCCGCTGGCGTTCTCCAGCTCGACGCCGTCGATCGTCGCGGCGGTCTCGATCGGGAACTCGTCCGAGAGCTTGACCTTGCGGGCCTCGAGCGCCGCGGCGGCCGTCACGATCTTGAACGTCGATCCCGGCGGCTGGGGTGCCGAGAATGCAACGCCGGCGAGCGCGAGGATCTCGCCGCTGCGTGGGTCGAGCGCCGCTACCCCGCCGAGCCGGCCGGCCAGCGCGACGTCAGCGGCCTCCTGGACGCTGGTATCGATCGTCGTCTTGACCGGCTTGCCCGGTTGCGGCTTGCTGCGCGCCAGCACGCGGCTGCCGGCGAGCAACTCGCCGCCCGGCTGGCCGGCGAGCTGGTCCTCAAAGACCCGCTCGAGCCCGCTTACGCCGACGGGCGTGCCCTCAGGAAAGCCTCGCGAGTAGAGCTTCTCTTGCTCAGCCGTGTCGGCTGGCGCCTCTAGCGCACCGGCGATCGAGGACGCTACGGCGAGCGGTGAGCTGCGGCCGTCGGCGGGTCCCTCAGCCAGCACCTCCCCGCCGGCGGTCAGCAGTTTGGCGCGCTCCGGCGCGGTTGTGCGACGGCTCAGCGCGACGCCGGGCGCCAAGCCAGGGAAGACGAGGTGGGGGCGCCAGTCGACGGTGCCGCCGACTACCGATAGCTCGACCTCGCCCGCGACCGGACCGAACGCGGCCGTGTGGGCTGTTACAGGTAGGCGCGCAACCTCGCCGTCGGCATCGGGATCGGCGATCGCCAGCCGCCGGGTCGTGGCTGTCGCGGCCGCGCCGTCGTACGCGGTGGCGAACTGCTCACGCGAGATCGCGGCGCGCGCGTCGGCCGACAGCAGGCGGTGCATTGCGGCGTAATCCTCCTTCTGCCAAGCGGCAGAGAAGGCGCGTGCGACGCGCTCGGTGTCGGAATCATGGCCGCCGCCAACGGTCAGGCCGAGGATGAAAGCCAGCACGGCGAGCACCGCCGCGGCGGGCAGCGCACGGTGGGTCAAACGCCGCCGTCGCTCGAGGGTCAGGTCAGCCGGCAAGGTGGGCGGGAGGCTACCGTCCAGCCCCCATGACTCCGCTCGACTGGATCATTGTTGTCTTCGCGGCAGGGATGATCGTGGCCGGCTACGGGCGCGGTCTGGTCGTCGGTGGACTGGCGCTGCTCGGCTTCGCGATCGGCGCGTTCGCCGGTGCGCGGATCGGTCCGATGCTGCTCAACGAGGGTTCTGCCTCGCCTTGGGCCCCGTTGGTGACGCTGATTTGCGTGGTGCTGCTCGGGACTTTTGTGGCGACCCTGCTCCAGGTGCTGGGGATTCAGATCCGGCACGGGCTGCGGGGGCCGCTCGGCGTCGCCGACGGGATCGGTGGGGCACTGCTCGTCGGGGCGTTGGCGCTCGGGATCGCCTGGATTCTCGGCGCCGTGGCGCTTCAGACGCCCGGCGCGCGCGAGCTGCGTGAGCCGATCCAGCGCTCGCTGATTCTGCGTGAGCTGAACGCTGTGTTGCCACCGTCAGGACCGATTCTGCGCGCGCTGGCACGCTTCGACCCGCTGCCGCGGCTCGCCGGGCCAGGGGCCAACGTCTCGCCGCCCGACGCGGCGATCGCGCGTGACCCCGAGGTGCGGGCGGCGGGCGAGAGCGTCGTGCGGGTACTCGGCACGGCCTGTGGGCTCGGCGTCCAGGGGTCGGGCTGGATCGCAGGCGATGGCGTCGTCGTGACCAACGCCCACGTCGTTGCTGGCCAGGACGACACCGTCGTCGATATCGGTGGCGATGGTGGCGAGCTCGACGCCGAGCCGATCTGGTTCGACGTTCGCAACGACGTCGCGTTGCTGAGCGTGCCGGACGCTTCCGGCACGGCGGCGCTGGGACTTGTCGAGGACCCGGACGAGGGAACCTCGGGCGCGGTACTCGGCTTCCCGGAGAACGGGCCATTCGACGTCCGTGCCGCCCGGCTCGGCGCGACACGCACCGCGCTCAGCCGCGACTCCTACGGACGCGGACCGGTCCAGCGTCCGATCACCACCTTTCGCGGTCTCGTGCGCTCGGGTAACTCCGGCGGACCGCTCGTCGACGGCAACGGTCGGGTGATCGGAACCGTGTTCGCTTCGGCGACCGAGTCGCGGCAGCCGGAGGGGTTCGCGGTGCCGAACGCGGTTGTCGCGGACGCGCTTGCAGAGGCGAGCGGCTCGGTCGATACCGGGCCGTGTGTCCATTAGGACCGGCCGGTCCGCTAGAAATCGCCTCTTGCGCCGCTTCTCCCTCCCTCTGGTTGCGATTGCCTCCGGGCTCGCCCTGACGCTGCTGGCGGCCTCTGTCGCCGAGGCCGCGGCCAAGCCGCCGAATCCCTGCCTCGACCGCGCTCAGCGGGCGAAGCTGAACTGCCCCGACTTCCAGATCAGCAAGCCGTTTGGGCTGACCGCCGATCCGTTCGTCTGGCCCGGCCACGTCGTGCTGCGCGCCGGCAACTCGATCAACAGCATCGGCCGCGGTCCCGCCGAGCTGCTCGGGATCCGTGACAGCCGCTACGGAATGCGCGGTCGCCAGCGGATCTACCGCCGCAATGGCGGCAGGATCGGCGTCACCACCGGCGCACGGCTGACCTTCAAGGCGATCCCCGGCCAGGGCAGCTACTGGAAGTACCTCTACGCCGCCAAGTTCGAGCTCTTCCGCCGTGACGGCGAGGGTCGCCGTGCCAACCGCGTGCGCCGGGGCCCGAAGGTCAGCTACTGCCTGCGCGATCTCGACCACAGCCGTCCGGGGCTGCCGCGCTCACCACGCAGCTACGTCTATCCCGCCTGCAACCAGTCGCTGAAGACGCGCAAGGTCACGCTCGGCACCTCGGTCGGCTGGTCGGACGTCTACCCGCCCGCCTACCACGAGCAGTGGATCGACGTGACCGGCCTGCGCGGCTGCTTCGACTACCTCCACACCGTCGATCCGCGCAACGGCATCTATGAGTCCAACGAGCGCAACAACGCGGCGTCGGTGACCGTTCGCCTGCCGTTCCAGCCCGGTCCGCAACGCTGCCCCGGTAAGTCGAACGCTCCGCCAGGCGGTGGCGACGACACCCCGGTCGCCCCCTACGACTACGGCTACTAGCTAGTTGATCGTCGGCGGTTGGTCGCCGCGGCCGGGAGGCGGGTCGGGGGCCGGTGGTGGCTCCTCGACCACGGGCGGCTCCTCGACGACCGGGTCGGGCTCGGGCTCGGGCTCGGAGACCGGCGGCGGTGTCTTGGTAGGCGTCCGGGTTTGGCGCTGGGTGTCGGGCGTCTGGGTCTCTGTCTGAGGTACTAAGGGCGGGGTGCCGCCGCCGGGTGGCGTGTCCTGCGGGGTCTCGGTGACGGCCTCGGCAGTGGGCGCGTCGGCTCCGGTCGACTTCTTGGGCTTTGACTTCTTCTTGGCGACCTTCTTCGCCGGCTTGTCGGCCGGTGGGTCGGCGACCGTCTCGACGGTCGTCGCCGCGGGCTCGGCGGGGGTCGGCGGGTCGTCCTGGCCGAGCACGGCCGTCGTGACGACGGCGAGCAGGGCGGCCGCCCCGAGGCCGGCGGCCGCGAGGAAGCGGCGGCGGCGCTTCTTGCCGGCCACTGGCTTCAGCGCCCGGTAGATCGACGGCATGCCGGGCTGGATGCCAGCCGGATCGTGCGCCACGGCGCGCTCGGCGATCGTCTCGCTCCAGTTGCTGCCGGTCAGCTCGGCGGCCTTCGCCAGCGTCTCCTTGAACAGCCACGGTGCTGCGGCGATTGGCGCCCACGCGCGGTAGGAGGTGCCGGCCTCCTGCATCGCCTCGAGGCCGAGACGGCAGGTGTGGCAGGTCGACATGTGGTTGTCGAGCCAGGTTGCGTCGTCGCTCTCGACGTCGAGCTGGCCGTCGTCGCGCATCGCGATCAGCGGCAGCGCGCGCTCGCACTCCGGCGAGGACACGGCGATCGAGGCGAGCGCTCCGCCGCGCAGCTCGTCGCGCAGGCCGATCCGGGCACGCGAGATCAGCTGGGCGACCGAGTTGCGGTTCATGTCCATGATCTCGGCGATCTCGTCGTAAGACAGCTCCTCGAGCTCGCGCAGCGCGAGCGCCTCGCGCTGGCGCTCTGGCAGGCGCTCGTTGGCGGCACGGATCTCGTCCTGCTGGGACTCGAGCAGCAGCTTGCGGTCGGGGTCCTCGCCCGGATCACCGGGGTCGAGGCCGAAGCCGCCGCCCGCGGCCGCCCCGATCGGCGCCGCGGTCTCCGGGATCGCGTCGCTCGGCTCGGCCCGCTTGCGCTTCTGCATCAGGTCGTAGCTGGCGTTGCGCGTCGCGGTGAAGAGGTAGGAACCGAAGACCAGATCGCGGCCCTCGAGCTTCGGCAGCCGCCGCATCACGTTGAGGAAGGCGTCCTGGACCGCGTCGGCGGCGTCGTCCTCCGAGGTGGTCAGGCGGTAGGCGAGGTTGTAGGCGCGCCGCTCGTAGCGCTCGTAGAGCGTCGCGAAGGCCCCCCCGTCGCCGGCCGCGGCGGCTCGCGCCAGCCGCGCCTCCTCGGCCGCCAGGGCCGCCTCGGTCGGGTCGCTCGTGGCAGCCTGCGCGGCCATCGGAAGGAAGGTAGCGCGCCCGCGTTCGTCGAGCCAGGACCGCCGCAACGACGGCGCCCGCGGGGAGAAGGCTGGATAGGTGGCTGGGGACAGCTGCATGTGTCTCTCCAACGGGCGTCGTCATGCGGAATTACGCCCTACGGCGGCCATCTGCGTATCGTGGGGGCCTTCATGGGCAAGACACTTGTAGTCGCAGAGAAGCCATCGGTCGCGCGAGATCTAGCGACCGCGCTGCCTGGATCCTTCACCCAGGGCAAGGACAAGGCCTTCCTCGAGGGCGACGACTACGTGATCACGTGGGCAGTCGGCCACCTCGTCGGGCTGGCCGAGCCCGATGCCTACGACCCGAAGCTGAAGAAGTGGCGCTTTGCCGACCTGCCGATCGTTCCGGACGAGTTCAAGCTGATCCCCAACGACGAGCGTTCGGCGAAGCAGCTGAAGGTGATCCACCGCCTGATGGCGCGCGAGGACGTCGACCTGATGATCAACGCCTGCGACGCCGGTCGCGAGGGCGAGCTGATCTTCGTCTACGTCTACGAGACCGCGAAGGTCCAGCCGCCCGTCAAGCGCCTCTGGCTATCGTCGATGACCCGCAGGGCAATCGAGGATGCGTTCAGTCGCCTGCGCGACGGCGGGGAGATGAAGCCGCTCGAGGATGCCGCCCGCTCGCGCTCCGAGGCCGACTGGATCGTCGGCATGAACGCGACCCGCGCGGCATCGATCCGTCTCCGCGCCGCCTTCGACGGCGCTGTCTCGCTCGGCCGCGTCCAGACGCCGACGCTGGCGCTGATCGCCCGCCGCGAGGAGGAGATTCGCGCCTTCAAGCCGGAGCCGTACTGGCTGGTCGAGGCGAAGTTCGCCGCATCCGGCGAGCGCAACTACACCGGCCGCTACTTGGGCGGCAAGCGGATCAAGGAGGACGAGGCCGCCAAGATCGTCGAGGCCGTCAAGGGCAACGACGGAACGATCTCCAAGCTCGAGAAGAAGAAGGAGACCGAGAAGGCCCAGCTTCTCTACGACCTCACCTCGCTCCAGCGCCACGCCAACACGCTGCACGGCTTCTCCGCCCGCCGCACGCTCGGCGCCGCTCAGAAGCTCTACGAGGAGCACAAGGCGCTCACCTACCCGCGTACGAACTCGCGCTACCTGACCGGCGACATGGTTCCCGACATCAAGGACGTCGCCGGGCTGGTCGGCCACAACCCGAGCTACAAGAAGGCGTCTGAGTACGTGGTCGGGTTGTCGGAGCTGCCGCTCGGCCGTGTGGTCAACGACTCCAAGGTCCAGGACCACCACGCGATCATCCCGACCAAGTCCGAGCACGACCTGTCGAAGATGGGCGCCGACGAGCTGAAGATCTACGACCTCGTCGTCAAGCGCTTCCTGGCCGTCTTCCACCCCGACGCGGAGTTCGAGCGCACGCGCGTCGAGACGACCGTCGAGGAGAACATCTTCCGCACCAGCGGCCGCGTGCTCGTGGTCGCCGGCTGGCGCTCCGTGTATGGGCAAGAGGTCCAGGGCGAGGGCAAGGACGAGGACGACTCCGGTGGCGACCAGATGCTGCCGAAGCTCGAGGCCGACGAGGTCGTCGCGACGCTCGAGGTCGAGTCGCTGCGCAAGGAGACCCAGCCGCCGCGCCGCTTCACCGAGGCCTCGCTGCTCGCCGCGATGGAGACCGCCGGCAAGGAGATCGAGGACGCCGACCTGCGCGAGGCGATGAAGGACTCCGGCATCGGCACGCCGGCGACGCGCGCCTCGATCATCGAGCGGCTGCTCGGCGTCGGCTACATCGAGCGCGACGGCCGCGCCCTGCACGCGACCGAGAAGGGCGTCCAGGTGATCCGCCTGCTCGGCCAGCACGCGCTGACCTCGCCGGAGCTGACCGGTGACTGGGAGCACCGCCTCGGCCTGATCGAGCAGGGCGAAGATTCGCGGCCGGCATTCATGAAGGACATCGCCAAGTTCATTGGCGACACCGTCGAGGAGCTCGACAAGCTCAAGGGCGTCAAGATCGAGCGCGCGAAGCTCGGTCCCTGCCCGGTCTGCGGCCGCGAGATCGTCGAGAATCGCAAGGGCTACTCGTGCTGGTCGCGCGAGGACCCGGGCTGCGGCTTCGTGATCTGGAAGCAGAAGGCGCGCAAGAACCTGCCGGTCTCGGTTGCCAAAGAGCTGATGGCGAGCCTTAAGGAGTCGCTCGAGCGCGGCGACGAGCCGCCGATCGGCCGCACCGCCAAGCAGGTCACGGGCTTCAAGGGCCGCTCAGGCCGCAGCTTCCGCGCGAAGCTGAAGATCGAGCGGCGCGAGGACGACGCGACCAAGTGGAAGGTCGAGTTCGACGAGGAGTGGGCGACGATGTCCGCCAAGGAGCGCGAGGAGGCCGCCGCCGCGGCCGAGGAGGCGATCGCGGCCAAGAACGGCGATGGCGACAGTGCCGCTCCCGAGATCGCCGAGCCCGAGCGCGCTGCTAGCTGAAGTCGTCGGCCTCGAGCGCGGTGACCAACCGTGGCGGGCCGCTGTTGTCCAGCCAGGCCACGCGGCCCGGCCAGTAGGGGTTCGACGAGCCGCTGCCGTCGAGGAACGAGTCCTCGAACATCCAGCTGCCGGTGTTGGTCAGCTGGGTGCCGCTGGGCAGCTGCCAGCCGTCGCCGTCGGAGTCGCCGGGCAGCGGGCCGGCGCGGTGGGTGTGGCCGAAGACGACGTGGTCGGCGGCGATGTCGAGCCGGTCGACGACGTCGGCCATCGCCGCGAGGGCGCCGTCGCGCAGTGCGATGGCTGAGATCTCAGAGCGGAAGGGGCCGAGCCCGGCGGCGTTGATCGCCGCGACGGCCGCTGGGATCGCGGCACGGCCGATCAGCGCGGCCCGCACACGGGCGTTGCGGCTGTTGCCGGCCCCGTTGGTCGTAAGCTTCCAGACGTTGCGCGAGAGGCTGTTGCGGCGCAGCGCGGGGTGGGCGCGTGCGTTCTGCGCCAGCGAGTGGGCGAGCGCGTAGATCGGCCCGAGGATCGCCTCGTAGTCGGCGGTGCTCTGCGGTCCATCAGGGCCAAGATGGGTGCCGAAGCGCTCGAAGCCGGCCGCGATCAGGCACTCGACGCGGGGCACTGTGAGATGCGCGTCGAGGTAGTGGCCGTGGGTCGCGTAGACGTCGTCGCGCAGCCAGACCCCGGGATAGGCGACGGTCAGCTCGCTGCGTGGCATCAGGCCGGCGACGCGATCGGCGAGGTCGCCGGGCCGCGGCGGATGGTCGCCGGCGATCGGCAGCGGCTCGATACCCGCTAGCCGCTCGCGCTCCAACGCTGGGGCGACGAGCTGGTGGTCGTGGTTGCCGGGAACGAGCACGACGGGTTTGCCGGCAGTCGCGTCGCCGATCGCACCGAGCACCGGCGCGATGTCGTCGAGAACCGCGGTTGCGGGGCGCTCGCGCAGCTCGATCAGATCCCCCAGGACCACGAGACGATCAGCCTGCTCGGCAACCTCCAGCAGCCGCTCCAGCACTCGCGGGCGACGCGCCAAATCGGCCTCGGACACGGTGCCGAGATGGAGGTCGGACACGATCGCCGTCGTCACTGTCGCCATCTTGGCAGCCGGAGGCTTCGGAGCGATAGCGGTTGCGGATGCGGTAGCGCCAGTCGGCGTCGTCCGAAAGGCTTGGTACGTTGCCGTTTCTATTCAGCGCAGGCGAGGCAGGAGGGTAGTTGTGAGGGTTCAGAGGCCGCTGTTGGCGGGAGGTCGTGTCGCGGCTGTGGCTCTCGGGTCGCTGTTGTTGGCGCTGTCGCTGGGCATGGTTTCGGGAGCCCAAGGGGAGGGCGGCCCGCAGGATCCGGCAAGCGAAATATCAGCTCGCCCGGTGTCCGCCACTGCCCAGATCTCCCACGAGGCGGTAGAGATGCGGTCGGCTGAGAGCCGCACCTACGTGCTGGAGGACGGTCGAATGCTGACCAAGGTCTTCGGCTCGCCCGTGAACTTCCGTGATGGGGACAAGACGTGGCGTGCGATCGACACCGACCTCGAGCACGACGGAGGCGCCGGCTATCGGATCGCCCAGGCGGATTTCGATCTCTCGCTGCCGGGCGCGCTCGGCGACGGTGGCGTGGTACGTCTCGCGCACGGTGGGCACGAGCTGTCGTTTGCGCTCGCGGGAGCATCTCGTTCGGTCGCCGAGGTCGAAGGATCGCGGGCCATCTATCGCTCGCTTCGTCCCGGCCTCGATCTTCGCTATGAGGCTCGTCCAAACGGCGTTAAGGAGTCGCTGATGCTTGCCGAGGCGGGTGCGTCAAATGGCCTCGACTTCGCCCTCGCTGCCGGCGACCTGACGCCTACCGTCACGGAGTCTGGTGGAATCGAGTTGCGCAACGGCAAGGGCGGCACGGCGTTCTCCATCGCGGCGCCGTTCATGCGCGACGCGCGTGGCGAGATCTCGCGCGACGTCGCCTATGTGTTGCAGCGCGCCGCGACCGGCTGGACGTTGTCCGTCCGTCCTGACCGCGCTTGGCTCGAGAATCCCGCGCGGCAGTTCCCGGTGGAGGTCGATCCGACCGTCTACGTCGGTCCGCAGGTGGACTGTCACATCGCCAGCGCGACTCCAACCACGAGTCTCTGTGGGGACACCGAGATGCAAGTCGGCTGGAACGGCTCGACGGACCGCCGTGCGCTGTTGAAGTTCGACGTGGCATCGGCGGTCCCTCAGGGCGCACGGGTCGAGGAGGGGTATGTCGCCCTCTATCTCCAGGGCAAGAGCACGAGCACCAACAAGCCGCTCGCGGTTTACCGCGCGACCTCGCCGTGGACGGGGCAGGCGAGTTGGACCAAGACCGACGGCACGACCTCGTGGACGACCGCCGGTGGTGACTTCGACGCGGCGAAGGAGTGGCGAACCTCGTGGATGGGCAATTCGGGCACGGGCTACTTCGTGTACTGGGCGATCGGCGAGCTGATCCAGGAGTGGGTCGACGGCGACGTCGCGAACCAGGGGGTCGTGCTCAAGGATCGCGACAACGCGACTTACAACAACGTGTTGCGCTTCGCCTCGTCAGAGCACTCGAACAGCGCCCGCCGCCCCTATCTCGGCATCACGTGGAGCCAGCGCGCGGGCGTGGAGCGCCAGTTCACCTTCGCCGAGCAGAAGCTCTCCGATCGCCTGGGAATTGCCGTCAATGTCGCCAACGGGAATCTCGTCCATCGGTCGGACGACCTGCGCATCGCCGGCACCGGGATCGACCTCGAGGTCGCGCGCTACTTCAACAACCGCACGCAGAGCCCTACGACGACATCGGGGCGCAAGGCGCAGCTGTCGATCGGCGGCGGCGTGATGCTGCTGTCCGAGGGCGGTGGCGATCGCATGCTGATCGGCCCGACGGGCTCGCGCCACGTCTTCCACTCGAAGCCCGACGGCTCGTTCAAGTCGCCGACGGCTATCGACGCGACGCTGGCTGCGGTGAGCGGCGGCTATCGGCTGACCTTCGACAAGACGGGTGAGATCTACCGCTTCGACAGTCCGGGGAACCTCACGGCGATCGAGGATCGCAATGGCAACGAGATCGGCTTCGACTACTCGTCGTGGGGTGTGGTCGACGACATCACCGACACCCAGGGACGGGTGATAGACGCGAGCTACGACGGCGACGGGAATCTCGCATCGCTGGAGGACCCCACCGGTCGCGACTGGCTCTACGACTACGACCAGTACGACCGCCTGACCGACTACACGGATCCTGGTGGCGGGGTCACCGAGTACTACTACCAGGGGCCGGACAACCTGATCGAGATCGAGGATCCGCAGGACACGGTCACGCGGATCGGCTACGACGGGGACAGCCGCGTGACGTCGATCAAGCGCGGCTACAACCGCTCCAACGGGAGCTACGTCGCCCAGACGACCTTTGCGTACTCGTCGCCCACGTCGCCGTGCGGGACTGGCGACATCGGCAAGACCGTGATGACCGATCCGCGCGGCAAGACCACCACCTACTGCCACGACACTGAGCTGCGCGTCACGAAGACGGCCGACGCCAACAGCAACGCGCGCACGGCGACCTACACCGCGAACTCGGACGTTGACACGGAGACCGCGCCGGGCTCCGCGCTGACCGACTTCGGCTACGACTCGCTCGGCAACTTGACGTCGAAGACCGAGCCGGCGGGCGAGGTCACCGCGTTCGAGTACGGCAGCGGAAGCCACCCCCGCCTTCCAACGAAGGAGACGTCGCCGCAGGGCGCGAGCTCCGTGTTCGCCTATGACGCCGTAGGCAACACCACGGCGGTCGCCGACGGCGGCTCGCCGACGCAGGTCGAGGAGAAGCTGGAGTACAACGGCCAGGCAGGCGGAAGCTGCTCCGGCGACGCCACAACCAAGCCGGGAACGCTGCGCTGCGTGATCGACGGTGAGGGCAACGAGACCCGTTACAGCTACGACGACGCGGGCAATCTGACGACGATCACGCCCGAGCCGCCGCTCGGCGAGACGACGATCACCTACGACGCGCTGAGTCGCGTCGACACCGTCGAGGACGGCAAGGGCCAGGTCGCCTCCTACAGCTACGACGCCCTGGATCGCGTCGTCGAGATCGACTACGGCGGCGGCGAGACCGTCAGCTTCGACTACGACGTCAATGGCAACCGGACCGAGCGCGCCGACTCGGTGCATGGAACGTCGGCGTGGGCCTACGACGTGCTCAACCGCCGGACCGCGGACGACCTGCCGTCCGGCGAGACCGACTACACCTGGGACGTCGCGTCGAACCTGACATCGCTGACCGATGTCGGGGGCGCCGTCACGTACCGCTATGACGACGTCAACCGGCTCGCCGACCTCGCCGAGCCGGGCGGGTCGTGCAGCTCGCCCGTTTCGCTCTGCACGACGTTCGGCTACACCGCGCGCGACCAGCGCGAGACGACGACCTACCCCAACGGCGTCGAGCAGACCGTGACCTACGACGCTTCCGACAAGCCGACCCGTGTCGAGGCGCTCGACGGCGCGACGGTGCTCAGCGACTTCACTTACGACTACGACGAGCCGTCGCCGGGGACCCGCCACACGAAGCTGCGTCAGTCGGTTACCGACCAGGACGGCAACGAGACGACCTACTCCTACGACTTCCTCGACCGCTTGACGAGCGCCGTCAAGCGCGACGGCGCGGACGCTGTCGTCGACGAGCGTTCGTACGAGTACGACCTCGCGTCCAACCGGACGCAGCAGGTCATCAATGGAACGACGCGGAGCTTCGCCTACAACGCGGCGAATCAGCTCTGCTGGGCCTACACCGGTGTATCCGCAGCCGAGTGCGAGTCTCCGCCGAGCGGTGCCGTCACCTACAGCTACGACGCCAACGGCGACACCACCGCGAGCAGTGCCGGCTGGGACTTCGGCTACGACGATCGCGCGCGTGCGACGAACCTGACCTGGCCCGGGGAGAGCCTCGCGATCGACTTTGGACGGTCCGCGGCCGACCGCTCCGGGAGCGGGGTGGCCGGCGGCGAGCGCCACAACACCCTCCTCGGCCTCTCGCGCGAGGACACGACCTCCTGGACCAGGGATTCCTACGGTGCGCTGATCTCGCAGCGGGCCAGCGGGGGAGACCGCCACTACTACCTCAGCGACGCGCTCGGATCGGTCGTCGGTCTCACCGACGCGGGCGGAGACCTGACACGCAGCTACGAGTACGACGCGTTTGGCAGGCTGCGCGGCAGCTCGGGAGACACCCCGAACCCGTTCATGTTCGCCGGCGAGTATCGCGAGCCCGAGAACGACGTCTACCGGATCGGCGACCGCTTCTACGCAGCCGCGCTCGGCCGCTGGGCGCAGATCGATTCGGTAGATCGCGCGGGAGACCTCCAGGGTGGAAATCGGTACTTGTACGAGGGTGCCGATCCGGTGAATACGGGCGAAACGACCAGTGCTTCCGAGGATGAGGCCGAAGGCGTGGCAGTCGAGCGCCACGTTGAGTTCGAGGCTCCCCCTGAGGAGCCGGACGAGCCCGAGGAGCCGGAGGAGCCTGAGGCGCCACCGCTCTCCGAGACCGGCGTCACGCCGTTGCACGAGGCGACCGAGTTCCTCTACACCGGCGCCGATCCACAGCAGACGGGTGTCGCGCCTGGAACCGTCGAGCCCGAGCGGGTCGCCGTGATCCGAGGGATCGTCCGGAACGTGGCCGGAGGTGCTCTCGCCGACGTCGAGGTGGCAATCGCGGACCACCCGGAGTACGGCGTCACCACGACTGATGAGAGCGGCAAGTTTGCGATGGCGGTCAACGGTGGCGGTCAGCTGACCGTTCGCCTTGAGCACGAGACCTACTTGACCGTCGACCGCTCCGTCGACGTGCCGTGGCAGGACTACGTATGGGTCGACGACGTGGTCATGACGGCTCTCGATCCCAACGCCAACGTGATCGACCTCTCATCTCCGCTGTCGCCGCAGCAGGTCGCGCGCGGAAGTGTCGAGACCGACGCTGACGGCGCTCGCCAGGCGACGTTGATCGTCCCGGCTGGCACTAGCGCGGAGATGGTGATGCCCACCGGAACGGAGCTTCCGCTCGAAGAGCTGACCGTGCGCATGACGGAGTACACCGTCGGCGAGAACGGCGAGCAGGCTATGCCGGCGGACCTGCCGCCGATGAGCGGCTACACCTACGCCGCGGAGTACTCGGTCGATGAGGCAATGGCTGCCGGCGCCGTCGAGGTGCGCTTCAGCCAGCCGCTCGCCAACTACACCGAGAACTTCATCGGCTTCCCGGTCGGAAGCGAGATTCCGACCGGCCACTACGATCGACAGCGCGAGGCGTGGGTATCGGACCCGAACGGCCATGTCGTCGAGATCCTGTCGGAGTCTGCCGGCATGGCCGTCCTCGACGTCACGGGGTCCGGCCAGCCGGCTACGACCGGGGAATTGACCGCGCTGGGGGTGACCGACGCCGAGCGCACTGAGCTCGCTGACCTATACGAGCCGGGTGCGACGTTGTGGCGTGTGCCGATGGAGCACTTCACGCCCCAGGACCACAATTGGCCTTGGGCCCCAGACGAAAGTGCGGTGCCTCCTGACCGAAGGCTTCCGCCGCCGCCACCGGACCGCTCGTGTACGAGCGGGGGGTCGGTGATCGAGTGTGAGAATCAGGTCCTTGGCGAGAACCTGCCACTGGTTGGAAGCGAGCAGCAGCTTCACTACCGCAGCGATCGAGTGCCCGGTCGCGTAGCCGCTCGGACTATCGACATACCGCTGGTTGGCGCCAGCGTGCCGGCAACGCTGGCACGGATCGACCTCACGGTGGAGATCGCCGGGCAGCGTCTCGAGGAGAGCTTCGAGCCTCTGGCAGACCTCGACTACTCCTTCGTCTGGGACGGGCGCGACGGCTTCGGGCGCCGCGTGAACGGCGCTCAGCTGGCGACGATCGAGATCGATTACATCTACGACCTGATCCGGTACCTGGAGCCGGAGGGCTGGGCCAGGGCATGGGGACGCCCCGGCCTTCCGATCGTCACGACCCCTCGGCCGCGAGAGATAAGCCTCAGCCAGAGCATGACCACGACGCTCGGGGCCATCGAGCAGACTCCGAGCGATCTCGGCGGCTGGTCGTTGAGCGGTCATCACCGGTACGACCCGATTGGACGCGTCCTGTATCTCGGTGACGGCCGGCGCAGGAGCGCCGACAACATCGGCGTGCTGGCCCGGCGCGTCGCGGGCCAAGTGGGCGATCCTGAAGAGTCGACGGGCGACGGCGGTCCAGCTCGCGAGGCGGCGATGGGATATCCGGAGGATCTCGACGTTGCAGCCGACGGAAGCGTCTATTTCGCCGATTCCAACAACGCGCGGATCCGGCGGATCGCACCCGACGGCACCATCGACACTGTCGCGGGTACCGGCGAGTTCCGCGATTACGGCGAGCTAGCCGGTGACGGCGGTCCGGCAATCGAGGCTGAGCTCAACTATCCGTATGGCCTGGACGTCGCGCCCGATGGGTCCGTGTACTTCACCGACTGGAATCGCGTGCGCCGGATTGACCCGGCGGGAATCATCACGACCGTCGCCGGCAATGAGGTCGATTCGTTCGATCCCGGCTTCGCCGGTGACGGTGGGCCGGCGATCGATGCGAACTTCGACGTGCTGGACGGGATCGCCGTGGCGCCGGATGGTTCCTTCTACGTGATCGACTACTACAACCATCGGCTTCGCCACGTCGGGACCGACGGGATCGTCGAGACCATCGCGGGAACCGGCACGCCGGGCTTCTCGGGCGATGGTGGCCCCGCCTCCCAAGCCCAGCTCGATTCGCCGGAGGCCGTTGAGATCGCGCCTGACGGCAGCGTCTACATCGCCGACGAGGGCAACCACAGGGTCCGGCGGATCGGCACCGACGGCGTCATCGAGACTGTCGTCGGTGGGGGAACGGGGACTGTTGGGGTGCCAGCCACCGAGTCGAATATCTCGGGCCCAGGAATCGCGATCGCCTCCGATGGCACCCTGCTGATTACCGACGTCGGCTACGTGTACGCCGTTGCAGGCGACGGCGTGATCCGGAAACTGGGAGGCGCGCCGTGCTCCAGTCCCGATCCGTGCCCAGGAGACGTTGGAGATGGCGTGGCCGCACGTGACGCAGATCTCGGATGTCCCGTCTCGCTGGCGTCCGGCCACGAGCGCGACATCTACGTCAGCGACATCTGCTACCACACGATCCGCCGCCTCGAGCCGGCCCTACCGGATTTCGACTCGACCGAGATCGCCATTCCCTCCGAGGACGGCTCCGAGCTCTACGAGTTCGATGCGACCGGAAGGCACTTGAGCACCGTGGACGCGCTCACGGGTGGCACGCTTTACAGCTTCAGCCACGACAGTCAGGGCCGTCTACTAGCCATCGAGGACGGAGACGGCCTCGAGACGATCATCGATCGCGGTCCAACGGGAGCGCCGACAGCGATCGATGCGCCCTTTGGCCAACGCACCACACTGGACCAGGATGGGAACGGCTATCTCGCATCGATCGTCAACCCGGCCGACGAGGAGATGGCCCTCGGTTACGGTCCGGACGGCCTGCTGGCTTCGCTGACCACGCCCGAGGACCACGAGACGAGCTTCACCTACGACGCCGCTGGCCGGCTCACTCGTGACACCGACGCAGCTGGCGGGTTCAAGGACCTCACGCGGCTGGCCGCGGATGACCGCACGGAGGTCACGCTGACGACGAAGCTCGGCAGAGCGTCCAAGTACGAGGTCGAACGGCTGCCCGACGACGACATACGGCGCACATGGACCGATCCTTCCGGCTTGGAGCGTTCACTGCTGATCCGTGGCGACGGCAAGCTGGAGGGCGCGAGCGCGGATGGCGTAGCCACCGAGAGCGAGACCGGTGCCGACCCGCGTTTCGGCGCGCAGGCGCCGCTGCCGGTCAAGCGTGTCACGGAGACCCCGGATGGGCGGCGCATGGAGGTTCAGGGGAGTCGAGAGGTCACGCTCGCCGAGCCGGGCCACCCGCTCAGCCTGACCTCGCTCGAGGAGACGGTGTCGGTCAACGGGCGCGAGGCGACGACCGTCTTCGACGCAACTCTCGATCAGTCCACGTCGACGTCTCCTGAGGGCCGTACGGCCACGACCACGGTCGACGCTCAGCGGCGCCCGCTTTCGACCGCCGTGCCCGGCCTGACGTCGGTCACCTACGCCCGGGACGCGAACGGGCGTGTCGAGGAAATCGCGCAAGGGGCCCGTACGCTCGACTTCGCCTACGACGCCGCGGGACGGCTGGAGACAGTCACCGACGCGCTCGACCGCGACCACGGATTCGAGTACGACGACGCCGACCGCGTCGTCAAGGAGGTCCTTCCCGATCTGCGGGAGATCGCCTTCGCCTATGACGACGACGGCAACCTGACGTCGGTCACCCCACCGTCGCGGCCCGCACATGCCTTCGGCTACACGCCGCTCGGTCAGACCGACGCATACACGCCGCCCGACCTCGGCGGCGGCGCGCAGCCGACGACCTTCGGCTGGAGCGACGACAGGGAGCTGACGGCGATCTCGAAGCCCGGTGGGCGGGTCGTGGAGTTCGACTACGACGCGGGCGGGCGGCTCGGGACCGTCTCGCACTCGGGCGGTGAGACCGAGTACGGCTATGACGCGCTCACCGGCAGTCTTGCGTTTGCGGAAACCGCCGGAGACGAGCGCACGGAGTTCGACTGGGACGGGTTCCTGCCGCTGGGCGAGACGACTTCGGGCACGGTCGCTGGCGAGGTCTCGCGGACCTACGACGACGATTTCCGAGTCGTGTCCGAGTCCGTCGATGGAGGCCAGACGGTCGCGTTCGACTACGACGACGACGGGCTGCTCGTCGAGACCGGCGGCCTGACGCTCGAGCGCGATCCCGACAACGGGTTGCTCTCCGGTGCCGACCAGGGCGTCGTGACCACCGAGATCGATCGCGACGACTTTGGCGATCCCGAGAGCGTGTCGTCGCTCGCGGGGGCTACGGTCCTCTACGAGGAGGAGTACGAGCGCGACGATCTCGGCCGGATCGTCCAGAAGGTTGAGCGCCGTGGCGCCACCGCGACGACCTACGAGTACGGATATGACGT